>Ga0114993_10000683_pt1 | contig 39228 bp, 35 predicted proteins | sample ArcticOcean_MG_C_FD_87042 | JGI IMG/M metagenome (GOLD analysis project Ga0114993, IMG submission 87042) | Marine microbial communities from western Arctic Ocean - ArcticOcean_MG_CB2_150 | ecosystem: Environmental > Aquatic > Marine > Oceanic | place: Arctic Ocean: Canada Basin | collected...
CGGTTGATCCAAAAAAAATGTTTTCTAATTATTTATATTTATCATCAACATCAAAAACTTTTAAACAGCATTTTGAAAATGCTGCCAACAAATATATTAAAGAGTTTAAATTAAAGCCTAATAAATCATATATCGTAGATGTGGGTAGTAATGATGGAGTAGCACTTAAACCATTTAAAAATTTAAAATTTAAAAAAATTTTAGGTATCGAGCCTGCTAAAAACTTAGCAAAACTCTCTAATAAGGAGAAAATTAAAACTTTCAATGGTTTTTTAAATAAAAAAACACTTAAAAAAATTAAAAGAAATGCTGATTTAGTTTTAGCTTCAAATGTTTTTGCTCATTCAGATGACTTAAAAACTATGGCAAAATGTATGTTAAAATTACTAAGTAAAAAAGGAACTTTGGTTATCGAAGTTCAGTATTTAGTTAATACTATAAAAGATTTAACTTTTGATAATATTTACCATGAACATTATAATTATTGGTCGCTAACATCATTAGTTAACTTTTTTGACAATTTATCAGGAAAAATATATAAAGCTGAGAAAATTAATACTCATGGTGGCTCTATAAGAATATTTATTAAAAATAATAAAAATATTAAAGTTGAAAAAAGTGTTAAAGAACTTTTAAAATATGAAACTAAATTTGGTATTAAAAATTATCAAACTTATATAAATTTTGGAAAAAGGATTCACAAAATAAAGGAAAATGTTAAAAAGAATTTTGCAATATTAGCTAAAGAAAATAATCAAATCATTGGTTATGGTTCCCCTGCAAAAGCTACAACAGCATTAAATTTTTTTGGAATTTCAAAAGAAATTAAATATATAGTTGAAGACAACAAGCTTAAACAGGGCAAATTACTTCCTGGAATGAAAATTCCAATTACATCAAAAGAAAGTATAAAGGATAAACCAGATTGTGCTTTAGTGCTAGCTTGGAATTTTTTTGATGAAATTAAAGAAAAAAATAAAAATCTAGCACACAAATTTATTAGTATTAAAGACTTAGAAAGCTAATTTTTTGTATGAACAAATTTTTCATATTTAATATCATAATTATATTCTTTTTAACTATTATACTTGAGCTGGGAGCAAGGTTATTTCATTTAAGTGATTTGATGGGTGCAGAAGAACATTTGTGGATAAAGAAAATTAAACAAAATGAATACCACGCATTAAAACCAAATTCAGAAGGAAAAATTTTTACAAAAAAAATTTATACCGATAAATTTGGTTATCGAGTACCTAATTTAAATTATAAATATGTTGATGAAAAAGAATCAATTTTTTTTATAGGAGATAGTACCACTTTTGGTAATGGTGTAATTGAAAAGAATACTTTTGCTGGAAAAATAAGAACAGAATTAGTTAAATACAATATTATAAACTCATCAGTACCTGGTTATAATCTTCCTCATTATCTTTATGAATTAAATGAAATTGATAAATTTAAAAATATAAGTAAAGCTTTTTATATATATACATTAAATGATTTATCAAAAATTAGTCAAGAACAAGAAGTTAATATAGAGCATGCGAAAATAGATAAATTAAGAAAGATTAATATTTTAAATCAAATTAATAATTTCTTTAGAAACAAATCCTATTTTTACATGTGGTTTAAGGGAACCTTAACAGACCCAGCTGCAAGACACTTTCAATACGACTATAATGCTTACAAAGTCAAATCTAATCTAATTTTTTTGGAAAGTTCATTAATTAAAATTAGAAATTATTTTCTTCAAAAAGGAATTAAATTCCAAGTCATAATACTGCCCTATGAATATCAAACTAGAACAGGCAATTGTTCAAGTAAATTTCTAAAACCACAAGATGTCTTGGTTAAGGTATTAGATAAATTGAAAATAAATTATTCAAATTATACAAATGCTTTTTGTGACCATCCTAAGTCCAAAGCCTTATTTTATAAATTTGACCCAATGCATTTATCTATAAAAGGGCATGATTTTGTTTATAAATTATTAAAAAATGATATTTAAAAATGAGTTTATTGATAAAAATTAATTTTTACTTTAGTCGTATCTTGATGTAGAACTTATGAGATTTTTGTTAGGGCGGTTAGCTCAGTTGGTAGAGCATCTCGTTTACACCGAGAGGGTCATAGGTTCGAGTCCTTTACCGCCCACCAATTAATTAGTGGGGGTGTAGCTCAGTTGGTTAGAGCGATCGCCTGTCACGCGATAGGTCGAGGGTTCGAGTCCCTTCACTCCCGCCACTAAATGATAATCATTTGCAGATTCCATTAAACATAGTGTTATTATTAATTGATTAGTGACATTCTCACATCTGTATGTATTAAAGAATGTGCTATATACATAAATTATGTTATCGATTTTTTTAAAAGAGTATTTATCTATTATCATTTTTCTTTTTGTCGCTCTGTTCTTAAGTGTGGGATTCATTTTTTTAAACTTTTTGTTTTCTCCTAAAAATCCTGACCCAGAAAAGTTATCTGCATATGAGTGTGGTTTTGAAGCATTTAATGATTCAAGAATGGAATTTGATGTTAGATTTTATTTAGTTGCAATATTATTTATAATTTTTGATTTAGAAATAGCATTTCTTTTTCCGTGGGCAGTATCACTTGGTAATATTGGTACACTAGGTTTTGTATCAATGATGATATTTCTTTTTGTACTAACAGTGGGTTTTATTTATGAATGGAAAAAAGGAGCATTAGATTGGGATTAAAATGATAGACTTAAAAACTAAAGAAGAAAAAATACCTGATGAGTTTAAAAAGATTGCTAAAGATTTTAGTGAAAAGGGTTTTGTTACAACTTCAGCTGATAATTTAATAAATTGGGCAAGAACTGGATCACTCCATTGGATGACGTTTGGTTTAGCTTGTTGTGCAGTAGAAATGATGCAAGCATCAATGCCACGATATGATCTTGAAAGATTTGGAGCAGCTCCTAGAGCATCACCGAGACAATCAGATGTAATGATTGTAGCTGGAACTTTAACAAATAAAATGGCTGCACCATTACGTAAAGTTTACGATCAAATGCCTGAACCAAGATATGTTATTTCAATGGGTAGCTGTGCAAATGGAGGTGGTTACTATCACTATTCTTATTCTGTTGTAAGAGGGTGTGATAGAATAGTACCTGTTGATATTTATGTGCCTGGCTGCCCCCCATCTGCAGAAGCTTTATTATATGGAATTTTACAATTACAAAAAAAAATTAGAAGAGAGGGATCAACAGAAAGATAAATATGTCTATTGTTCTTACTGATTTAGAAAAAACAATCAATTCACAATTAACCACGGCTTTAAAAAAATCTGAGATTAGTTTTAACCAACTATTTATTGAAATTAATCCTGAAGATTTAATTTCAGTAATATTATTTTTAAAAACAAATGAAAAATGCAAATTTCGTCAACTAATTGATATTACAGCTGTTGATTATCCAGGTAAATTGAAAAGATTTAAATTAGTTTACTTGTTACTTAGCCACGAGAACAACTTAAGGATAGTAATTAATGTCCAGATACAAGACAAAACTTTTATTCCATCTATTACAAAAATCTTCCCATCGGCTAATTGGATGGAAAGAGAGGTTTTTGATATGTATGGAATAAGCTTTAAAGACCATCCTGATTTAAGAAGAATATTAACTGATTATGGATTTGAGGGTTATCCTCTTAGAAAAGATTTTCCACTAACAGGACATACAGAAGTTAGATATAGCGAAAAAGAAAAAAAAGTTATTACTGAACCAGTTAAGTTAGATCAAGACTATCGCAATTTCGATTTTGAAAGCCCTTGGGAGGGAACAAAGTATAACAAAACTGTGATTAAAAAAGATCATAAAAAAGAAAGTTAATGGTAAAAAAAACAAAAACAATGAGTTTAAATTTTGGACCTCAACATCCTGCAGCACACGGTGTGCTAAGGTTGATTCTTGAATTAGATGGTGAGGTTGTGGAAAAAATAGATCCACATATAGGACTTTTACATAGAGGAACTGAAAAATTAATTGAACACAAAACTTATTTACAAGCACTACCTTATTTTGATCGTCTTGATTATGTAGCCCCCATGAATCAAGAACATGCTTTTGCACTTGCAATTGAAAAACTTTTGAAAATTGAAGTGCCCATAAGAGGTCAATATATTAGAGTTTTATTTTGTGAAATTGGAAGAATTTTAAGCCATATACTTAATATTACAACTCAAGCATTAGATGTTGGTGCGCTAACTCCTGCTTTGTGGGGTTTTGAAGAAAGAGAAACCTTAATGACTTTTTATGAAAGAGTTTCAGGCTCTAGACTCCATGCCAACTATTTTAGACCAGGCGGAGTACATAAAGATTTACCAACTGGATTAACTAACGACATAAATGACTTTTGCATTAAATTTCCTAAAGTTTTAGATGATTTAGAAACTTTACTAACTGATAATAGAATTTTTAAACAACGTAATGTTAACATAGGAATAGTTTCAAAAGAAGAAGCCATAGAACATAGTTTTTCTGGAGTTATGTTAAGAGGTTCAGGGATTTCTTGGGATTTAAGAAAATCACAACCTTATGAATGTTATAACGATTTTAATTTTAAAATTCCAATTGGAAAAAATGGTGATTGTTACGATAGATATTTATGTAGAATAGAAGAAATGAGAGAGAGTATAAAAATTATAAAAGAATGTATTAAAAATATGCCTTCTGGACCAGTTAAATCTATAGATGGTAAATTAACTCCTCCGAAGAGAGAAAACTTAAAACATTCAATGGAAGCTTTAATACATCATTTTAAATTATTTTCGGAAGGATATAGAGTTCCTGAAGGAGAAATTTACACTGCAGTTGAAGCTCCAAAAGGAGAATTTGGAGTATTCCTTATTTCAGACGGAAGCAACAAACCTTATAAGTGCAAAATAAGAGCTCCTGGATTTTCACATTTACAATCAATGGACCATTTATTGAAAGGTCATATGCTAGCTGATGTTCCTGCTGTTTTAGGTTCATTAGATATAGTGTTTGGTGAAGTAGATAGATGAGTACAAAAAAAGTTTCAAAAATACAACCTGAGTTATTTGAATTTACTAAAGAAAATTTGGGGAAAGTTAAAGTTGAAATAAGTAAATATCCAAAAGAAAGAAAACAAAGCGCAGTTATGGCTTTGTTAAATATTGCTCAAATTCAAAATGATAACTGGATTACGTTAGCAGCTATTAAAAATATTGCAGAAATATTGGTAATGCCTTACATAAAAGTTTATGAGGTAGCTACTTTTTATTCAATGTTCAACTTATCTCCAGTAGGAAAATATTTTGTTCAGGTGTGCACAACAACACCTTGCATGATTAGAGGAGCTAAACAAATAACTGATGCTTGTAAAAAATATATTTCACAAAAACAAAATGAACTCTCTGAAAATAAGATTTGTTCATGGATCGAAGTTGAGTGTTTAGGGGCCTGTGTTAATGCGCCAATGATGCAAATTAATCAAGATTATTTTGAAGATCTAGATGGTGACAAAACTGAAGAAATTCTCAAAAAAATACTAAATAATGATTTTCCAGAACCTGGTTCTTCTAAAAAAAGAACTAGCAATGCACCTGAAAAAGGGCGCTTAACTTTACTAGAGGTCAAGAATGCTTAAGGACAAAGATAGAATATTTAAAAATTTATATAATGATTTAGGATGGGACATGGAATCTTCTACAAAAAGAGGAGATTGGTACCAGACAAAAGATATTATATCAAAAGGCAAGGAATTTATTGTTAAAGAAATAAAAGAATCTGAGTTAAGAGGTAGGGGTGGAGCAGGTTTCCCCACAGGTTTAAAGTTATCTTTTGCTCCTAAAACTTTAGGTTCTAGACCTCATTATCTAGTTATTAATGCAGACGAATCTGAACCAGGAACATGTAAAGACAGAGATATATTGAGATTTGAACCTCAAAAACTTATTGAGGGATGTTTAATAGCTAGTTACGCAATAAGTGCCCACACTTGTTATATTTATATTAGAGGAGAGTATTTTAGAGAAGGTCAAAGATTGCAACAAGCTATTAACGAAGCTTACAAAAAAAAATTTTTAGGAAAAAATGCATGTGATTCAGGGTGGGACTTGGATATATACATTCATTATGGAGCTGGCGCATATATATGTGGTGAAGAAACAGCTCTACTAGAAAGCATAGAAGGAAAAAAAGGTCAACCAAGACTTAAGCCTCCATTTCCTGCTTTAGTAGGCCTTTATGGATGCCCTACTATAGTTAATAATGTAGAAACTATTGCAGTTTTGCCTACTATATTAAGAAAAGGGGCAAAATGGTTTTCTTCATTAGGCAAACCAAAAAATACAGGTACTAAAATTTTTTGCATTTCAGGAAATGTAAATAATCCATGTAATGTCGAAGAAGAAATGGGAATACCTCTTAAGGAATTAATAGAAAAACATGCAGGGGGAGTTGTTGGGGGATGGAATAATTTACAAGCTGTTATACCAGGAGGATCTTCAATGCCGCTTTTACCAAAAAATATATGCGAAACAATTACAATGGATTTTGACTCATTAATTAAGGTTAAAAGTGGTCTTGGAACAGCTGGTATAGTTGTTATCAACAAGGATCAAGACATAATTAGATGTATTGCCAGAATAGCAAAATTTTATAAACATGAAAGTTGTGGTCAATGCACACCTTGTAGAGAAGGATGTGGTTGGATGTGGAGAATACTTGAAAGAATGGCTGATGGAGAATCAACTTATCAGGAAATAGATCTTTTACAAGATGTAACAAAACAAATTGAAGGTCATACGATATGTGCTTTTGGTGAAGGATCTTCTTGGCCAGTACAAGGACTTTTACGTCACTTTAGAAAAGAAATAGAAAAAAGAAGTCATGAAGAACCTTTAATTAAGAAAAAAAATAATGTTCCTTATTTAATAGATCAACATCTCTTGGAGAAAGATAATGCCTAAAATTATAGTTAATAATAAAGAGATTGAGTTTGAAGAAGGTATGACCATTCTTCAAGCTTGCGAAGTAGCTGGAGCTGAAATACCTAGATTTTGTTATCATGAACGTCTATCCATCGCAGGTAATTGCAGAATGTGTTTAGTTGAAATGGAAAAATCCTCGAAACCTGTAGCTTCGTGTGCAGTGCCGGCAGCAGAAGGAATGAATATTAAAACTAATACACAGTTTGTAGATAAAGCTAGAAAAGGAGTAATGGAATTTTTATTAGCTAACCATCCATTAGATTGCCCAGTATGTGATCAAGGTGGTGAATGTGATTTACAAGATCAATCTCTTTTTTACGGATTAGATATGTCAAGATATAGCGAAAACAAAAGACAGGTAAAAGAAAAAAATATGGGTCCTTTAATTAAAACTCAAATGACAAGATGTATTCACTGCACAAGATGTGTAAGATTTGCAACTGAAGTTGCTGGATTGCCTGAATTGGGAGCCATAGGAAGAGGAGAGGATATGGAAATAACTACATATCTTGAAAAAGCAATGGAGTCAGAATTATCAGCCAATGTAATAGATTTGTGTCCAGTTGGAGCATTAACTTCTAAACCATATGCATTTGAAGCAAGACCTTGGGAACTTAAAAAAACTGAAACAATAGATGTTATGGATGCAGTGGGATCAAATATTAGAGTTGATGCTTACGGATGGGAAATCAAAAGAGTTTTACCAAGAATAAATGAAAGCATTAATGAAGAGTGGATTTCGGATAAAACTAGATACGCGTGCGATGGATTATTAAAACAAAGACTTGATAGTCCTTACATCAGAGAAAATGGAAAATTGCAAAAAACATCATGGAATAACGTATATAAATTATTAATAAACAAAATAAAATCTTTTAATGCAGATGAAATTGGCGGAATTGTAGGAGATTTAGCAGATTTAGAAATGATTTATAGTTTTAAAACTTTTTTTGAAAAATGTATTAATTCTAAAAATTTTGAATGCAGAGAAAATAAAACTTATATAAATCCAAACGAAAGAATAAACTATATTTTTAATTCATCCATAAATGGCATAGAAGAATCAGACATGATCCTTTTAATTGGAGCCAACCCAAGATTAGAAGCAACCATTCTGAATGCACGAATAAGAAAGGGCTATGTTAAAAATAATTTAAAAGTATATTCAATAGGTGACCCCGGTGATTTAAACTATCCATATGAAATTATAGGAACAAGCACCTCAATCATAAAAGAAATTGTATCAGGAGAACACAATATTTCAGATAAAATAAAAAAATCAAGTAAACCAATAATAATTATTGGTGAGTCAGCGTTAAACAATAATGCTGGAAAATATATCTTTGAGTCAATTAAACAATTCCTTTATGAAAATAATTTAATTAAAAAAGATTGGAATGCTTTAAATATTCTTACCCAAAATGCCTCTAGAGTAGGTGCTACAGATTTAGGTTTATACTCTATAACTAGTAATGATAATTTTGATTTTTTCACTAAATTAAAAAATGATAAATTTAAACTTTTATATTTATTAGGAGCCGATAATATTAATCTTGATAAAAAAGATAAATTTATTGTTTATCAAGGAAGCCATGGAGATAAAGGTGCTGAGTTCGCAGATATTATTTTACCAGGAGCAGCCTACACAGAAAAAAATGGTTTATTTGTAAATCTTGAGGGTAAATTGCAGAAGTCATATAAAGCTTCCTATCCACCAGGAGATGCAAAAGAAGATTGGATTATATTTAAAGAACTTGCCAAATTAATGAAAAAGGATTTAGGATTTAGTGACTTTGATTCATTAAGAGATTTAATTATAAAATCTATAGAAAATAAATCAAATACAATTAAAGATAAAAAAGTTAATTTTGATTTTTATGAGAAACAAGTTTTAGTTAACCCTATCGATTATTATTATACAAACGCCATAGCTAGATCTTCAAAAGTAATGAGTGATTGCAGACAAATATCAAAAAAATATTTATATACAGGAATAGAAAAGGCTAGCTAGTGACATACCTTAATACTTTTTTTACAGAAATTTATAAAATTATTTTTTTACTTTTACCAGTGCTAGTTTCTGTGTCCTTAATAGTATGGCTAGATAGAAGAATTTGGGCTTTTGTTCAAAAAAGAAAGGGACCAAATGTTGTCGGTCCTTTTGGTTTACTACAAACGTTAGCTGATGCACTTAAATATATGTTTAAAGAAATAATTATACCATCTAGTGCAAATAAAATTATCTTTGTGTTGGCTCCGATTGTTACTCTTACTTTATCTTTAATAGCTTGGGCAGTAATTCCTTTTAGTAGCGAATTGGTTTTAGCAAATATAAATGTTGGAATATTATATCTTTTTGCTATTTCGTCATTAAGTGTCTATGGAATTATAATGGGTGGTTGGGCTTCTAACTCAAAATATCCTTTCCTCGGAGCTATACGATCAGCTGCTCAAATGATATCGTACGAAGTTTCTATTGGAATAATAATAGTTAATGTTTTACTTTGTGTTGGTTCGCTCAATTTAAATGAAATTGTTTTAGCTCAACAAAATGTATGGTTTATTTTTCCATTATTTCCAATGTTTATTATTTTTTTTATTTCATCTTTAGCCGAAACAAATAGACCTCCATTTGACTTACCTGAAGCAGAATCGGAATTGGTAGCTGGATATCAAACAGAATATTCAGGCATGATGTACGCAATGTTTTGGTTAGGTGAATATGCAAATATATTGTTACTTTGCGCACTGGGGTCGATCCTTTTTCTTGGTGGTTGGCTAAGTCCAGTCAATTTATATCCATTTGATGTTTTGCCAGGAGCATTTTGGATGATTTTTAAAATAATAATGCTTTTTATATTAATTTCTTTAGTAAAAGCTATTGTACCAAGATATCGTTTTGATCAGTTAATGAAATTAGGATGGAAAATTTTTTTACCACTTTCTCTTTTTTGGGTTGTGCTTACTGCAAGTTTTCTATTTTATTTAGACATGTTACCAGGCACAGGATCTTAAAATTATGAAGATTAATAGAATTATAAAAACAATTTTTATGACTGATTTTATTTCAGGATTAAATTTAGCTATTAAAAAAATGTTTGAACCAAAAAAAACAATCAACTATCCATTCGAAAAAGGTAAAATAAGCCCACGATTTAGAGGTGAACATGCTTTACGAAGATACCCTAATGGTGAGGAAAGATGCATAGCTTGTAAATTATGTGAAGCTGTTTGTCCTGCTCAAGCAATAACAATTGATTCAAGTTTACAAGACGATGGGAGTAGAAAAACAACAAGATACGATATAGATATGTTAAAATGTATTTATTGTGGCTTATGTGAAGAATCTTGCCCAGTAGATGCTATTGTTCAAGGTCCAAATTTTGAATTTGCTACAGAAACAAGAGAAGAACTTTACTACAATAAAAAAAAACTTCTTGAAAATGGAGATAAATGGGAGACTGTCTTAGCTGAAAATTTAAAAGCTGATGCACCTTTTAAATAAATGTTAGCCCATTCTTTATTTTTTTATTTTTTTTCATCTATTGCAGTTTTAGCTGCCATTATGGTGGTTGTTTCAAAAAATACAGTTTACTCTGTTTTTTTTTTAATCTTAGATTTTGTTAGTATTTCGATTTTGTTTATCATGATTGGAGCTGAATTTTTAGGAATGATAATGTTAATTGTATATGTTGGAGCAGTAGCAGTTTTATTCCTTTTTGTGGTCATGATGTTAAATGTAACTGAACAAAATGCAAAAAAATCTTTTAGAAAAGGCTTAATTAACAATATATCAGTTGGCACAATTGTTGGAGCAATAATCTTTTTAGAGCTACTTGTTGTAGTTGGTGGATGGAAATATAAATATAATTTTCTTCCACTATCAGCAGAAAATTTTGAAGAAAAAATAAGTAATACACATGCTTTAGGAAATATACTGTATACGGACTATATTTATCTTTTTCAGGTTTCAGGAATGATACTTCTTGTTGCTATGATTGGTGCAATTACACTTACTTTTAGAAAAAAAGAAAATGTTAAAAGACAAAATTACTTTGAACAAATCCAAAGAGAAAAATCTTCTGGTGTAGCTTTAGTTGATGTTGAACCTAATAAAGGAGTAAAAATTGATTAATGAAATAGGATTGAGTCACTATTTAATTTTAGCAGCTATAATTTTTTCAATTGGAATAATTGGAATTTTTTTAAATAGAAAAAATGTAATTGTTATTTTAATGTGTATTGAATTAATACTTTTATCGGTAAATATAAACTTAGTTTCTTTTTCAATTTTTTTACAAAATCTGGTTGGCCAAGTATTTTCTATGTTTGTTTTAACTGTTGCTGCTGCCGAAGCTGCGATTGGCTTAGCTATAATAGTTGTGTACTACAAAAACAAAGGTTCAATTGATGTTGATCAAATTAATTCAATGAAAGGTTAATATGGAATATGCAATTGTATTTTTACCTTTATTAGGCTCTATAATTTCAGGTTTTTTTGGAAATAAAATTGGTAATAGATATTCACAACTATTAACAAGTTTTTTTGTATCTATTTCAGCGATTTTATCACTTTTTATTTTTTATAAAACATTAGGGGGGGGTTATTCAAGCAACAAATTAGTATTTAGCTGGATAACTTCTGGAAATTTTAATGTTAATTGGTCAATATATGTTGATCCTTTAACATCTGTAATGTTAGTGGTTGTAAGTTTTATTTCAGCACTTATTCATTTTTATTCTATTGGTTATATGAGTCATGACCCGCATCAGTCTAGGTTTATGTCATACTTATCCCTTTTTACTTTTGCTATGCTTACTCTTGTAACGGCTGATAATTTTTTGCAGCTCTTTTTTGGCTGGGAAGGTGTAGGCTTATGCTCGTATTTATTAATTGGTTTTTGGTTTAAAAAACCAACAGCAAACTCTGCTGCGATTAAAGCTTTTTTAGTTAATAGGATAGGTGACTTTGGTTTTGCAATAGGTATTTTTTTAATATTTCTTTTTTATGGATCAATTAATTATAATGAAGTTTTTGCTTTAACCCCTTTATTAGCACAGAAAGAAATATTTATATTAGGACTAGAATTTAATTTAATTACATTAATATGCCTAATGCTTTTTATTGGAGCAATGGGAAAATCTGCCCAAATTTTTTTGCATACTTGGTTACCCGACGCTATGGAAGGGCCAACTCCTGTATCAGCGTTAATACATGCTGCTACAATGGTAACAGCTGGTGTTTTTTTAGTTGTTAGATGTTCACCTATATTTGAATATTCTCAAATAGCATTGAATACTGTAACAATAGTTGGATTATCCACAGCTTTTTTTGCAGCTACAGTAGCTTTAGTTCAAAACGATATTAAAAAGATTGTTGCATATTCAACATGTAGTCAATTGGGGTATATGTTTTTTGCAGCAGGAATTGGAGCGTATAATGTAGCAATTTTTCATTTATTTACCCATGCTTTTTTTAAAGCACTTTTATTTCTTGGATCAGGGTGCGTAATACATTCTTTTAATGATGAGCAGGACATTAGATGTATGGGAGGCGTATGGAAAAAAATTCCATATACATATGGTTTAATGATTATTGGAACTTTAGCTCTGACAGGATTTCCTTTTTTGTCAGGATATTATTCTAAAGATGCAATTATTGAACTTGCGTATTTAAGAGGTACCACTATTAGTTATTACGTTGCAGGAATAGGAATTTTTATAGCTTTTTTAACAGCCATATATTCCTGGAGACTAATTTTTAAAACTTTTCATGGCAAATATAACAATGAAAAAAATAGTTTTAGTTCAATTCATGAATCTCCAATGGTTATGCTAGTGCCCGCCATGATACTTGCAGTTGGAGCAATTTTTGTAGGCTTCTTTTTTAAAGAAATTTTTGTCAGTCATGGGGAATTAGATTTTTGGAGTTCATCTATTTTATTTTTAAATCCCATACATCACGAACATATCCCTATGTGGCTATTATTATTTACTCCTATATTAGTTATTTTGGCAATTCCATTTTCTTATTATTTATTTATTAAAAACAAAAAAATTCTTAAAAATATTATTTTAAAACACAACAAAATATATAATTTTTTATTAAATAAATGGTACTTTGATGAATTGTATGATTTTTTAATTGTTGTCCCATTAAAAAAGTTAGGATTATTTTTATGGAAAAAAGGTGATATCAATATAATAGATAGGTACGGACCTGATGGTATAAGCAATTTAATAAAAATTATTTCTGATAAAGCTGTAAAATTTCAGAGTGGATACCTTTATCATTATGCTTTTGTTATGTTAATAGGCTTGTCAGTCTTTCTAACCGTTTTAATTATTTATTAAATGAATTTTCCTATTTTATCAGCAATAATTTTAATACCATTAGTGGGGGCATTTTTTATTTTAATTACCAAAGGAGATTATAAAAATATTGAAAAAAATTCAAAATATGTAGCCATATTTTCATCTGCTGCAAATTTCTTTTTATCCTTATTTTTATGGTCATCCTTTGACTTCACAACATCAGATTTTCAATTTGTTGAAACAAAAATATGGATAGATGGTTTTTTTAAATTTCAATTAGGTATTGATGGCATTTCAATTTTATTTATTTTATTAACCACTTTTATTACTCCAGTATGTATTTTTTCAATTATTAATAGCGTTAAGTTTAAAGTTAAAGAATTTTTAATAGCTATACTTGTAATGGAAACTTTAATGTTAGGAGTTTTTTGCTCTCTTGATTTAGTAATATTTTATTTATTTTTTGAAGGTGGATTAATACCGATGTTTTTAATTATTGGTATTTGGGGAGGACCTAAACGAGTTTACTCTGCTTTTAAATTTTTTTTATTTACTTTATTAGGTTCGGTCTTGATGTTAATAGCAATTATTTCAATTTATTGGTTAACAGGCACAACTGATGTAATAGAATTATTAAACATAGAAATACCTGATGGTTATCAAAAATTGTTATGGCTGGCCTTTTTCAGTTCATTTGCTGTTAAAATGCCTATGTGGCCAGTACACACATGGTTACCAGATGCTCATGTTGAAGCACCTACTGCTGGCTCAGTAGTTTTAGCTGCAATACTTTTAAAAATGGCCGGATATGGTTTTATTAGATTTTCATTAGGTTTGTTTCCAGTTGCTTCTGAATATTTTATACCTTTAGTTTTTACGTTGAGTTTAATAGCAATAATTTATACGTCCTTGGTAGCTCTTATGCAGGACGATATGAAAAAACTAATAGCATATTCCTCAGTTGCTCATATGGGTTTTGTTACGTTAGGTATTTTTTCTGTGACACAACAAGGTATAGAAGGAAGTATTATACAAATGATTAGTCATGGTCTAATTTCAGCAGCACTTTTTTTAAGTGTCGGTGTTGTTTATGATAGATTTGGCTCACGAATGATTTCGTCTTATGGTGGTTTAGCAAATATAATGCCTAAATATGCTTTTGTATTTATGGTTTTTTCATTGGGAGCACTAGGATTACCGGGTACCAGTGGTTTTGTTGGAGAATTTTTAGTGTTAATAGGTGTTTTTCAGAAAAGTATGATGGTTGCTGTTATAGCTAGTTTAGGAGTAATTTTAGCAGCCGCATACATGTTGTGGCTTTATGGAAGAGTTTTTTATGGAGAAGTATCAAATAAAGATATTAAGAAACTAACAGATTTAAATAAAACAGAAATATATATTTTTGCTTGTTTAGCTTTTTTAACAATGTTCTTTGGAATTTATCCAGAACCTCTATTTAATACTATCAATGTTTCAGTTACCGATGTGATTAACAATTATGAAATGAGGTTAAAGTAATAAAAATTATAAAGAGATGAATACAATCACATATATTTTACCAGAATTATTTTTATCATTAACTATTATGATACTTTTAATGGTAGGTGTTTTTATAAAAAAAAGTTTTAAGTTAGTAAACTTTTTAACATTACTAAGTTTAATCTTTACTATTGCGTTAGTTTTAAATCAAACAGATGTTTACATCAAAATTTTTGATGGAGCATATATAATAGATAAATTATCAATTTATATGAAGGTACTTGCGTTATTATTTACTTTTTTTGTTTTATTAATATCAAAAGATTATTTAAAAATTAATAATATTAGTAGAATTGAATATCCAATACTTATTTTAGCTTCAGTACTTGGTATGATTTTGATGATTAGCTCTAATGATATAATTATTTTTTATTTAGGTTTAGAGCTTCAATCTTTATGTCTCTATATTTTAGCAGCATTTAAAAGAGAGGATGGAAAATCTACTGAAGCTGGACTAAAGTATTTTGTATTAAGCGCTCTTGCCTCAGGTTTGCTACTTTATGGATGTTCTCTAATTTATGGTTTTACTGGATCTACAAATTTTGATGTAATTTCAGAAAATTTAGTGATGTCAAACATGGGGTTAGTATTTGGAATTGTTTTTATATTAGTAGGGTTGGCATTTAAAATCTCAGCCGTACCTTTTCATATGTGGACACCAGATGTTTACGAAGGTTCACCTACCTCTGTCACTTGTTTTTTTGCAATCGTGCCTAAAATTGCGGCATTAACAATCTTTATAAGATTTCTCTATATTGCTTTTGTTACTGCAATAAATGAATGGCAAACTATTTTAATTTTTTTATCTTTAGCTTCAATGATTTTAGGTGCCGTTGCAGCAATCGGTCAAACTAATATTAAAAGATTAATTGCATACAGCTCAATAGGCCACATGGGATATGCTTTGGCTGGCCTTATCACTGGAACAAGCTCTGGAATTCAAAGTTCAATAACTTATTTAACTATTTATTTAGTTATGAATCTTGCAATATTTGGATGTATTTTTATGATGAGAAGAGAAAATGTATTTGAAGAAAATATATATGAACTTTCTGGATTATCTAAAAACCACCCAATTATAGCTTTATGTTTTGTTATAATTCTTTTTTCTTTAGCAGGCATACCGCCTATGGCAGGTTTTTTTGCTAAATTTTATGTTTTTATGTCAATTATAGAAACAGAAATGTATGCATTTGCAATAGTTGCTTTAGTAACAACAGTAATTTCAGCTTTTTATTATTTAAGACTAATTAAAATTATTTATTTTGATAAGCCAAAAAAACATTTTACAACAGATTATGATTATGGACTTAAGATTTCATTGGCATTATCAACTATATTTATTTTAACATATTTTATTTATCCTTCTACACTTATACATCTGGTTTCAACTATTAATTTTAATTAATGAAGTTTGAAATATTTAAATTCGATAGTTTAACGAGCACTAATGATAAAGCGATAGATCTTATTAAAAATAAAAACAAAAAATCAGGATTTATTTTATCAAAAAATCAGATAGAGGGTAGAGGCACCCATGGAAAAAAATGGATATCAATAGAGGGAAATTTTTTTGGTTCATTATTTTTTAATTTAAAGAATGATTACCCACCATTTAATGAATTTTCAATTATTAATCCAATCATTATTTCTGATGTTTTAAAAAAGATTAGTAATGAAAAAAATATTAAACTTAAGTTTCCAAATGATATATTTATAAATAAAAAAAAAGTGTGTGGCATTTTGCAAGAAGTGATAAATAATGAGAATAAAGAGTTTTTAATTGTTGGTATTGGCATAAATGTTACAGCAAACCCAGTATTAAATAATATATATAATGCTACTAATTTATCAGTGGAAACAAATAAAAATCATCAAATAAATGAAATTGTTGAGTTAATAATTTCTTCATATGAAGATTTTTTTAACAATATTAAGTCTTATGACTATATATACTATAAAAAAAAAGCGAATTTAATGGTTATTAACTAGTAATATTAAAATGAATTTATTAATAGGCGACGTTGGAAATACTGTAACAAAGTTATGCATTATAGATGGAGAAAAATTTAAAATTAAAAAAATTGTTTATTTTCCAAGCAATAGAATTAAATCAAAAAAAATTCTGAAAAAAAATTTAAACAAGCTTTTAAATAATGTACCAATATGTAGTACTGCACTTTTTTCGATAGTAGTGCCTAGATATAAAAGTATATTAAAAAATTTTTTAAATAATAGATACAAAATCATTTTAAAAGAATTAAAGGACAAGAATATAGATAAAATTATAAAAATAAATATTAAAAATAAAAATGAAGTAGGCTCAGATAGAATAGCCAATACTGTTGGAGCTTACAAAAAATATAAAACTAATTGCATAATTTTAGATTTTGGAACAGCAACAACTTTTGATGTTATAAAAAAAAATGGAGTTTATAATGGTGGTTTGATTGCCCCAGGCATCAATCTTTCAATAAAAAGTCTTGCAAAATTTGCTGACCAATTACCAGTATTTTTGATGAAAAAACCAAAAAATGTTGTTGGGAAAAATACAGTTGATGCACTACGTTCTGGCTTTTACTGGGGTTATTCTGGTTTAATTAATAATATAATTTTAGAAATCACAAAAAAAACAAAAAAAAAATATAAAATAATTTTTACTGGAGGTTATGCTAGCTTATTTAAAACTTCTATAGCCTCTTCTTTTACTGTAGATAAGAACATAACAATTGATGGAATAGCAGAAATTTTTAAAAAAAACTTTAATAATTTAAACAAATGAAAAAAGAAGAATTTATTTTTTGCCCACTAGGAGGTTCAGGAGAAATTGGTATGAATATGAACCTTTTTGCTTACGGCAATGAAGAAAATAGAAAATGGATTATTGTTGATATAGGTGTCACATTTGCTGACGATAGTATTCCAGGCATAGATCTAATTTATCCTGACCCAGGCTTTATAGTTGATAAAAAAAATGATTTATTGGGTCTAGTGCTAACACATGCACACGAAGATCATATTGGAGCTATTGCTCATATTTGGCCGAAATTACAATGCAATATATACGCAACACCTTTTACAAGTGTATTAATAAAAGAAAAATTTAAAGAAAAAAAAATTGATATTTCTAATAAATTAAAAATTGTTGAACTTAATGGAAAAATTGAACTTGAAAATTTTAAGATTGAATTTGTAACTTTAACTCATTCTATACTTGAACCTAACGGTCTTAGTATTACAACACCAGCAGGAACAGTTTTACATACCGGCGACTGGAAGTGCGATCCAAATCCGCTGATTGGTGAAACGATCAATGAGAAAAAATTAAAAGAAATAGGTAACAATAAAGTTTTGGCCATGATATGCGATTCCACAAATGTATTTAGTCCGGGTAGAGCTGGCTCCGAATCAGATGTTAGGGATAGCATGTTGAGAATAATGGAAAACCAATCAAAAAGGATAATAGTTACATCTTTTGCATCAAATGTTGCCAGAATGGAAAGCATTTTTTATTGTGCTGAAAAAACTAATCGAAAAATATCTTTAGTTGGAAGATCCATGCATAGAATTTATAAAGCGGCTAAACAATGTGGATATTTAAGAGATATAATTGAGCCTATTGACCCAAGAGATGCAAAAAAAATTTCAAGAAATAAAATTGTATATCTATGTACGGGTAGCCAAGGTGAACCGAATGGTGCAATGATGCGTATAGTTAGCTATACACATCCAGATGTATTCATTGAATCGAATGATACTGTTATTTTCTCTTCAAAAATAATTCCTGGGAACGAAAAAAAACTTTTTAAGTTACACAATAAATTGGTGAAAAATAATATTAATGTAATATCTGAAGACAATGCATTTGTTCATGTTTCTGGTCATCCAAATCGCGATGATTTAAAAGATATGTACAATTGGGTAAAACCTAAGTCTGTTATCCCTGTTCATGGTGAACATAGACACATGGCTGAGCATATAAATTTTGCTAAAGAAATGCAGGTACCATACCCAGTTGGAGTTGAAAATGGTGATATTGTACGTTTATATCCTGGAGATAAGCCTGAAATTGTAGATAAAGCCCCTGTTGGGAGAATGTATGTTGATGGCACCATAAGTGTTGGTGAAGAATCTGCCTCAATAAAAGATAGAAAAAATTTATCTTTTAATGGTTTTTTAGAAATTACAATAATAGTAGATAGCAAAGGTTCGGTAGTTAAAAAGCCTATAATTTCATACAAAGGAATTCCCATTGATAACGAAAGTAGTAATTTTATTTTAGATTTAGAAGATAAAATTAAAAATATATGCAAAACCTTTTCTTTAAAAAATTCAAATCAGGAAACAAATTTAATAGAAAATCTGAAGGCAAATTGTAGAAAAACCGTTAAAGAGAAGACTGGAAAAAAACCTTATACAAATGTAAATTTAGTAAGATTATAGAATTATCATTTATGTATTTATCAAAATTATTTATTCCTATTTTAAAAGAAAATCCTTCCGAAGCAAAAATAAAGTCTCATCAACTTATGCTTAGATCTGGAATGATAAAGCAATCATCAACAGGAATTTATTCATGGCTACCATTAGGTTTTAAAATTATGAAGAAAATTGAACAAATTGTTAGATTAGAGCAAAATAAAATAGGAGCCCAGGAATTGCTAATGCCAACTATTCAATCAGCCGAGATTTGGAAAGAAAGTGGAAGATACGACGACTATGGAGAAGAAATGTTGAGAATCACCGATCGACAAGGTAAAGAAATGCTCTATGGACCAACGAATGAAGAGCTCATAACTGAAATTTTTAGATCAAGTATAAAATCATATAAATCTTTACCTCAACTTTTATACCATATTCAATGGAAGTTTAGAGATGAACTAAGACCAAGATTTGGTGTTATGAGATGTAAAGAGTTTTTTATGAAAGATGCTTACTCTTTTGATTTAACAGATGAAGAAGCAAAAAAATCATATAATAAAATGTTTTTTGCTTATTTAAATACCTTTAAAAGATTAGGGCTTACAGCAATACCTATGGCAGCAGATACAGGACCTATAGGTGGAGATTTATCACATGAGTTTATAATTTTGGCTGAGACTGGGGAGAGTAAAATTTATTCAGATAAAAAAATAATAGATGTAGATATTAGTAAATATACCACAAAAGATGATTCAATAAATGAGTTACGAAAAAAATATGATTCTTACTACGCAGTAACTGATGATAAGTTTAATAAAGAAAATTTTGAAAAAAATGTTAAAAAGGAAAATCAATTAATTACCAAAGGCATTGAAGTTGGGCATATTTTTTATTTTGGAGATAAATATTCAAAACCATTAAAATGTTCAGTAGATTTGCAGGATGGAAAAAAAGTTGATGTTAAAATGGGATCGTATGGAATTGGCGTTTCAAGACTAGTTGGGGCAATTATTGAAGCAAAATTTAATAATAATATTATGAAATGGCCAACATCTGTTGCACCTTTTGATGTAGTCATTATTCCTAGTTTACAAAAAAATGATAGATCAAATTATACAAAATCTGAAAAAATTTATAATCACTTAAAAGAAAATGATATAGATGTTTTATTTGATGATACAGGTGAAAATTTATCATCCAAGTTTAAAAAATTTGATTTAATAGGAATTCCGTTTCAAATAATAATTGGCTCAAAATCTACCGATGACAAGTTTGAATTTAAGGAAATTGATAAAAAAAGTGAGACTTTATCTATTGAAGAAATAAAAAATAAAATTTTAAATAAAAGAAACTCAAATTGATTTCAAAAATTGAAAGATTAATAGCCTTTAGATATTTAAAACCTAAAAAAAAAGAAGGTTTTTTAAAAGTAATTTCTATTTTTTCTTTTACTGGTATAGCTCTTGGTGTAGCAATTTTAATTATAGTTATGTCGGTAATGAATGGTTTTAGAACTGAGTTAATTGATAAAATTTTAGGTTTTAACCCACATATAATTATTAAGCCTTACGATAAAAAAATTAATATTGAAGATGCCAATATTTTCAAGGAATCTTTTAAAGAAAAAATATCTAGAACAGCATTCACATTTAGCGGACAAGGAATTTTAATTAACAAAAGTAATACAACTGGAATATTAGTAAGATCTTATATTAAAAGTGATATTAATAAAATTATACTACTTGCAAATGGTATTATTGATGGAACATTAGAAGACTTTAACAAAGACACAATTTCAATTGGAAAAGAGTTAGCTATATCACTTAATTTGATAGTAGGTGATGAAATAACTTTAATGTCTACCGCAAATCTTCAAACTCCTTTTGGAAACTTACCGCTACAAGAAAAGTTTAAAATTTCATCTATTTTCAATACAGGATTAGCAGAATTTGATCAAAATGTGATTTTCATGCCAATTGAAAATGCATCTTCCCTGTTTGAATTGGAGGATTCAGACATAAATTTAGAAATATTCTTACACAATCCAGATAATGTTCAATTAATTAAAAAAGACATTCAACAAATTTTTAATGAACATTATGTATATACATGGGCAGATTTAAATAAATCTTTTTTTGGAGCACTTAAAGTTGAAAGAAATGTTATGTTTATAATATTAACTTTAATAGTAATAGTTGCTGCTTTTAATATAATATCGGGATTAACGATACTTGTAAAAAATAAAACCAAAGAAATTGCTATACTAAGAACTTTAGGTGTAAGCAAAAACTCAATTGGTAAAGTTTTTTTTTTAATAGGTTTTACAATTGGTATGTTTGCAACAATAACTGGAGTTACAATTGGAGTTTTGTTTTCTTACTATATAGAAGAAATAAGAGTTCTTATTACTTCTATATTTAATGTAAAACTTTTTCCAGAAGAAATATATTTTTTAAGCCAGATGCCTTCAGAAATAAATGCAGGATATATTATATTAATTTCTATATTTTCTTTAGTTATTACCTTTTTAGCAACGATTTTCCCATCAATGTCTGCCGCAAAGTTAGACCCAATCAAAGCTCTTAAATATGAATAAGGAAATAATTAGATTAATAAAAATATACAAAAGTTTTTCAACAGTTAATAAAAAATTGAAAATTCTTGAGAATATTAATCTTACAATTAATGCTGGTAACCTTGTTTCTCTTACAGGCCCATCGGGATCTGGGAAATCAACATTATTACATATAATTGCACTTTTAGATCAGCCAACTAAAGGTGAAATATTTTTTAGGCAAAAAAGCTTTTCAAAATCAAATGATAAAGAAAAAGATTTAGTAAGAAAAAAAGGAATTTCTATTATTTATCAGCAAAATAATTTACTTACAGATTTTACAGCCTTAGAAAATGTTGCAATTCCTTTATTAAATATTGGATACAACTGGAAGGATTCAATCAAGAAAGCAAGCAAGACTCTTTCCTTAGTTAGTTTAAGTAAAAGAATTAACCATTTTCCAAGTGAGCTATCTGGTGGAGAACAACAGAGAGTCGCTGTAGCTCGTGCTATTATTACCGAACCCTACCTTATACTTGCGGATGAGCCTACAGGTAGCCTTGACAGAAAAACTGCAAATGAAATATTTTCTTTATTTTTAAAACTTAAATCTAAAAATAGAGCAATTATATATGCAACTCATAATAGAGAATTATCAAACAAAGCAGACTATAAGTTAAATATATTAGATGGTAATATAAAGAAGAAAAATGCATGAAGTTAAAAATAGAGAGTTTGTTCATTTAAAAATTCATACACAATATTCTATATGTGAAGGAGCTCTTAGGACTTCTGAATTAGCAAAATTCTGTAAAGATAATAAAGTAAAGGCTGTAGGTTTATGTGATTCTAATAATTTATGTGGTGCATTAGAATTTTCTGAATCTATATCCAAATCTAAAACACAGCCAATAATAGGAACGCTACTTAATGTAAAATATAAAAATTTAGTTGGAAAAGTTCCTCTTTTTGCCAAAAATTTAGAAGGTTATAAAAATCTAATAAAACTTTCATCAAAATCATATTTAGATATAAAAGATAATGAAGAACCACATTGTACAATCGAAGATATTGAAAATAACTGCAATGGTCTAATTATCCTTTCTGGTTCATTTGATGGTCTTATAGGGAAACTTTTTTTTAAGAATTTAAATGATGAAATATCTTTACTTTTTAAAAAGTTTAAAAAAATTTTTAGTGATAATTTTTATATAGAAATCCAAAGACACGGGGATGAAGGAGAAAAGCTATTCGAAAAGTTTTTAATAAATATTTCAAGCGAACTATCTTTACCTTTATTGGCATCTCATGAAGTGTATTATCTTGATCAAAGCATGCACGAGGCGCATGATGCATATCTTTGTGTTGGGGAAAAAACCTATGTTAATGTTAAAGATAGAAGAAAATATACAGATGAACATTACTTAAAAAGCTCAAATGAAATGAAAGAAGTATTTAAAGATATTCCTGAAGCTTTTGAAAATAATGTTAATTTTCCTTTAAGAATATCTTATAGGCCAAAATATTCATCTCCAGTTTTACCTAATATTCAAACTAGCGAACTAAAAGATGTAAACCAACTTATAGCTCACCAGTCACTTGATGGTTTAAAAGAAAAACTAAAAGAATACGTCTTACCATTTGCAGCTGAAAAAGATAAAGAAAATTTAAAGGAAAAATATAAAAAACGTTTAGAACATGAAATTTCTATAATTTCTAAAATGAATTATTCTAGTTATTTTTTAATCGTTTCTGATTACATAAAATGGGCTAAAAGTAATAACATTCCTGTTGGACCAGGCAGGGGATCAGGGGCGGGATCTTTAGTTGCTTGGGTTCTTTCAATAACTGATATTGATCCAATAAAGTTTGATTTAATATTTGAAAGATTTTTAAATCCAGATCGTATTTCTATGCCAGATTTTGATATAGATTTTTGTGAGGAAAAAAGAGATTTAGTTTTAGAATATCTTAAAAAGAAATATGGAAAAGGTGTAGCTCACATAATAACATTTGGTAAGCTCAAATCTAGAATGGCTTTTCGAGACATTGGTAGAGTTTTAGGTTTACCATATGGACATGTTGATTTCTTATGTAAAATGATTCCATTTGATCCATCTAGACCACTTTCTTTAAAAGAATCCATAGCTAGAGAACCTAGATTGCAAGCAGAAGAAAAAAAAGACCCTAGGGTAAAAAAATTAATTGAACTTTCTCTTAAACTAGAAGGGTTAAACAGAAATATGGCAACCCATGCTGCTGGAGTTGTTATTACAGAAGAAAAGTCTGCAGAACTAGTGCCGTTATATAAAGATCCATCTTCAAGCTCATTTTTACCATCAACGCAGTTCGACATGTATGCTTCCGAAAACGCTGGTTTAGTAAAGTTTGATTTGCTAGGTTTAAAAACCCTTACTGTAATTCAAAAAACAGTATCATTGCTTAAAGAAAAAAATATTTATATAGATATTAAAAAAATTAAGCTAGATGATACAAAAATATTCGAAATATTAAGTCAGGGGCATACTTTAGGTTTATTTCAACTTGAAAGCGCTGGAATGCGTGATGCTTTAATAAACATGAAGCCAAATAAGTTTGATGATATTATAGCATTAGTAGCTTTATATAGACCCGGACCTATGGCTAACATTCCTACTTATAATCAATGTAAGCATGGAGAAAAGCAACCTGATTACTTACACCCGAAGTTAAAAAAAATATTAGAGCCAACTTACGGCGTGATTATATATCAAGAACAAGTAATGCAAATTGCACAAACTCTATCTGGGTTTACCGCAGGTGAAGCTGACATACTCAGAAAAGCAATGGGTAAAAAGAAAAGAGCTGAGTTAGAAAAACAAAAGGAAAGATTTGTAAATGGTGCTGTAAAAAATGGAATAACAAAAGATACAGCAAGTTTTATTTTTACAAAAATTGAACCATTTGCTGAATATGGTTTTAACAAAAGTCATGCCGCAGCGTATGCTATGATAGCCTATCAAACAGCTTATTTAAAAACTTATTATCCTAATGAGTTTATAGCGGCATCTATGTCTAACGAACTCTCAAATACTGACAAGCTAAGTGAGTTTTTTGAAGAGTTAAAAAGATTAAATATAAAAGTTCAGAGACCTTGCATAAATGAATGTTTTGCAGAATTTGTACCAGACAAAAATATTTTGTACTATGCTCTTGGAGCAATAAAAAATGTTGGATTTGAAGCAATCTCTCAAGTAGTAAAAGAAAGAAAAAAAAAAGGAAAATTTAAGTCAATTAGTGATTTTATAAACAGAGTAGATCCAAAAAGTATAAATAAGTTGCAGTTAGAAGGTTTGGTAAAAGCTGGAGCCTTTGATTCAATTTTTAAGAATAGAAAAGTTTTATTTGAAAATATTATAAATATTATACAAACTTCAAAAAACATTTTTGAAAATAAAATAAATAAACAATCAAGTTTATTTGATGAGGATTTTAATAAAGTTTCTTTTTTAATATACGAAAATAATAAAAAATCTTTTTGGCCTAGTGATATTTTGCTTTCTAAAGAATTTGAGTCTGTTGGCTTCTATATATCTAATCATCCTTTAGAGGATTATGATGCTGTTTTAAAACAATATGATGTTAAAATGTATAAGGACTTTGAGAGAGAAACTGCAAGTGAAAGTTTTATTGCAGGAACAATTATGAGTATAAAAGAAAAGAAAACAGCAAAAGGAACATCTTTTGCAATTATTAAATTTAGTGATTTAAGCAAATTGTTTGAAATCTTTCTTTTTTCTGAGGTTCTTGAATTAAATAGATCAAATTTGAAACAAGGAAAATCTTTCTTGCTTACAGTAATAAAAGATAAAGAAAATAGTGAAAATAGGTTTAGAAGGATAAATGTGAGAAAAATTGTAAATTTAGATGAAATTGTTAAAAAAAATTACACAAACGTTCATATTGAGCTTAATACAATTGAAAGTTTAGAGCTGCTCTATGATCAAATTAAAGAAAAAGGTGTATCTAAAATAAAGATAAGTTATGAACAAGAGCATAAGAATTATTTGTTTGAGTTAAAAGAAAAGAGAAAATTTGACTACGAAACATTAAAACATCTTAATAAAGAGCATTATATAAAGAAAATTAGACTTTAATTCTTATTGAATTTTATTCATTTAACTTGTAGAACATCAAACTTAAATACGCACACAATTGTTGGTTGCGAAACCACCGGTCCTTAAATGGAAAAAATTGTGGAGGAACAACCGGAAAACTATGAGTATACCAAACGTAAGTATAAAACAGTTATTAGAAGCTGGAGTTCACTTAGGTCATAAGACTTTTAGATGGAACCCAAAAATGAGCAAATTTATATTTGGCTCAAAAGATTCAATACATATTATAGATCTTGTTCAAACTTTAGAAATGACTAAGGCAGCGATGCAAGAAATACACAACTGTATTGCTTCAGGTGGTAAGATTCTTTTTGTTTCTACAAAAAAACAAGCAACCGAGGCTGTTTCGGAGTTAGCTAAAAGTACATCACAATATTACGTAAATCATAGGTGGCTTGGTGGAATGTTAACAAATTGGAAAACTATATCTAATTCAATCAAGCGATATAAAAAATTAAATGAAGAATTAAAAAAAGAAGTTTCGGGTTTTACAAAAAAAGAAGTATTAAAAATGGGCATTCAAAGAGATAAATTAGAAAGATCTTTAGGTGGAATTGCAGAGATGAAAAGAACACCTGAACTTATTTTCATCATAGATACAAATGTTGAATCATTAGCAGTTAAGGAGGCACAAAAATTAAATATACCTATAGTCGCAATAATAGACACAAACTCAGATCCAACTGGTATACAATTCCCAATACCTGGAAATGATGATGCCAGAAGATCAATAAATCTTTATTGTGATTTAGCTAAAGAAACTATCTTAGATGCTCAAAAGCAAATTCAAATTAAGGAACCAGATAGTTCTAGTTTACAAAAAAGTGATAGTGTGGAAAAAAGTAGAACAGAAATTTTGGATCAAAAAAAAGGAGTTAAAGAAAATAAATCCAAAACTGAAGTTGAAAGCAAAGACTTAAAACCAAAAGTAACAGTTTTTAATAAAACCAAAAGTGTTTTCTCCAAAATTAAAAGTTTAGCAACTAAAAAATCAAACTAAAAATCTTTAACATGTCTACAAAAAAACTATTAGATAAAGTTAAAAAACTAAGAGAAATAACTGGTGTAGGATTTAAAGATTGCAAAAATGCAATTGATGAAAATAATGGAGATATTGAAAAATCAATTGAATTTTTAAGAAAAAAAGGCATCGCAAAGGCAAGCAAAAAAATGGAACGTGTTGCTGCCGATGGCTTAATATCTATAAATGAAAAAGATAACAATTTATCTTTAATAGAAATAAATTCTGAAACTGATTTTGTTGCTAAAAATGAAGATTTTATCAAATTTGTTGAAGAGATTTCTCAGCTCGCTTTATTAAGTGGCGGCAAAATGGAAGATTTATTAAACAGTGAAATGAGTAATAAAAAATCAGTTAAAGATTCTTTAATAGATTTAATCTCAAAAATAGGAGAAAAAATAACTATAAGAAGAAGTGTTTTTTTAAATTCCAATAATGTTGTAAATTTCTCTTATATTCATTCTGCCATAAAGCCAAACCTTGGAAAGCTAGGTGTGTTATTAAGTCTAAAAAGTAATAAATCTAAAGATGACCTTTTGGCTTTTGGAAAACAATTGGCTATGCATATAGCAGCCTCATCTCCATTAGCTCTAGATAAAGGCCAACTTGATCAAAATTTGTTAAATAAAGAAAAAGAAATAATTACAGAAGAGTTAAAAAATGCAGGAAAAGATGCTAAAATAATTGATAAAATTGCAATCGGTAAGTTAAATAAATTTATAACAGATAATACTTTGTTAAATCAAGAATGGATAATGGAACCTAAAAAAAAAGTTAAAGATATTATAAAAGAAATTTCAGGAAAGGATGAGATTGTAATAGATAAGTTTTACAGATTTAAAGTTGGAGAAGGAGTATAAGTAAGATGCCTGCCGAAGATATTATAAAAAATTGTTCATCAAAAATGAAAAAAGCCTATGAAGTTTTTACTAATGATTTATCATCATTAAGAACAGGTAGAGCAAGTGTTACTATGTTAGATATTATCAATGTAGACGTTTATGGGCAAAATATGTCCATTAACCAATTGGCTACTATATCTACACCTGAACCAAGACTTTTGACAGTTCAAGTTTGGGACCAGGCAAATGTAAATCTTATTGATGCCGCCATTAAAAAATCTAATTTAGGAGTGAATCCCCAAATTGATGGGCAACTAATGAGAATACCCGTGCCAAGTCTTAACGAAGAAAGAAGGGCTGAACTTAAAAAAATTATGGGAACACTTGCTGAAAAAGCTAAAGTTTCAATTCGTAATATAAGAAGAGAAGCTAATGATAGTTTAAAAAAAGAACTTAAAGAAAAAAGTATTAGTGAAGATGAATGTAAAAAATCTGAAAAAAAAATTCAAAATATAACTGATCAGCAGATATCTGAGTTAGAAAAAAAATTAGAGGAAAAAGAAAAAGAAGTAATGACAATATGAACCAATTAAATCACGTTGCTATTATAATGGATGGTAATGGTCGTTGGGGTTTAAAAAAGAAAAAATCAAGAAATTATGGTCACATTAATGGTATTAAAGTAGTTGAAAATATTATTCGTTTATCAATACATAAAAAAATACCACATTTAACATTTTATACATTCTCAACTGAAAATTGGAAAAGACCAAAACAAGAAGTTAATTTTCTATTTGATTTAATAAGAAAGTCTATTAAAAAAAATTTAAATAAGATTATAAAACAAGGAATTAAAATTAAAGTCATAGGTAAACGAAAAGGTTTGCCTCAGGATATTTCAAAAACTATAAAGTTAATTGAAAAAAAAACTTCTAAAAATAAAAAAATATCGATAAATCTAGCTCTTAATTACGGTTCAAAAGAGGAGATAATTTCTGCCTGTAGAAAGCTTGCAAAAACTAAACGCAAAACAATAAACATTAAGAATTTTGAAAAAAATCTCTATACAAACAAGATACCAGATCCAGATATATTGATAAGAACTGGTGGCACAACAAGGTTAAGTAATTTTTTATTATGGCAATTAGCGTACACTGAAATTTTCTTTATTAATAAAATGTGGCCTGATTTTAAAGATAAAGATTTTATCATCATTTTAAATAAATTTATTAGCACAAAAAGAAATTTTGGAGGTATATGATGAAATCTGAATTTAAAAAAAGACTTTTAACATCAATAATATTATTACCTGCTGTATCTTTGATAATTTTTTACAATCAACATCTATTTATTTTTTTATTAATTGTAATTTTATTTTTTTCATCTAAAGAATGGTTTTGCCTAAATAAAAACAAAATAAATACAACCACAATATTAGGATTTATATTTGTTATCCTATCAGTTATTTTTGCATATTTACTTAGAGGCGAAGATATGATGAGCATAATATTATTTTTCTGGTTAATTTTAATAGGAGTTTTTTCAGATTTAGGTGGATATGTTTTTGGAAAAACTTTTGGTGGAAAAAAAATTACTAGAGTTAGTCCTAATAAAACTTATGCTGGCATGTATGGTTCTTTTATTTTTTCTTTATTCCCATCTGCATTTTTTTATTTATCAAATATAAAAATATTTATTTATAATTATAATACCGAAACATATTTTTTGTTTTATATATCACTAACATTGCTATTATCTTTAATTTGCCAAATTGGAGACCTAACTGTTTCTTACTTTAAGAGACAAAATAATTTTAAAGATACTGGAAATATATTGCCTGGACACGGAGGTTTGTTAGATAGAATTGATGGTATTCTTTTTGTAATATTCTTTGCGGGTCTTTTTAAAATCTTTGGAATCATCTAAATGAAAAAATTAAAAATTGCGATTCTAGGTTCAACTGGTTCAATTGGTTTATCTACATTAGAAGTAATAAAAAACGATAAATTAAGTTTTAATATTGAATTACTTACCGCAAACAATAATTATACAAAGTTAATTAAACAAGCAAAGTTTTTTAAAGTAAAAAATGTTTTAATTAAAAATAAAAAATTTTATGAAAAAGTCAAATATTCTTTAAAAAATTCAAATACTAAAGTCTTTTATGGAAATACCCCAATTACTAGAATATTAAAAAATAGAATTGATTGTACGGTGTCTTCTATAGTTGGTATTGCAGGTCTTCAACCAACGTTAGAAGCCATGAAACTAAGCAAGAAAATTGCTATTGCAAACAAAGAAACTATTATTTGTGGCTGGCCTATTTTACTTAAGTACAAAAAAAAATATAAAAACGAAATTATACCAATTGATTCTGAACACTTTTCGATTATGGAACTTACTAAAAACTATAAAGATAATGAAATTGAAGAAATTCTTATCACTGCTTCTGGTGGTCCATTTTTAAAGACACCATTTAAAAACTTTAAAAAAATTAAACCCGCTCAAGCAATAAAACATCCAAATTGGAAAATGGGAAAAAAAATATCTGTAGATTCAGCAAATCTTATGAATAAAGTTTTTGAAGTTATAGAAGCATGTAAAATTTTTAATTTTAATAAAAAAAAATATAAAATAATTATTCATCCTCAGTCTTACATTCATTCAATTATACGTTTTAGAAATGGTTTAATTAAAATGATTTTATATAATACGGATATGAAAATACCTATATCTAATATTTTATATGAAGGTGTTAATATTTTTCCAAAAATTAAAAATATTGATATTAAAACTTTAAATAGTTTAAAATTTCAACAAGTAGATGAAAAAAGATTTCCCTCAATAAAATTAGTTGATAAATGTCTCAATTTAGGTCCATCGACACCAACAATAGTAAATGCGTCAAATGAAGTGTTGGTAGACATGTTTTTAAAAGGAAAAATTAGCTTTATAGATATTGTGGCTACTATTAATAAGATAATTAAAGACAAAGAATTCAAAAAATATGCTAAAAAGAAAGCTGAAACAACACATATTATTAAAACTATTGATAGTTGGGCTAGATTGAAAACTAAAGATTTGAGTGTAAGATAAAAATTATGTCAAAGTTACAAAAATTATTATTTTTTTTTACGTTAGTATTTTTTTTGAATACCAATCTTCATTCTGAGGTAGTAAATAAAGTTACAGCTAATGGCAATAATAGAATCTCAATAGAATCAATTGCAATATTTGGCGATATTGAAATTGGTAAAGATTACAATGCAGCTGATCTAAATCTAATAATAAAGAAATTATACGAAACTAATTTCTTTTCAGAAATTTCTGTCGAAATTGCAGATGGAACTTTAAATATTTCTGTTAAAGAAAATCCAATTATTAAGAAAGTAGAATTTAACGGAGAAAAAACAAAAAAGTTTTATGAGCAATTAACTCAAATAATATCATTAAAAGAAAAATCATCATTTATTACCAGTAACGTAAAACCTGATTTAAACATTATAAAAGAATTTTACCGACAGTTAGGATTCTATTTTGTCAAAATAGATGTTGATATTGAAGAGTTAACTAAAAATAGAGTTAATATAATTTATACTATTAGCAAAGGTGAAAAAGCCAAAATATCAAAGATATTCTTTTTAGGTGATAAAAAAATTAGAGAAAAGAAATTAAGAGATATAATTACTTCTCAAGAAACAAAATTTTGGAAAGTTCTTTCACGTAATGTTTATTTAAATCAAGGTAGAGTTGATTTAGACAAAAGATTATTAAAAAATTATTATAAAAATAAAGGATATTACGAAGTTGATATATCTTCCAGTAATGTAGAGTATTCAGATGGAGAAGGTTTTGTGCTTACATTTAGCATCAATGCTGGAACAAGATATAGATTTAAAAAAATATATGCTGAGGTGGACGAAGCTTTAGATAAAAAGGAATTTCTTTCTCTCGAAAAAGGTTTTAGTAAGTTAGCGGGATCTTACTATTCGCAAAAAAAATTAACATCTGTTTTAGAAAGTATAGACGAATTAAGTGAACAAAAAGAGTTACAATTTATTAATCATAAAGTTTTAGAAACACTTGAAGGTGATACGGTCGAAGTTAAGATAAGTATTTTTGAAGGTGAAAAATCGCTAATCGAGAGAATTAATATCGTTGGTAATAATGTAACTAATGATTCTGTTATTAGAGGGGAGTTACTAGTCGATGAAGGTGATCCTTACAGTGCCCTTCTTGTTAGTAAGTCTATTAATAAAATTAAAGCAAGAAATATTTTTGGAAATGTCGAAAGTAAAATTTTGCCTGGATCTACTGATGATTTAAAAGTCCTTGAGATCAGTATTGAAGAAAAGGCAACAGGTGAAGTTATAGCTGGCGCAGGCGTAGGTACAGATGGAACAAGCTTTATGTTTTCAGTTAGTGAAAATAATTGGCTGGGAAGAGGTGTTAAACTTCAATCTTCGTTCAATATATCTGAAGAAAGATTAAGTGGAGATATTTTAGTTGAAAACCCAAACTATAATTTTTCAGGAAATTCTGTCTACGCATCATTAGATGTTTCTGCAACAGATAGAGCCGCAGTTTCTGGATATGAAAGTACAAAAACTGGTGCATCTCTAGGAACTAGCTTTGAGCAATATCAAGATGTTTATATTTCTCCATATTTAAGCGGAGCATTTGAAGATATTACAGTATCATCTACCGCATCAGATTCGGTTAAGAAAATGAAGGGAAATTTTACTAACGTAGATTTTGGTTATAGTATTACTTGGGATAAAAGAAATCAGCCATTCCAACCAACAGCTGGTTATAGAACACGTTTTGAACAGCAACTACCTATACTTCAAGACTCATCATCCATTATAAATGGAATAGATGTTGCTAGGTATCATGCCTTTTCAGAAGATATGATTACTAGCTTAAAATTTAAAGCAAAATCAATACACGGAGTAGATGATGATGTTCGTTTAACAAATAGACTATTTTTACCAACTAAGAGTTTAAGAGGCTTTAATGTTAGAAAAACTGGACCTAAAGATGGTCAAGACTTTATAGGAGGAAATTATATAGCCTCCCTAGGAGTGGAAGCTCAATTACCAAATCTTTTGCCTGAATCTTATCAAACAGATTTTAGTATATTTTTAGACACAGCCAATGTATGGTCTGTGGATTATAGCGATTCTGTTGATGATACAAATCAGATTCGATCATCAATTGGTTTTGCTGCAAATGTATACACAACTGTTGGTCCATTAAGTTTTACAATAGCACAAAGTTTAACAGAAGGTAAGTACGACGAAACAGAAACATTTAACTTTAGATTAGGGACTTCATTTTAATGAAACATTTAGTAAAATATTTTGTAGTTACATCAATATTATTATTTTGTACATTTGCTTATGCAGAACAAAAAGTAGTTGTATTGGATATGAAATATATATTAAATAATAGCAAAGCTGGAAAACAAGCTCAAGATTTTCTTAAGTCATCTTTTGAAAAAAATCAAAAATCTTTTGTAGAACGTGAAAAAGGTTTAAAAAAAGATGAAACAGAATTATTAAGTAAAAAGGAAAAGTTGAGTCCAGAAGACTACAAAAAAAGTTCTGATGATTTGAGAAAAAAGGTTATAAAATATCAATCTGACAGAAGAACATCTCTGGATAAAATTGCTAAGCAGCGTGCTGATGCAAGAAGTCAATTGGTAAAAAAAGTTAATCCAATTGTAGAAAAATATATAAATGAAAATAATGTTTCAATTGTTATAGATAAAAAATTCGTAGTTGGTGGGGCAAAAGGCACTGATATAACAAAAATAATTACTGAACAGCTAAATAAAGAATTACCATCTTTAAAATTTTAAAACTACAATAAATAAACAATGTCTTCAAAACATTTTTTTGAAAAAAAGGGGCCCTTCCCTTTAAATGAAATTATTAAAGTTATTGGTTGTATTAATCAGCCCTCAAATAATATTAAAATTAATGGATTTGAATCGCTGATAAATGCTAATTCAAATGATTTAACTTTCCTTAACTCAAGCAAGTATAAGGAATTTTCAACCAAAACAAAAGCTGCAGCCTGCATAACATCTGACGGCTTATCAAAATTTCTACCTAGTCAATGTATTAAACTAAATGTTAAAAATGTTTTATTTGCAGTTACACAAGCATCTAGAATGTTTTATCCTAATGCTGATCTTGATACGCTTGATGAAAATTTATCTAAAATGGAAGACGTAAATAAAATTTACAAAAATATTAAGTTTGGCAAGAATGTATTAGTTGGTATAAATGTTACAATTGGAAAAAATACATGCATAGGCAGCAACTCAATAATTGAAAGTAATGTTGAAATTGGTGAAAATTGTGTTATTGGAAATCAGGTTGTTATTAAAAATTCAGTAGTTTCTAATGATGTTCATATACAAGATGGTTCTAAAGTTGGAGTTAAAGGATTTGGTTTTATTCCAATGAATAATAAAAATATTAGAACTCCACACATAGGTAAAGTATTACTAGAAGACAATGTTGAAATTGGAGCCAATTGTACCATTGATAGAGGTTCTTTAACTGATACGATTATTGGAAAGAATACTTTTATAGATAATCAAGTTCATATTGCCCATAATGTTAAAATTGGTAAGAACTGCATGATAGCTGGGCAAGTTGGTTTTGCTGGCAGCAGTACACTAGGTGACAATGTAACTATTGGTGGTCAAGCCGGAATATCAGGTCATTTAAAAATTGGAAATAATGTAAAAATAGGTGGGGGCAGTGGTGTTATAAATGATATTGCTGACAACAATCAAGTCATGGGTTATCCAGCCATTCCCTTAAAAGAATTTGTAAAACTAAGGAAAAAATAATGAATGACACAATAGATAAGAAGAAAATAGAAAGTTTACTACCTCATAGAGAACCCATGCTGTTAATAGATAAGCTTATAAACATTGTTCATTTAAAATCAGCTACTGCAATTGTAAATGTAAAAAAAGAATCCTTTTTTGTTCAAGGACATTTCCCAGGTCAACCCGTCATGCCAGGGGTACTTATTGTTGAAGCTTTTGGTCAGGCCGCAGCAGCATTAACTGCATATGGAATTGATTCTAAAGAATATGAGAATAAATTAGTTTATTTAATGAGTGTAGAAAAAGCTCGATTCAGAAGTCCTGTTATTCCTGATTGTGAACTTCAGTTGAATATCGAAGCTGTTAGATCTCATGGAAGAGTATGGAAATATAAAGGCATTGCAAACGTAAATGGAAAAAAAATGGCCGACGCACAATGGTCTGCTACTATAGTTGATAAAAATAAAAAATGATTCATAAAACAAGTATTATTGATAAAGATGCTAAGATTTCAAAAAATGTTCAAATAGGACCTTATTCAATTATAGGTCCTAATGTTCAAATAGATGAAAATGTTGAAATCCATTCACATGTAAACATTTCAGGTAATACAAAAATTGGCTCAGAAACTAAAATATATCCTTTTGCAAGTATAGGAACTGCTCCTCAAGATTTAAAGTTCAAAGGAGAAAATAGCTCATTAACAATAGGTAAAAAAAATACAATAAGAGAATATGTTACAATAAACCCAGGCACAGATGCTGGTGGTGGAAAAACAATAGTTGGAAATAATTGTTTATTTATGATTTCATCTCATATAGCCCATGATTGTAAAGTTGGAAATAATGTTATTATAGCAAATAACGTTCCATTAGGTGGGCATGTTATAATCGAAGACTCAGTCATAATAGGTGGAAATTCAGCCGTACAGCAATTTACTCGAATTGGACGCTTAGCTATGATTGGAGGAATGACTGGAGTTTTAAAAGATGTAATACCTTTTGGTCTTTCTTTTGGTAACAGAAATTATTTAAAAGGTTTAAATTTAATCGGATTAAGAAGAAGCAAGTATGAAAATAAAACTATAATTGAATTGAATGAAGCATATAAAAAAATTTTTTCATCAAACAATCTTCACGACAATCTTAATAACATAAATGGTGAGTTTAAAAATAATCAGCTTGTAAAAGAAGTAACTGATTTTATTTCTAAAGATAAAAAAAGACCAATTTGTTCACCATTAATCGAAAACTAAAATGATAGGCTTAATATTTGGAGAGACAGATTTTCCCAAGATAATATTAAAAAAAATTAAAAAAAGGAAACTTAAATATTTAATTATTGATTTGAGTAGAAAAAAATTATTTAAGAAAGAAAAAAAATCATACAGTGTTTCCATAGGACAATTTGGTAAAATTATCAAAATTTTAAAAGAAAATAAATGCAGTAAGGTTTTATTTGCTGGAAAAGTAAGTAAACCTAATTTTTCTAAACTTAAATTAGATTTTAAAGGTATATATTATATTACAAGAATAATCAGAAAATCTAAGCTTGGTGATGCTGCTATATTAAAAGAAATTATTAAAATTTTTAAAGAAGAGAAAATTATAACTGTAAACTCTTTAAGTTATAATCCTGAACTAACTTTAAAAAAAGGTGTTTATTCTAAGGTCAAACCTAGTGTAAATGATAAAATGGATATCAAAAAAGGTATATCGACTTTAAACAAATTACCAAAGTATAATTTTAGTCAAGCTGCCGTAGTAAGAAATAATATAGTTCTTGCTATCGAAGGTAAAGGCGGAACACAAAAAATGCTTAAAAAATGCAGAAGAAAGAAAAAAGATCTTTCAGGTGTATTGGTAAAATTACCTAAAAAAAAACAAGATTTAAGAATTGATTTACCTACCGTGGGATTAAAAACCATTTCTGAATGTAAATCGGCAGGTTTAAAAGGAATAGTTTTAAAAAGTAAAAGAAATATTTTTTTAGAAAAGGTAAAAAGTATTAGTTTTGCAAATAAAAACAAAATGTTTATAAAAGTTCATTAGTAAAAGTAATTTTATTTATAATAAATAAGTTAATCTTAAATGAAAAAAATATTTATACTTACGGGGGAGCCATCAGGAGATAAGCTGGCTTCCAAAGTTATAAATCAGCTTCAAAGCATAAGATCTGATATAGATTATTTATCTGTAGGAGGTGAACACCTTAAATCTATAAATATTAAATCAATTTATAATCTAAATGACATCACTTACCTTGGATTTACAAGAGTATTATTGAATATTTTTAAAATTAATAAAAAAATAAATCAAACAGTTAATGAAATTATTAAATTTAACCCAGAAGTTTTGTTTTCTGTAGATAGCCCAGATTTTACCCTACGAGTGGCAAAAAAAGTTAAAAAAGTAAATCCTAATATAAAAACAATACATTTTGTCGCTCCACAAGTTTGGGTCTGGAGAGAAGGAAGAGTAAAGAAGATAAAAAACTATATTGACCACATGTTGTTACTTTTTAGTTTTGAAAAAAAATTCTTTAGTAAAGAAAATATTACCTCAACTTTTGTTGGTCATCCTCTCTTAGATCAGTCAAATAAAGATAAGGTTGATTTAAATACAGTAATGAAAAAAGATAGTAAAATTATATCAATTTTTCCTGGCAGTCGATTGTCTGAAATAAATGTGTTAATGCCAATACTGTTGAACTTTATTAAGCTATCACAATCAAATTATAATAATTTTACTTATATTTTTCATTCTACTAAAAAGTTTAAAGAAACTATTAAGAAATTAATTTTAGATTCTAATTTAATAAACTGTGAAGTTATATGCGATGCAAGTATAAAAAAAAATATATTAAGCAAAACTATGTTTGCTATCGCTAAGTCAGGTACTGTTTCTTTAGAAATTTGTAATTTAAAAATTCCATCACTAATAATTTACAAAATGAATTTTATTAATTTTTTTATTATTAAAATGCTTGTTAAAGTTAAGTATGCAAATATCGTAAATATTATAGCAAATGCAGAAATTATTCCTGAGCTGCTTCAATCAAAATGTAATTCCGCTCACATTTATAAAGTATTTAAAAATTTTATTGATAATCCTTCTCATATAACTAAACAAATTAGTGATTATGGGAATATCCTTGATAGTATTAAAACTAAAAAAAATTCTTCCGAAAATGTTGCGGCAATATTAAGTGAAAACTTAAATTAAAAAGATTTGACTGCAGTAAGAGAAATTTTGTTTTCATGACCTTCATTTTTATAAATTTTTCTTAATATTTTGCTATTAATATTCCAACTATTTAAAATATTTAAATCAAACCCCGTTCCTAATGTGTATATTGTCCTTATGTCGTTAATTGCTTCAAAATTATATTCTGATTCTGGATCCGATAGATAATAAGCTACTGCTTTTGAACTGTCACTTTTATCTGATGCATACTCAAATAATGCATTTGGGCTAAATGATCCTCCATTATCTAATTCTACAACGTAATCAAACGCTGTCCCTAGAGATATTATAGATGTTGTTAAATGTTGGTCTCTAAAATGAGCAGCTGAGTCATTGCTGTTTTCGCTATATGCATAAAGCTTACTATAGCTTTGTTCAATTCTCGAGTAGTACGATGTTTTAAAACTTCCAATATCTTTATTCATATCAAAATTTATTATTCCATATATTTGATCTGCCGTTCTTGAACCTTTTATTGTATTTGTAGAACTACTCGTTTCTTTTCTGGTTAAATCATTATCTAAGTGGCCTAAACCAAATATGACATCTAAAGAATTTTTATTATCTGATCTAAAACTTGTGTAAGTAGTTATATTTTTTGACTTTATATCTACTTTCGTTCCTTTATTTCCAACATCCGTATTATCTTTCCCTTCTCTAAATGCTATGCCAAACAAACCATTTTTGCCAATCCCTCTATCAAATCCAAATGATATGCCATCACTTTCTGATTTGCTTCCTAATTTTCCTATTTTAAATTGTCTTTCACCAATAGTGACACTTCCTGATGTCCAAGCCGACCATACTTCATCAATTGTAATCTTCTCAATAACATCAATATCATTATATTTATAAGGAAGTTCATTCGTATAAACATGAGATGTGATTGGTAGTGCTGATATAAGTGGGTATTGATTATTTATATCAAGCTTATTAAACAATTCTAAATACTCGTCATATAAATAGGTCTTATAAAAATCAATGTCATAATTATCAATAACTCTAGGGTATTTTTTTTGAATAGTAAGTAGATTAAACTTTACATATTTAAATTCAGATGAATGTTTATTTTTTCTTTTTTTCTTAATCTTAGTACTTTTACTTATTTTTCTAGGTTGGTTAATTCTATTTAGAATTGGCTCAGTTGAGGCATCTACTATTCTGTTTGAAGCTTCAATTTGAGCTTTGATCATAGTCTTTAACTCAACATCAAATATTGTAAACCCAGCTGTACTTTCAGTTGAGGTAATGGTTAATGTTATTTCGACTTCAATAGTTGCTGTTCCACCCATTCCACC
>Ga0114993_10000699_pt1 | contig 38730 bp, 41 predicted proteins | sample ArcticOcean_MG_C_FD_87042 | JGI IMG/M metagenome (GOLD analysis project Ga0114993, IMG submission 87042) | Marine microbial communities from western Arctic Ocean - ArcticOcean_MG_CB2_150 | ecosystem: Environmental > Aquatic > Marine > Oceanic | place: Arctic Ocean: Canada Basin | collected...
CGTCTTTTATCTTCCTGTTGGGTTTTATGCTGTTGTTCAGCTGGATGGCGCTGGTCGGCGTGGTGCGCGCCGAGTTTTTGCGCGGGCGCAACCATACTTATGTTCTGGCGGCGCGCGCCCTCGGCGTTTCCAACGCCAAGATCATGTTCAAGCATATCCTGCCCAACGCCATGGTCGCCACCATCACCTTCATGCCGTTCATCCTCAATGGCGCCATCACGAGCCTGACGGCGCTCGATTTTCTCGGCTTCGGGCTGCCGCCGGGCTCGGCGTCACTCGGCGAATTGTTGAACCAGGGCAAAGCCAATCTGCAGGCGCCGTGGCTGGGTATTTCGGCGTTCCTGGTTATCGCCGTCATGCTCTCGTTGCTGATATTCATCGGCGAAGGCGTCCGCGATGCCTTTGATCCCCGCAAGACGTATCGGAATTAGCCCTTGGCCGATCTCCTTGAAATCAATGATCTATCGGTCAGCTTCGGGCGCGGCGGGGCTGAAGTTCAGGCGGTGAAGGGCGTCACCATGTCGGTAGCCGCCGGCGAGACGGTGGGGCTGGTGGGCGAATCCGGTTCCGGCAAATCGGTGACCGCCTTGTCGGTGATGAAGCTGCTGCCCTATCCGGCGGCCTGGCACCCGGGCGGAACCATTCATTTCGGCGGCGAGGAGTTGATCCAAAAGCCGGACCGGGAGATGCGCGCCATGCGCGGCAATCGCATCTCCATGATCTTCCAAGAACCCATCAACAGCCTCAACCCCTTGCATTCCATCGCAAAGCAAATTCGCGAAGTGCTGGAATTGCACAAGCGCTTGGGCCCAAGGGCAGCCATGGCAAGGGTCGAGGAGCTTTTGCATCTGGTCGGCATGGAAGACGCCATATCCCGGCTGCATGCCTTGCCGCACGAATTTTCCGGCGGCCAGCAGCAGCGCATCATGATCGCCATGGCGCTGGCCAACGAGCCCGAGCTGTTGATTGCCGACGAGCCGACCACGGCGCTGGATGTGACCGTGCAGGCGCAGGTGCTGAAATTGCTGAAAGAATTGACGCAAAAGCTGAACATGGGATTGCTGTTGATCACCCACGATCTCGGCATCGTCCGGCGCATGGCGAACCGGGTCAATGTGATGACCGAGGGGCGCATCGTCGAGGCCGGCGCTACCACCGATATCTTCGATAACCCCCGCCATGACTATACCCGCAATCTGTTGGCCGCCGAGCCCAAGGGCAAGCCGGACCCGGTTACCGGCGCCGCCGCCGAAGTCATGCGCGCCGACGATGTGCGCGTCTGGTTCCCGATCAAGCGCGGCGTGGTGCGCCGCACGGTCGGCCATATCAAGGCCGTGGACGGCATTTCGCTCAGTTTGCGCGAAGGCCACACGCTGGGCATCGTCGGCGAATCGGGCTCCGGCAAATCGACGTTGGGGCGCGCGCTGCTGCGCCTCGAAACCTCCACCGGCGGTATCGAATTTCATGGCCGCAATATCCAGGATTTCGGCTGGCAGGACATGCGCCCCTTGCGCCGCGAAATGCAGATCGTGTTCCAGGACCCGTTCGGTTCCATGAGCCCGCGCATGAGTGTCTTCCAGGTGATCGAGGAAGGGCTTTTGGTGCACGGGCTGGGCGCAAGCTACGATGATCGGCGCGCCCTGGCCGCCGAAGTGTTGGGCGAGGTCGGGCTGGACCCGGACACCATGGACCGCTACCCGCACGAATTTTCCGGCGGCCAGCGCCAGCGCATTTGCGTCGCCCGCGCGCTGGTGCTGCGGCCCAAATTGATGGTGCTGGACGAGCCTACCTCGGCCCTCGATATGTCGGTGCAGGCGCAGATTGTTGAATTGCTGCGCGATCTCCAAACCCGCTACAATCTCGCCTATCTGTTCATCAGCCATGATCTCAAAGTGGTGCGCGCCCTGGCCCACGATCTGATCGTCATTCGGGCGGGCCGGGTTGTCGAACAAGGCTCTGCCGACGCGGTCTTCGATAATCCGCGCGAAGACTACACCAAGGCGCTGATGAAGGCGGCGTTCGATATGGAAGCCGACGAAAGCGGCGCCGTCGCGGTTTAGGCGCAAGTTTGTTTAAGAGTTGGGCGGGCGGTCCACCACCGCAATATCGGTCGCGGCAAAATCCGCGCCTTTGAACAACAAAGGCTCGCCGGTGGTTTTGGCCAGGGCATAGGCGAAGCAATCACCGAAATTTAAGGCTGCCGCATGGCGGCCTTTGCCGTAGCGCCGGTAGGCCGCGCGCGCCGCCTCTGCCTGCGTCCGGTCGACGGAAAGAATTTCAAATTCAGACCGCTGCAAGAATATTTCCAACTCACGGCCTGCTTCTATCCCAAATCTCGATTCAAATACGATTGCCGATTCGAATAGTGAAACAGCAGAAATAAAATGTACGGTGTCATCGGTTATATAGTTAAGAAAACGCGCGCGCTCGGGCTCATCAAACAAGATCGCCATAAGCGCAGACGTATCAACAACCATTAACTTGGCATACCGTCTTCGTCATATCCCAATATCTCGTCGGCGGTTCTGTCATCAATTACGGGCAATGCGGCACAACGCTTAACAATTTCATTGAGATCGTCGAGTAAGGTTTGATCGACTTTGGTGGGCCTGATCCGCCGAAGCCGTTCTTCAAGAGCGGTTTTTATTGCCTGGGTCATGCTTTCGCCGGTCAGTCCGGCCAATTCCCGCGCCAATCTGTCGGCATCAGGGTCTTTGATACTGAGAGCCATAACAGTCCCTTTTCTATATTCTATACATATATATATAGAATATAGAATTTATAGGGCTGGAAATCAACCTGGTACTAAATCCCCAACCCCGGCCCGCCGTAGGCGTAATAGAGGAGGGCGGCGCCGAGGATCACCCGGTAGACGACGAACGGCGTGAAGCTGGCCCGTTTCAGCCAGAACATCAAAAGCGCGATGGCAAACAGTGCAAACACAAAGGCCAGGCCGCCGACGGTGAGTGCATCGTCGATCAGCAATTGGTTTCCCGATTGGTACAATTCCAGACCCTTGAGGCTGCCGGCCGCGATGATCACTGGGATCGACAATAGCAAGGAAAAGCGCGCCGCGTCCTGGCATTCGAGCCCAAGGAAGCGGGCCGCGGTCATCGTAATGCCGGCGCGGCTGGTGCCGGGTACCAGCGCCAATATCTGAAACAAACCTATGACCAGCGCGCCGCCATAGGTGATGTGATCAAGGCGCCGGATGGTCATGTTGGTTTTGTCGGCAAACAACAAAAACAATCCAAATCCCAGCGTTGTCCAGCCGATGATGGTGACGCTGCGCAACAGATCGTCGCTCAAATATTCGTTGACCCAATAGCCGGCGGCGACCACCGGCAAGGTGGCGACAATCAACTTGATCAGCAGCCAGAACTCCTGGTCCAGGGGCCGATGGTTGGCCATCTGGCTGCCGGCGCGCATCACCGCCCCGGCGATGCCGCCGATATCGCGCCAGAAATACAGCATCACCGCCAGCAATGTGCCCACATGGACAGCCACATCGATGGCCAGACCCTGGTCCGGCCAGCCGGTCAGTTTGGGCACCAAAATCAAATGTCCCGATGACGAAACCGGTAGAAATTCGGTAATGCCCTGAACGGCGGCGAGGACGATGGATTGAATGAACGGCACGGAAACTCTTTGCTGATAGTTGGGTTTACGGATTTGCCCTTTCGGACTGGCGGCTCTTATAGCACCGGCGTGCCCATCACCCAATAAGCGGGGTGTTCTAAAGAATGGTTAATTGCCCCGGGAAACGAATCGGATATAAGGGCCCGATGCGCACACTTTATCATTTATGGTTGAACCCGTTCTCGCGCAAGGTGCGAATTGTGCTGGCGGAAAAGGGCTTGGAATTCGAAATGGTCGTCGAGCAGGTCTGGGAGCGCCGCCAGGCTTTCCTTGCCCTCAATCCGGCCGGCGAGGTCCCGGTCCTGGTGGAGCCGGACGATACCGTACTTTCGGACTCCCAGGCCATTTGTGAGTTCTTGGATGAATTGCAGCCCGAACCGAGCCTGATGGGCCGCGGCCTGCACGAGCGCGCCGAGGTGCGCCGCCTGGTCACCTGGTTCGACCGCAAGTTTGATTTCGAGGTGGGCGACAAGCTGGTTGGCGAGAAGGTGATGAAGCGGTTCTTAGGCCTTGGCGAGCCCGATTCCGGCGCCATCCGCGCCGCGCAAAAAAATATTCACACCCATTTGCAATATATCACGTTCCTGGTCGAGCGCCGCCATTGGCTGGGCGGCGAGGAAATGTCTCTCGCCGATATTACGGCGGCGGCGCATATTTCCACCGTCGATTATTTGGGCGACGTGCCCTGGGCCGATCACAAGCCGGCGAAAAACTGGTACACGCGCATCAAATCCCGGCCCAGCATGCGCGCAATTTTGGCCGAACGTATCCCCAGATTGCCGGCCGCCAAGCACTACTCCGACTTGGATTTTTGACGCCCGGGATCATCCAATTGTTGCAGATAATCGCGCGCCGCGCGGGCCCCCGGCGTTCCCGGCGCAGCTCCGATCACCTCCAACCAGTGCGCGCGCGCCGCTGATTTGCGCCCCGCCTGGCGGTGCAAAATACCGCTTTCAAGGTGGGCTTCGATATTTCCCGGATCCAGTTTAAGGGCAGCAATGGCATCGGCTTCGGCATTTTTCATATCGCCCAGATGGCGGCGCGCGGCGGCGCGAAAGACCAGCGCATCGACCAATTCGGGATTCATATCCAGCGCCGCGCCAAGATCATCTTCGGCGCGCTTCCAGGCGCCCATGGCGGCGGCGGCCTGGGCGCGGTCGACAAACAGTTCCGGGTTATTGGGATCAAGGCCGAGGGCACTGTTCAGCACCCCCTCGGCGCGCGCCGGCTGGCCGGCCAAAAGCCATGCCTGGGCGGCTTGGGCGAACAATTCGGCGCGAAAGGACGGCCGCGCCCGGATCGCCTGGGCCAGTTCCTCGAAGCGCCGCGCGCCTTCGCCGTGCTGACCGAGCCCGACCAGCGCCACCGCCTGGCAATGGTGCGCCGCATCGCCGCCGCCGAGGCCGAGCCAACTGGTCGCGCGGCCAAAGGCCAGTTCCGGATTGTCCCGCGCCAGCTGCATGCAGGCCCGGTATTCCCGCGCCGGTACGATCTCCTGGGCCTGCAATGGCACCGCCGCCGCCAACAGCGTGATCACGATCAAACTGCCCGTATAAATTTTCATGTTCCATATCCCGGCTTTTCGCGGGCGCCGCACAATTCTACACTTGGGCGGCGAATTGAGGAAATAAGATCGAATATTCGAGGACGCGGGAATGAATGATGCGGGCGCAAATCTATTATGCTTCGGCATGGGATACACGGCGCGCGCAACGGCGGCGTCCCTGGACGCTGGCGCCTGGCGGATCACCGGCACGTTTAGGGATGGCGAAGCGCTCGACGGATTTGATGGTGTGGCGTTCGATGACGCCGAAGCGGCGCTTGCGGGCGCCAGTCATATCCTGGTGTCAACGCCCCCCGGTGAAGCGGGTGATCCGGTGCTTGGCCGTTATCACAAGCAACTGGCGGCCAACAAACATCTGGTCTGGATCGGCTATCTTTCGACCACCGGCGTTTACGGCGATACCGGTGGCAACCTCGTCGATGAAGCGGCTCCCTGCGCACCCACCAACGCGCGCAGCCGCTGGCGGGCGGCCGCGGAACAGGCGTGGCTGGCTCTCGATATACCAGCTCATATCTTCCGCCTGGCCGGCATTTATGGGCCCGGGCGCAGCAGCTTTGATCAGGTGCGCGCCGGTAGCGCCCGGCGTATCGAGCGCCCCGGCTATAAATTTTCGCGCATCCATGTGGAGGATGTCGCCAATATCTTGCGCGCCTCCATGGCCGCGCCGGCGCCGGGCGCCATCTATAATGTGTGCGACGACTTGGCGGCGGCGCAGGCCGAGGTCATTGCACATGCCTGTGATCTTTTGGGCGCCGAGGCGCCGCCGCTGATTCCGTTCGAGACGGCGGAGCCCGATATGAGCCCCATGGCGCGCAGTTTCTGGTCCGACAACCGGCGCATCGATAACGCCCGCATCAAGCGGGATTTGGGCGTCACGTTGACGTATCCCGATTACCGTTCTGGCCTGGCCGCCATCCTGGCCGCCGAGAACTCTGATTGAGAATCTCCTGATAACGTGATTTAGACTGGCCCATGCCCGATCAATCGTTCCGCACCATGCTCGCCAATCTGGAACAGCAAGGCGAAATGATCCGCTTTACCAAGGAAGTGGACCCGTTGACCAATATGGCGGCGGTTCAGTGGCGCGCCTATAACGAGATGGGCAAGGCCAGCCTGTTCACCAACATCGCCGGCCATGACGGCTGGCAGGCCTGCAGCCAGATCGTCGCCGACCGGCGCAAGTGGTCCATCGGCCTTGGTATCGGCGAGGACCAGTTGCTGGGCGAAATTGGCGCCCGGTTTGGCGCTGAGATTGCGCCCGAAACGGTCGCTGCGGCTGGCGCGCCGGTCAAGCAAGTGAAGATCACCGGCGCCGATGTGGACTTATCGGATATCCCGTCTTTGTTTACCTCCGAACATGATGGCGGGCGCTACCTTGCGTCCGGCATCGCCGTGATCAAGGATCCGGAAACCGGCCTTCGCAATATTTCCGTCCACCGCCAGCAGATCACCGGCAAGGACAAGACCGGTTTCGTCATGCTGCCCCGCCAGGCTCGCCGTATATTTGATAAATACAAAGAGCGCGGCGAGCCGATGCCGGTGTCGATCTTCTTCGGCTGCCATCCGGCCATATTTTATGCCGCCTCCTTCACCACCGATTTTGGCCGTGACGAATTGGCCCTGGCGGGCGGGCTCTTGGGAGAGCCGGTGCGCATGGTTGCTTGCGAAAGCAATGATCTTGAAGTTCCGGCGGAAGCCGAATTGGTGCTCGAGGGTGAGGTGGCGACCGACTTGATGGAACCGGAAGGCCCCTACGGCGAGGTTACCGGCACCTATAACGCCGGCGGCACGTCCGAGGTGTTCAAAGTCAACGCCATAACCAGGCGAAGCGATCCCATCTTCTATGCGCTGCATTGCGGCGCGCCGGTGACCGACGCCCAATCAACCATGGCGCTTGGCATCGAGGTGGCCACCAAACGCCATCTCAGCGCCGTCGAGGGCGGCATCGAGCTGATTGATGTGCGCAGCGTCACCGCGTCCGGCGATATGATGCTGGTGCTGAAACTGCGCCCGCGCCAGCCCGGCCAGGCCAAAACCGCATTGATGGCGGCTCTATCGGGACCCTACCTGCACCCTAAGCTGGCGATCGCCGTGGACGAAGATATCGACGCCGACGATTTGCGCCAGGTCTCCTGGTCGATGGTCACCAGGGTGCATGCGTCCGAAGACGTCACCATGATCCCCAACACGCGGGTGTTTGGTCTCGACAGCATCTCGCCCAATGTGCCCGGCTTTGGCCAATATACCCGGCTCGGCACCAAATGGCTGATCGATGCCACCCTGCCGGTGAATTTAACCGAGAAAGAGCGTCAGGAATTCATGGCCGCCTATCCGAAAAACTACGCCTCCGTGCGGCTCGAAGATTTTCTGCCCTAATCTGATAATGCGGCCAGCGTCCGGCCAAGGCGATCCAAATCCTCCGGCTCGCTCAGCCGGTGATCGCCGCGCTTGACCAAAATCACGTCAACATCCGTCGAGCGCAACTTATCTTGAAGGCGCAACGCCGTTTGCCATGGAACCGAAATGTCGTCCAGCCCGTGGATCAGCCGCACCGGGCAATCCAGCGCAATCTCAGCCCCTAGGACCAGATGTTTGCGGCCCTCCTCCAGCAATGCCTTGGTGATCACGTAATCATCGTCATAGTCGCTGGCGATCGTTGTCTGGCCTTGAGCATCGATCTCGGCCAATTGGGCGGCCGACAATTCGGCGCCCAGAAGCTCCTCGGTAAAATCCGGCGCCGCGGCGATGCCGATCAGCCCGGCCATGCGTTCCGGTATGGCCAGCGCCGCCAGCAACATGATCCAGCCGCCCATGGAGGAGCCGATCAGGATTTGCGCCCCTTCGGTTAATTTTTCGATGGCGGCGATGGCATCGTTTGCCCAGACGCCCACATGGCCATCGGCGAAGTTCCCCGATGAGGCGCCGTGGCCCTGGTAATCGAAGCGCAGAAACCCCTGGCCGCGCTGGGCGCAGAATTCTTCCAGCCAAAGCGCCTTGGCGCCGGTCATGTCCGACATGAAGCCGCACAGGAACACCACGCTGGGCCCGGCGCCGGGCGTTTGGCGGTAAGCGATGGACGCGCCGGTCTCAAGTGTTAGTATCTTAGGCTCATCGGCATTGGATACAGGCATTCAGTACCCCTTCGATGGATAACGATTCCGAGCACACAATTGGCGAAGCGGCCACCGATAGCAAGTCCGGCATGGGCGACGCGCGCCCGCCCAATGTCCTGCAGGTTCTGCCCGCTTTGGTGACCGGCGGCGTCGAACGCGGCACCGTCGATATCGCCGAGGCTATTGTGCGCGCCGGCGGGCGGGCGCTGGTCGCCTCCGAAGGCGGGCCCATGGTGGGCGAATTAAACCGCGCCGGCGCCGAACATATCGAACTGCCGCTGGCCTCCAAGAACCCGCTGATCATTTATAAGAATATCGAACGTTTGGTCGAACTGATCCGCCGCGAAAGCGTCGATATCATTCATGCCCGCTCACGCGCGCCGGCCTGGAGCGCCTGGTACGCGGCGAAGCGCACCGACCGATCTTTGATCACCACTTTTCACGGCACCTATAGCCATACCTCGGGGCCGAAGCGCTGGTATAATTCGGTGATGACCAAGGGCGAGCGCGTGATCGCCATATCCGATTTCATCGGCGGCCACGTGCATCAGATATATGGCGTGCCGGCGGCTCGCATCCGGGTTGTCCACCGGGGCATCGATGTGCACCGCTTCGATGCCGCCAATATTACGCCGGAGCGGGTGATTCAACTGGCCGACGAATGGCGCCTTCCGGACGGCCAGCCGGTGGTCATGCTGCCCGGCCGGTTAACCCGCTGGAAAGGCCAAATAGTTTTTATCGAGGCGGTCAAGCTGCTCAACCGCACCGGCGTTCAGTTTCTCATGGTCGGCTCCGACCAGGGCCGCCGCGATTACCGACGGGAATTGGAGGAGCGCATCGAAGCCGTAGGTATGAGCGGCACGATCCATGTGATCGATCATTGCGACGACATGCCCGCCGCCTACACGCTGAGCGATGTGGTGGTGTCCGCCTCGACCGAGCCGGAAGCTTTCGGGCGCGTCGTTGCCGAGGCGCAATCCCTTGGCCGTCCGGTGATCGCTACCGATCATGGTGGCGCCCGCGAAACCGTCATCGAGGGCGAAACCGGCTGGTTGACCAAGCCCGGCGACGCGGCATCATTGGCCGCCGCTATCGCCGTTGCCCTCGATCAAAGCGAGGCGGAGCGCAGCGCCTTCGCGGATCGCTGCGTCTCCTATATCCGCGAAAATTTTTCCAAGGACCAGATGTGCGGGCGCACCCTCGATATCTATGAAGAGGTGCTTGGCGAGCGCGGGCGCACCCAATGAGCGGACTTCGGCGGTGAGCGATAATATCCTGGTGATCAAGCTGGGCGCGCTCGGCGATTTCGTGCAGGCCGGCGGCCCTTTTCAGGCCATCCGCGCGCATCACGGCTCCGCCCATATCACATTGCTGACCACCCAACCGTTTGCAGATATTGCCGGCGCCGCGCCCTGGTTCGACGCGGTCTGGATCGATAGCCGGCCCAAGCTATTGGAGGTGAGCGGTTGGCTGGACTTGCGCGCCCGCCTTCGGAGCGGGGAATTTGCGCGCGTCTACGATTTGCAAACCTCGGCCCGTTCCAGCCATTATCACCGCCTGTGGTGGCCCGGCGTGGCGCCGGAATGGTCGGGTATCGCCAAGGGGTGCACGTTGCCGCACGCCAGTCCTCGGCGGGATTTGATGCACACCATCGAGCGCCAAGCCGAACAACTGGCCATGGCCGGCATCGAAGCCGTGCCGGCGGCCGATTATTCCTGGGCCGAACGGAGCGACGTCACGGCGCTGGAATTGCCTGAAACTTACGCCATCATTGCCCCCGGCGGCGCCGCCCACCGCCCCGACAAGCGCTGGCCGCTGGCGCGCTTCGCCGAAATCGCCTTGCATCTGGCGCAAAGCGGATCCACGCCGGTGATCATCGGCGCCGGCGCGGAACAAGCCATGGCCGCCGAGATTCTCAAGGCCGCGCCCACCGCCCGCGACGTGACCGGCAAGACATCCCTCGGCCAACTTTTCGCCTTGGCCAAAGGCGCCCGCCTGGCCATCGGCAACGACACCGGCCCCATGCATGTGGCGGCCCTAACCGGCTGCGCCACGCTGGTGCTGTATTCAAAGGCGTCCGATCCGGCGCTGTGTGCCCAGCGCGGCGAGCGAACGGTCATATTGCGCGAAACCAGTCTCGATGCGTTGAGCGCCGCCCAGGTTACCGAAGCCCTCAATGATCTGAATATTTCGCAACCTTGACAGGGTGGCAAAAGCAATTACATTCCGGCGCCGGTTCAAACCCCCGCAAACTTGCGGGCAACATGACGGAAAATCATGGTCGTATTGACCCTCCCGGACGGCAGCGTCCGCAAATTTGACGGCCCGGTCACCGGCGCGATGGTGGCTGCCGATATCGGCCCCGGCCTCGCCAAGGCGGCGCTGGCGGTGCGTATCGATGGCGTCATGTGGGATTTGGGGCGCGCCATTGAAGCGGACGCCGAGTTTTCCGTGGTGACCGGCAAAGACGACGATGCGCTTGAGCTTTTGCGCCACGACGCCGCCCATGTGATGGCGCAGGCGGTGCAGGAATTGTTTCCCGGAACGCAAGTCACCATCGGCCCGGCCATCGAGAACGGCTTTTATTATGATTTTGCCCGGGACGAGCCATTTTCCTCTGACGATTTCGAGACCATCGAAGCCCGCATGACCGAGATCATCGAGCGTGATCTGGAATTCGTGCGCGAAGTGTGGGACCGGGATAAGGCTATCGATTTTTTCAAATCCGCCGGCGAGGATTACAAGGCCGAGCTGGTCGCCGCCATTCCCGAAGGCGAGGCGGTGTCCATCTACCGCCAGGGCGATTGGACCGATCTTTGCCGGGGCCCGCATTTGCCGTCCACCGGCAAGCTGCCGAAAGCCTTTAAATTGATGAAACTGGCCGGCGCTTATTGGCGCGGCGATTCCAACAATGCCATGCTGCAGCGCATCTACGGCACCGCCTGGGCCGATGCGAAAGCGCTCAATGCTTATCTTTTGATGCTGGAAGAGGCGGAAAAGCGCGACCACCGGCGTCTGGGCCGGGAAATGGATCTGTTTCATTTCCAGGAAGAAGCCATGGGATCGGTGTTCTGGCACGAAAAAGGGTGGATCCTCTACCGCGTCATCGAACAATATATGCGCCATCGCCTGGAAGCCGCCGATTATATCGAGGTCAAGACGCCGCAATTGGTAGACCGTGCGCTTTGGGAGCTATCCGGCCATTGGGATAAATTCCGCGAAAACATGTTCGTCGCCGAGGTCGATGAGGGCAAGGCAACCCAAGTGAGTGAGAGCCGCGGCGCCGAGGGCTCGGGCGCGCGTACCGACGGCGGCAATGATACGATGCACCATCTGGCGCTCAAGCCCATGAACTGCCCCTGTCATGTGCAGATATTCAACCAAGGCATCAAGAGTTATCGCAGCCTGCCTTTGCGCATGGCCGAGTTTGGCTCGTGTCACCGTTATGAGCCGTCCGGCGCGCTGCATGGGCTGATGCGGGTCCGCGCCTTCACCCAGGACGACGCCCACATCTTCTGCACACCCGACCAGATCGGCAGTGAAACGGCAGCCTTCATCGCGCTTCTTTCGGCCATTTACGCCGATTTCGGCTTTTCCGATTTCGTTATAAAATTTGCCGACCGGCCGGAAGTGCGCGCCGGCGAAGACGCGGTCTGGGACCGGGCCGAGGCGGCCCTTCGCGACGCCACGGCCGCCGCCGGCATCGAGGTCGAGATGAACCCGGGCGAGGGCGCTTTCTACGGGCCGAAGCTGGAATTCGTGCTGCGCGATGCCATCGGTCGTGACTGGCAGTGCGGCACCCTGCAGGTGGATTTTGTGCTACCCGAGCGGCTCGGCGCAAATTACGTGGCTGACGATGGCGCCAAATACCGCCCGGTGATGCTGCATCGCGCGATTTTGGGCTCTTTCGAGCGCTTCATCGGCATCCTGATCGAAAATTATGCCGGGCGCTTTCCCTTGTGGCTGGCGCCCCTGCAGGTGGTTGTCGCGACCATCACCGAAGCCGCCGATGACTATGCGGCCGACGTTCTGGCCGCCCTGAAAGGCGCGGGATTGCGCGCCGAAATGGATATGCGCAATGAAAAAATCAATTATAAGGTCCGCGAACACAGCCTCGCCAAGGTGCCGGTGATGCTGGTTGTCGGCGCCCGCGAGGCCGAAACCCGCGATGTCGCCATGCGCCGCCTCGGCGGCAAGGCGCAAGAAATTGTTGCGCTTGACGCTGCCCTTGATACACTAAGCCACGAAGCGCGGATACCGGGCCAAGAATAACACCGGAACGCGCCGAAAAGTTTTTTGGAGAAATGACCTTTGGTTCCATTTGGGAGAATGAGCGTTTGCGAATAGCTGAAAATCCCCGGGACTTCGGGGTCCTTTATGAAGGAGAAGGCTAGATCGCACGCCCACCGATGAACGCCCGCCCGACCAAGGAGGGGCCCGCCATTAATTCCGACATCGCCGCTGCTTCGATCAGATTGATCGGCGCCGAAGGTGAAAATGTCGGTGTCGTTACCATAGTTGAAGCCAGGCAAATGGCTGATGACGTTGGATTGGATCTGGTTGAGATATCGCCGGATGCCGACCCGCCGGTCTGTAAGATTCTCGACTACGGCAAATTCAAATACGAAGCCCAGAAGAAAAAGAGCGAGGCGCGCAAAAAGCAGAAGACCATCGACGTCAAGGAAATCAAAATGCGCCCGGGCATCGAAGAACACGACTATCAGGTCAAGATGCGGGCCATGATCCGGTTTCTGGATTCCGGCGACAAGGTCAAGGTGACGCTGCGCTTCCGGGGGCGTGAAATGGCCCACCAGGAACTCGGCGCCAAGGTATTGGAGCGCGTGCGCGTTGATCTTGAAGAGCCGGCCAAGGTCGAACAATTCCCCAAAATGGAAGGCCGCCAGATGACCATGGTGCTGGCGCCCCGCTAACCGCCGCCGCCATTTCTCAAAGCATCACCCGCGCCGGCGTCTGCCTTGCGCGGGTGTTTTGTTTCCGCTAAGCGCATAACTGTTACATTTTTATACATTTGAGACATATTCAGTTTACGTGAACCGGCTAATGTTCTTGTCAGACACGGGAACGCATATCACGCACCCAGCATTTGATGGAGAGACAAAATGCCGAACAACGTAGCCAGCTATTACATGAAAAATGATGGAAACATCTGGGTCGAGACAGTGGCCAGCGATCACCGCCCGGCGACCGAGATGGAATGGATCGAAATCTGGAAGAGCAATCCCGCCTTGACCTTGCAGATGTGTGCCGCTGACGAAATCCAGGCGGAACGGGTTCATTAACCGAATTCTTCTTCCCCCCTCCCTCCCCGCGACCAAAAATTGAGCCGGCCCTTAAAATAAGGGCCGGTTTATTTTTGGTCATGCCGGCCGCGCCGCCGCTACCGCTTGCATTCGCTAAGTCTCGGCGCTATAACCCGCGCTTCATATGGCGGTACGGCTGAGGGGCCAGAGCAAATCTCGAACCCCCGGGCATGCCCAGCCGCCTCAAATAATTATCAAAACGAGGAATTGAAAATGCCCAAGATGAAGACCAAATCCAGCGCCAAAAAGCGCTTTCGGACCACCGCGTCCGGCAAGGTTCGGGCCAACCCGGCCTCGAAACAGCACAATCTCCGCAAACGTTCCATCAAGATGCGCCGCAAGGCGCGCGGCACCACCATTCTGGCCGATCCCGATGCACGCAAGGTGCTCTCCTATATGCCCTATTCGAGGAGGAAGTAGCCATGTCCCGTGCCCAAGGTAAAGTCGCCAGCCGCGCCCGCCACAAGAAAGTCATTGCCAAATCCAAAGGCTTTCGCGGCCGCTCCAAGAGCAGCTTTCGCATCGCCAAACAGCGGCTCGAGCGGGCCATGCAGTACCAGTACCGCGACCGCCGCAACCGCAAACGCAATTTCCGCGCCCTTTGGATTCAGCGCATCAATGCCGGCGCGCGCCTCAACGGCCTCACCTACTCCCAGTTCATGAACGGCCTTAACCGTGCCGGCATCGAATTGGACCGCAAGGTGTTGTCCGATCTGGCCATCCACCAGCCGGAATCGTTTAAAAGCCTGGTCGAGACGGCCCAGGCGGCTCTCGGCCAGGAAGCATCCGCACCCAAAGAAACCGCGCCCAAAGAAACCGCGCCCAAAGAAACCGCACCGGCGGAAACCGCTTAAATTACTCCCTGGCGATCACCGGTGAGACATTCGAGGGGCGGTCCTGACCAGGGCGGCCCCTCATTACCTTCGCGCACATATTTCAGAGCCAATGGAAAATCTTGACGCGATAAAATCGGAAATCACGGATCAGGTGGCGGGCGCCGCCGATCTGGATGCGCTGGAACAGGCGCGTATCGGCGCGCTCGGCAAGAAGGGCCGGGTTACCGAATTGATGAAGGGCCTGGGCGACCTGTCGGCGGATGAGCGCAAACAGGCCGGCCAGGCCTTGAACGCGCTCAAAAATGATATCAACGCGGCCATCGATGCCCGCAAAGATATTCTGGAAGGCGCCCATATCGACGCCCAATTGGAAGCCGAGCGTATCGATGTGACCCTGCCTGCGCGCCAATCAAGCGCCGGCGCCATCCATCCCATCAGCCAGACCATCGAGGAAGTGGTTTCCATCTTTGGCGAGATGGGTTTCAGCGTCGCCGAGGGCCCCGATATCGAGGAAGACTGGTACAACTTCACCGCCCTCAATATCCCGCCCGACCATCCCGCCCGCCAGGAACACGATACCTTTTATGTGAACGCGATAAAAGACGGCCAGCGCATGGTGCTGCGCACCCATACCAGCCCGGTGCAGATCCGCACCATGCAGGCGCAGAAACCGCCGATCCGCATCATCGTTCCGGGGCGCACCTATCGCTGCGATCACGACGCCACCCATTCGCCCATGTTCCATCAGGTCGAAGGGCTGATGATCGATGAGGCCACCCATATGGGGCACTTGAAAGGCTGCCTGATCGATTTCTGCCGCGCCTTTTTTGGCGCCGCCGAGTTGCCGGTGCGTTTCCGCCCGTCCTATTTCCCGTTCACCGAGCCGTCTGCCGAAGTGGATATCGGCTGCAGCTTTGAAGGCGGCACCCTCAAGATTGGCGGCGGCGACGATTGGCTGGAAATTCTGGGTTCCGGCATGGTCCATCCGAACGTGCTCGAAAACTGCGGCATCGACAGCACCAAATATCAGGGCTTCGCCTTCGGCATGGGGATCGAACGTATCGCCATGCTCAAATACGGCATTCCCGATTTGCGCACATTTTATGATTCGGACCTGCGCTGGCTGCGCCATTACGGGTTCGCCAGCTTGGATGTGCCGTCCATGGTGGGGAGGGCGCGGCCATGAAATTTTCGATGCAATGGCTGCAAAAAGATTTGGAGACCAGCGCCTCGGTCGCCGAGATCGCCGATACCCTGACCATGATCGGCTTGGAGATCGAGAGCGTCGATGATCCCGCCGAGCGATTGAAGGGCTTCACCGTCGCCCATGTGATCGAGGCCAAACAGCACCCGGACGCCGATCGTTTGCAGGTCTGTACCGTCGATGCCGGCGATGAGACCTTCGAAGTGGTGTGCGGCGCGCCCAACGCGCGCACTGGCATGAAGGGCGTCTTCGCCCGCGAGGGCAGCCATATCCCGGGCACCGGCATCACCTTGAAGAAGACCAAAATTCGCGGCGTGGAAAGCAACGGCATGCTGTTGTCGGAGCGCGAAATGGGCCTCTCGGACGACCATGAAGGCATTGTGGAACTGCCCGATGATGCCCCCATCGGCGCGCCGGCGGCGGACATCATGGGGCTGTCCGATCCGGTCTTCGATATTCAAATCACCCCCAACCGGGCCGATTGTTTGGGCGTTCGCGGCGTCGCCCGTGATTTGGCGGCCGCCGGTATCGGCACATTGAAGCCCATCGAAGGCCACGATGTGACACCTAAGTTCGAGAGCCCGGTCAAGGTGCATCTGGATTTCAGAGATGAAGCCAAGGACGCCTGTCCTTATTTCGTCGGCCGTCATTTCAAGGGCATCAAGAATGGCCCCAGCCCGGACTGGCTGCAGCAAAAGCTGATCCAGATTGGCCTGCGTCCGATCTCGGCTTTGGTGGATATCACGAATTTGATGACCATCGCCTATTGCCGGCCTTTGCATGTGTTCGACGTTGCCAAGATGAACGGTGATCTGCATGTGCGCCTCGCCAAAAAGGGCGAGAAGCTTAAGGCCCTGGATGGCAAGGAATATGATCTCGACGAGGAAATGACGGTGATCGCCGACGAGGCCGAGGCGGAAGCCTTGGGCGGCGTCATGGGCGGCGAGGCGACCGGCTGCACCGCCGAGACCACCGAAGTGTTTTTGGAATCCGCCTATTTCGATCCGATCCGCACCGCCATGACCGGGCGCAAGCTGAACCTGCAATCGGATGCCCGCTTCCGTTTCGAGCGCGGCATCGATCCAGCCTTCATGATAGAGGGCGCCGAGATCGCCAGCGCCCTGATTCTTGGGCTTTGCGGCGGCGAGGCCTCCGAGATGATCGTCGCCGGGGCGGAGCCCGATTGGCAGCGCAGCTATCATTTGCGCAAATCCCGCGTGCGCGCACTCGGCGGTGTTACCGTCGCGCCGGAGCGGATCGAAGAAATTCTGGGCGCCCTCGGTTTCACCGTGACCGCCACCGATGACGGCTGGGATGCCGCCGTGCCGTCCTGGCGCCACGATGTGGTCGGCGAGGCGGATCTGGTGGAAGAAGTATTGCGCATCCACGGCTTCGACAATATTCCTACCGTATCGCTGCCGCGCATGGCGGCGCTGCCCAGTGCCGCCATCAATATCGCTCAGGAGCGGCGCGCCCAGGCGCGGCGCGCGCTGGCGGCGCGGGGTATGATCGAAGCGGTCACCTATTCGTTCCTGGCGTCGGATCATGCCGGCCTGTTCGGCGGCGCAACCGACGCCATCCGCCTGGTCAATCCAATCTCCGCCGATCTGGACGTGATGCGGCCTTCGATCCTGCCCAATCTGATCGCCGCCGCCGGGCGCAACGCCGACCGGGGCTATGCCGATATCGCATTGTTCGAGGTTGGCCCCCAGTTCGCCGGCGAAAATCCGGACGATCAATCCATCAACGCGGCGGGCCTGCGCGCCGGCAATGCGGTACCGAGAAGCTGGTCCGAAAATTTGCGCGCCGCCGATGCGTTCGACGCCAAGGCCGATGTGCTCGATGTGCTTGGCCAAGTCGGCGCACCGGTGGGCTCCTTGCAGATCGTTGCCGAGGCGCCGGACTGGTACCATCCGGGACGCTCAGGCTCGGTACGGCTTGGCCCCAAGACGGTGCTTGCCGATTTCGGCGAGATACACCCCCGCATCCTGAAGGCCATGGACGTGGCCGGACCCATGGCGGCCTTTGAAATTTATCTTGGCAACGTGCCCATGCCGAAGGGCAACCGCGGCCCGGCGCGCCCGGCGCTCGATTTGTCACCGTTCCAATCGGTATCCCGGGATTTCGCCTTTGTTGTCGAAAACAGTGTCGAGGCCGGGGCACTCATGCGCGCCGCCAGGGGCGCCGACAATAAGCTGATCACCGGCGTCACCGTGTTCGATGTGTTTACCGGCGGGACTTTAGGCGAAGGAGAAAAATCCATCGCCATCGCCGTCACCTTACAGCCCACCGAGGCGACGCTTACCGATGCGGAAATCGAAGCGGTGTCCGATAAGATCGTCGCCAACGTCGCCAAGCAAACCGGCGGTGTGCTGCGCGGATAAGGCAGCTGAGGAGGGGGGGAGATGAGCAAAGACAAGTTTTCAGCGCTGTTTGAGCCCGGCCGCCTTGGCGCCATGGAATTGCCCAACCGGTTCGTGGTGGCGCCCATGGCGCGCATCAGCGCCGATGAAAACGGCGTTCCGGGCGCCTTGATGCGCGATCATTATGCCGCCTTCGCCGCGGGCGGCTTCGGCCTGGTCATCGCCGAGGGTACCTATACGGACCTCACTTCCAGCCAATGTTTTCCCACCCAGCCGGGCATCGCCAACCAGGCGCAAATCGACGGTTGGCGCCGCGTTACCGACGCGGTTCATGAGAAGGGCTGCCAAATTCTTCTGCAATTGATGCATACCGGGGCCCTGCTGGCCACCAACACCTTCGGCGCGCCGCCCCTGGCCCCTTCGGCGGTCCTGCCCTTGGGGGAAAAATCGCCGCGCTACGGGGGATCGGGTCCTTATATCGTGCCGGTGGAATTGAGCCGGAATGCGATCGAAATAATTATCGATAGCCATGGCCAGGCCGCCAGAAACGCCATCGCCGCCGGTTTCGACGGCGTCGAGGTGCACAACGCCAACGGCTATCTGCTGGATGAGTTTCTGACCGATTACACAAATTTGCGGACCGACGATTATGGCGGCTCTATGGAAAACCGGATGCGCCTGCCGGGGGCGGTCATGGCCGCCGTGAAATCCGCCGTCGGCGGCGGCGTTGCCGGGGTTCGCCTGTCGCAGGGCAAGATCAACAATTTCGAGCACCAATGGGCCGGCGGCGCCGGCGATGCGCGTACCATCTTCTCCGCCATCGCCAAGGCCGGCGCCGATTACATTCACTTGACCACCCGCCAGGCCGGCGACCAGGTGTTCGGTAGCGGGCGCTCCCTGGCCGGCCTCGCCCGTGATTTCTCAGGTCTTCCCGCCATCGCCTGCGGCAGCCTGCACGACCCGGACGCGGCGCAAGGCGTTCTGCAACGCGGCGAAGCGGATTTTGTCAGCATTGCCAAGGGCGCCATTGGCGATCCGGCGCTGCCCAGAAAAATCGCCGATGGCGAGGCGCCGGTCCCGTTCCAGCCCGAAATGCTGATGCCGCTGGCGACCCTGGAATGCACGCTCGCCTGGCGGGCGGCGAATGCGCCCTCTTAAAGCCCGCCCCTAACTGATCTTCTTCATCACCTGTTCGAGCTGGCGTTGCTTTAAATAGTGTCGGCCGTGGCCTCCGCGGTCGCCGCCGAGACGGAACACTTCCTTGCCCGTCTTGTCGAAGATGAAGACCGCCGGGATCGAAAGCACGCCGCCGAAATCCCGGACCACGCCACGGGTCCCCGAAACCACCTTGATGCTGGGATGAATATCGCGGACGAAGCTGCGCAGCCGCCCCGGTGAGCGCCCGGCCAGGCCTTCGATCCAGTTGACCGCAATCATATTGATCTTATCGGTGCCGTTGGCGTTGATATATTTGGCAAAGCCGCGCATTTCGGAGCGGCAGGGAGGGCACCAGGAGGCGAAAAATGTGACCAGCACCGGGCGGCCATCCAGGAATTTGCCATCCACCTTGGCGCCGCGTATGGCCTCCATCGCCATCAGGCGCCCCTTGATGCCATCGTCTAGGGTGATGCTTTGGGCATTCGCCGTGCCGCCCCAGCCGATTGAGATCACCAAAATTGCGGCCAATAGAGGCCATCGCCGAATTGTCATTGTCTTCTCCTAATCCGTTCAAGAGCCCATGTCAGTTCAAGAGACCCAGCGCCCGTTCCAATTCCGCGCGCCGCATATGGTGGCGGCCGGGCGGTCCCGGATCACCGCCGACGCGGAAAATTTCCCTGCCGTTGCCGTCAAACAGATAGGCCGCCGGTATCGAATGTACGCCGTCGAAATCACGCCCCGTCGCCTGGCTGCCGAGCACCACATCGATACTGGGATCGATGGTGCGCTTGAGCATGCGCTGCAACAATCGGGCGGAACCGCCATGGCGTTCCTGCCAATTGACCGAAATGATGGCGATCTTGCCCGGCCCCCGCGCCTTGATGAAATCCCCGAGTTCCCCGAACTCGGCATAACAAGGTGGTCACCAACTGGCAAAGAAGGTGACCAGGACCGGCCTGCCGTTGAAGGCGTCGGCGCTGATGCCGGTGCGGCGAAGCGGCGTCAATATTTGCAGCCGCGCCTTGACGCCGGCATCAAGGGAAATGCGGTTCTCGGCGGCGACCGATGCAGGGCCGGCGCGGAACAAGGCGACGACGGCAATCATCGCCAGGAAGATCAATGCGGGCCGTAAAATTTGTTTCAGGATCTGGCTCATGGCAACTCCCAACCTGTGGCTTCGTATTGGCCCCCGCCGGCATCGTCAAATGAACCATGATCACAGGTGAGTGACCGGCCAATGAATGTGGCCGGATGGCGTTGGATCAGCCCTGCTTCTTGCCCGCCAAGCGTAGCCGCAGCGCGTTGAGCTTGATGAAACCCTCGGCGTCGCGCTGGTCGTAGACGCTGTCTTCTTCGAAGGTGACCACGTCTTCATCGTAAAGGCTGTTCGGCGATTTGCGCCCCGTAACCATGACGTTGCCCTTATAGAGCTTGAGCCGCACTTGCCCCGTTACCCGCTCCGATGCTTTGTCGATGGCGGCTTGCATCATCTCGCGCTCGGGTGCGAACCAGAAGCCGTTATAGACCATCTCCGCATAGCCCGGCATCAGGGCGTCTTTGGCGTGCATGGCGCCCTTGTCGAGGGTCAGGCTCTCGGCGGCGCGCCGGGCCGCGAACAAAATCGTGCCGCCCGGCGTCTCATAGATACCCCGTGATTTCATGCCGACGAAGCGGTTCTCGACGATATCGATGCAGCCGATGCCGTTGGCGCCGCCAAGCGCGTTGAGCCGGGCCAGTAGCGGCGCCGGGTCCAGCGCCTCGCCATCGATGGCGACCGGGTCGCCGGCCTCGAAATCCATGGTGATCTCGGTGGCCTTGTCGGGGGCATCGAAGGGCGAGACCATGCGCGTCAGGATATGGCCGTAGTCAGGCTCGATCCACGGGTCTTCGAGGGCCTTACCCTCCGAGGAGATGTGCAGAAGGTTGGCGTCCTGGGAAAACGGCGCCTCGCCGCGCTTGTCTTTGGGCACCGATATCTGGTGCTTTTCCGCGTATTCGATCAGCTTGGTGCGGCTGTCCAAGTCCCATTCCCGCCACGGCGCGATCACTTTGATGTTTGGGTTGAGGGCGTAATAGCCGAGTTCGAAGCGCACCTGGTCGTTGCCCTTGCCGGTGGCGCCATGGGCGACGGCGTCGGCGCCAACTTCGGCCGCAATTTCGATCTGGCGCTTGGCGATCAAGGGCCGGGCGATGGCGGTGCCCAAAAGATAGGTGCCTTCATAAAGCGCGTTGGCGCGGAACATGGGAAACACGTAGTCGGCAACGAACGTGTCCTGTAAATCCTCGATGAATATCTCTTTGACGCCGGCGGCCTCGGCCTTTTTGCGGGCGTCTTCGACCTCGTCGCCCTGGCCGATATCGGCGGTGAAGGTGACCACCTCGCAGTCATAGGTATCTTGCAGCCATTTCAGAATGACCGAAGTATCGAGGCCGCCCGAATAGGCCAGCACCACTTTTTTTATGTCGCCCTTTTTGCCCGGCGCCATGACGAAAAGTCCTTATGTTTTGATGGTTTATCGCAAGGCGGCGCAGTATAGGCATTGCGCGCGCCGGGGCAAGAGTGGATGCTGGTCCGAGGCGCATTTTTGGAGGATCGATGATGGCCGCATTCGTTCTTATTCATGGCGCCTGGCATGGCGCCTGGTGCTGGCAGCGGGTCATTCCTCTCCTGCAAGCCAAGGGCCACCGGGTGATCGCGCCGGACCTGCCGGGCCTCGGCGAAGACAAGACCGATCCCGCCTCCGTGACCTTGGCCGACAACGTGGCTTGCGCCGGGCGCGCTTTGGAAGAGGCCGGCGAAAAAGCCATCCTGGTGGGGCACTCCCTCGGCGGGCTTACCATCACCCAGTCGGGCGAGGCGTATCCGGACCGCATTGCGAGGCTGGTGTATTTGACCGCGTTTCTGCCCCTCGACGGGGAAACCCGCGCCGATATCGTGGTGCCAGGTGTGGCCCCGGCGGCCCGTGTGCTACTGCAATCGGAGGATAAATCCACCTACTGGCTGCCGGACGAGGTGATCGAGCCGAACTACTATCACGATTGCGACGCCAAAACCGTGGCCTGGGCCAAGGCGCGGCTTCGCCCGCAGCCGGCGGCTGTGTCCTCGACGCCGGTGCGCACAAGTGCGGAAAACTGGGGCCGGTTGCCGCGCGCCTATATTATTTGCGCCGACGATCAATCGATCAAAATCGAAACCCAGAAGTTCATGATCGAACGGGCCGGGTGCGATCCGGTGATCACCATGCAGACCAGCCATTCGCCGTTCCTGTCGGCGCCGGAAGACCTGGCCGGGCACTTGGACGCACTGGCGGGTTAGAGATTTTCTGAAAAAAACCGGGCCAACGGCTCGTAAAGAAGCGGCGACTGGCGCGCATCGGTGTCGATGTAGACCAGTTCTATCTCGCCGCCGGCCTTGCGGTAGCCGCGGACAAAACGCTCCGGCTCGGTTATTGGCTCAGTCTCGCCTGTATCCTCTCGGGCGGGGTCCACGTAAATATGAACTTCGTCCGGTTGGCCTTGAATATATATGGCCGGCGGCGTGGCCACATCTTCGCTGCGCTCCAAGGCCAGGACCGGGCTGCCTTCCGCCATGGCTTGCTCGGTCTTCCAATAGGTATCGTGGCTGGCGGGGACATTGAGCGCCCATTCCGGCGGGTCCGGCCGGCGGCCGATGGCCAAGGCATTCCGGTACCGGGACAAGGGATTGATCACCGGCGCCACCAGCCCGGCGCAGCGGACCGTGGCATCGACGGGCGCATCGCCACCTGAGTCCAGTTCAAGCAATGTATAGCGCGCATCAAAGGGCCGCATGGCGCTGAGCATCGCCAAGTGGCCGCCGCTGGATGCGCCGGATATGCCAAACCGCTCTCCATCCAGCCCCAATTTTGCCGCCCGGTCTTTCAGCCAGCGGATGGCGTAGTTGATATCGATCAGCGATGTAGGATAGCCATCGGACCCGTGCCGAAAATCCAGCGCCGCCACCGCGATGCCGTGGCCGGTTATGATCTCGCCGCGCATTTGCGACGATGTGCGGTCGCTGTTGTTCCAGGCGCCGCCGTGCAGATCGGCGACAATGGGAAATGGCCCCGGGCCTTCGGGCCGGAACAGGCGCAACAGCAACGGCTTATCGCCGTGGCGCAAATATTCCATATCTTCGCTGGTGTAGCCGTGCATCTTCAGCCCATTCGCCGGTTATGAAGCTGGCCGGGGCCGCATTAGAAGCGGAACAACGGAAAATTATCGCCGGCGACGGTCTCGCCCGCTTCGAATTTATCCGGGCCTTCGCCGAGGGCGGCTTTAAGCTGGTATTGGGTTTCGTCGCGGGGATCGAACGTGGCCTCGGCGGGTAGCCAGCGGATGGACAGGCCCCGGCGGCGGATGTCGGCGGAGTTTTCCGGCGCGCCGTGCACCGCCATCACATGATGGGCAACGCAATCACCGGGCTCAAGTTCATAATGGACAATGTCGTAATCGCCGCGATTGTTTGCCACGTCCGGCATGGCTTCGATACCCAGCCCGCCATAGCGGCCATCATCGTTGAACGATTTCGGTGCGAAATACCGTCCCCAGGCGTGGCTGCCTTTGATATATTCCACGGCGCCCGATTTCAGAGTCACCGGATCGAGGGCGATCCAGGTGCTGCAGACATTGTCGGCGCCATCACCGGCCAGGGGATAATACAGCCGGTCCTGATGCCAGGGCGTCGGGTTGCCGGCGCCGGCCTCCTTGGTCAAAAGGAAATCATAGAACAATCGTATTTCCGGCGCGCCGGTAAGGGCCCCGGCGATGGCGGCGGCGGCACCATCGACAATAAAATCGCGAAAGGTATCGTTGCGCCGCCACATGAACTGGCCGCCATAGAATTGGCCATTGGCGCCCGCCGAAATATCGCCGTCATAGGGGCCGAAGTTGGCCTGCGCCCAATCGGCGGCCGGGCGCAGCTTTTCGATCCAGTCCATGGATATGGCGCCCCGGATACAGGTGACGCCGTCGCGGGCGTACTCTTCGATATTTTGTTCGCTGACTGTGCTAACCGGATTATCCAGCATGTTCTTAAACCCCAATTATAATCGACGCCAGACTAGCCCCGCTCCAGCGTGCCGTCCAGCCAGGCTTCGACGATATGGCCGAGCTGTTCGATCGGCTGATAGCCCATGGTGAGGTACGCATAGCCTTGCCCATCGTTGATCAGCACGGTGGGAAATCCCGAAACGCCCAGCTGCTGGGCGAACTGGAAATCGGCGATGGTGCGCTGGCCGGTTTCGGGTTTGGCGAACTCAGCGGCGAATTCGTCCCGGTCGTGGCCAAACTCGGCGGCGATATCGGCGAGCACATCGGGCGACGTCACGTCCCGGCTTTCGGCGTAATAGGCGCGCTGCAGCCCTGTGAAGAACTGAAGCGCCACATCATTGCCGGCCAATTGCCGCAATGTCACCGCCGCCCGGCAGGAGGCTTCGGTGCCGTAAGAAAGCCCCTCCATATCCAGAATGTCATAGATAAAGGGCTGGCCGGTACGCTCCCCCACTTCCTGCCAATGATCGCGCAGGAAGCCTTTGCGCTCCGCATCGGCGGGCTCGGTCCAATCGGCGTGCAGCCCGCCAACCACCAGGGTCAGCACCGCGCGCCCCCGGCACATGTCTTCGATCCGGCTTTTGATGGGCGCAAATCCCCAGCACCAGGAACATTGCGGATCGCCTACATAGATCAGTTCTTTGGTCAGTGTTGTCATGGTTCAGCTTGAATTGTTTTCGCTAAGCCGCGCGTAGCATACCGACAGCGCCGATATGCCGAGGGCGATATAGATGTAGCTCAAAAATTGCACCATCAGGTTCTGCACCAGCGCCGACGTCAACGGCCCGTAATCGGGCGCCGTGCCGGCGGCGAAGTTCATCACCGCCGTCACCGGTATCAAGACGATGCCGATGGGGATGGTAACCGCCACGACAATGGCCAGCAGCCGCCAGCCATTGCCACGGGTCAGGGCCCAGACCTGGCCCAAGGTCAAGGTCCGGTCGAGCGCCACCGCCGGCAGCCAGACGCTCAAGCGCGCATAGACGGCGCCGATCAACGCGAAGGTGAACAACATGGCGGTCAAGACCATGGGGCCGAAGGACGAGATTCCAAACCCGCTAAGGCTGCGCAGGCCGGTGCCGGAAAACAGGAATAAGCCGAATACTATCAATGCCGAAGCGCCGGCGAAAACCATGCTGATCTTTATCAGGGTCCAAAGAAACCGCCATTGCCGTCCGCCCCAGTTGTAACAGGTGGCGATGGTCACGTTCTCTTCCGGATACAAATAGCTGCGGTGCCAGGCGATGGAGTAGCTGACATAGGCCCAGATGCTACCGGCGGCGGCGATCACGGTCAGAAATATGGCCGAGACCGGCAAGGCCTGGAAGGCTGGGCCGTCGATGACGATATCGATACGCTCGGCGGCGGCCCGGGCCACCGACCAATCGGCCAGCGCCGACAGCATACTGACCACGATGATGGCCGGCACCGCCAGCAGCCAAAATTGCCGCCGCTCGGCCCAGAAGAACCGGTAGGTGTGGATCATGATCCGCCAAACCGGCAGCCTGTTCCTATCGGCCATCAGCGTTCCTCGGCCAGCAATTCGATATCGCCGGTATCGTTTTTGCCACGCGCCCGCTGGCTGGCGCTTTTCAATTGGCCGCAGGCGGCCATGATGTCGCGGCCTCTCGGCACCCGGATGGGCGCGGTCAGGCCCGCCTCGTTCAGGGTTTGCGAGAAGCGTTTGATCTTTGCCGCGGTTGAGCAGTCATAACCCGCGCCCGGCCATTTGTTGAAGGGGATGAGGTTGATCTTGGCGGGAATGTCTTTCAAGAGGCGCGCCAATTCCCGGGCGTCGGCTTCCGAATCGTTGATGCCTTTCAGCATCACATATTCAAAGGTAATGCGCCGCGCGTTGGAGGCCGTGGGGTAGCTGCGGCAGGCGGCCAGCAATTCGGCGATGGGGTATTTGCGGTTGATGGGCACCAGCTCGTCGCGCAAATCATCGCGCACCGCATGCAGGGATATGGCGAGCCCGACGCCAAGCTCGGCGCCAACCCTTTCGATCATCGGCACGACGCCGGATGTGGACAGCGTAATGCGGCGTTTTGATATGGCGAGGCCGTCGCCGTCCATGATGATGTGCAGCGCGCGTGCCACATTGTCGTAATTGAACAACGGCTCGCCCATGCCCATCATGACGATATTGGACAACATGCGGCCGCCCGAAGGCGACGGCCATTCGCCGTAGGAATCCCTGGCCACCATCACCTGGCCGACCATTTCGGCGGCGCTTAGATTGCGCACCAGTTTCTGCGTGCCGGTGTGGCAGAAGGTACAGGCGAGGGTGCAGCCAACCTGGCTTGATACGCAAAGCGCGCCCCGGTCTTCTTCGGGGATAAAGACCGCTTCGACTTCGTTTTTGTCCTGGGTGCGCAGCAGCCATTTGCGGGTGCCGTCCTTGGATTTTTGCTCGAGAGATATCTCGGGCACTTGCAGGCTATGGGCGGCGGCCAATTTCTCGCGCAAGGGTGCGCCGAGCGAAGTCATGGCGGCGAAGTCGCGCTCCCCCCGGTGATAGATCCAGTGCCAAAGCTGTTTCGCCCGGAACGGCTTTTCGCCGAGGGCGGCCAAGGCGTCGGTCAGCTCGGCGCGCGACATGCCGATTACGTTGGGGCCGATGAGGTTTGGAGCGCTCATTTAACGCCGCAGGCCCGGCCGATAGCGCGGTAGGCGGCGGTGAAGCCGGCCAGGGAATAGGTGTCGGTGGTCTTGGTGCCGCGCGCCGAAAAACCGGTGACGATCATTTGGCGGCCCTTTGTCATGGCGGCGGCCAGCGCCCGGTCGATCTTATCGGTCTCGGCCCAGGCCGAGGCGCCAACCGGGACCAGCTTGGTCACATCGCCGTCGATGTTCAAAGTCACCTTGCTTTGCTTTTTATAGCTATAGCCGGCGCGCAATTCGAACACGTCGCGCTTGGCGTCGCCGGGCCGGTGCGTCACCAGGATAAAGGTCTCGCCGCGGCTGGTATATTTCCCGGCCTCTTTTTTGGGGATCGAGGCGATATAGCAGGTGCGCTCAGGTCCCTGGTCTTCCCGGTAGGCGAACCAATCCTTGAACTCACCCAGATATTTCTGCTGCGCAAAGGCGGGCAGGCTTAACCCCGCCACGGCAAAGCTCGCCACAAGCGCCGCCAAATGCGCCAACAAGAGGTTACGCGGTTGCATCGTCTAACGCCTCGCCCGGCGGTTCCGCCCGGTGGCGCTCCAAGGCGCGGCGGAGGCGCGGCGGGCCGAACGCATGCTCGGGCAACTCTTCGAGCGGCGCGCCGGGGGTAAGCGGGCGCGCCGGATAGCGGCCCAGATTGAGAAGCCGGTCATACATCACAATGGCGCCGGCGATGCCCAGATTGACGCTGAAGCGCATGGGAATCTTCACCGTGTAGGCGCAGCGTTCGATCATTGCCGGCGAAAGGGCGCCCCGTTCCGGGCCGAGCACATAGGCGGCGCGGCGGGGATGGCGGAAGCTGGGCAGATCATCGGCGTCATCCAAAAGCTCGACACCCACAAGATCGCAGCCTTCGGGCAAGACCATGTCGGCGACGCCCGGAAAGGCGTAATAGGGCACATGGCCGGTGGCGTCCGAGGTGTCGGATTTGCCGCCTTCGCGCTCCGAATAGACCGCATCGACGGAGAACACAAAGCCGGCGCCAAAGGCATGCGCGGTGCGCATCAAGGTGCCCACATTGACGCTTTTGGATATACGCTCAACGCCGATGCCAAAATATCCCCGCAACCGGACGCTCCTTCTACCTGATCGGTTGGAATTCTAGCACAAATTTGGACAAATTCGGAGCGCCGTCAAGTTCGCGCCGCCGCTTGGCCCGGTATCAGGCCTTGGCGGCTGCGCTTGCGCCTTCATAGGCGTCCACCCTTTTTCCCGATATGGGCAGATGCACGGCGGCGGCGAACAGGCCGGCGGCGACCACCGCTATCCACATCATGTCGTAGGATCCGGTGGCGTCGAACAGCAGCCCGCCGACCCAGGAGCCGGTGAACGAGCCCAATTGATGGCCCAAGAAAGTGATGCTGGCCAGGGTGGTCAGATAGCGGGCGCCGAACATGGAGGCCACCAGCCCGGTGGTCAGCGGCACCGTTCCCAGCCACAAGAATCCGATCGAAGCGGCAAACAGGATGATCGAAACATTGCTGATCGGAAACAGAAGGAACAGAGTGAAAACAATCGAACGGAAGAAATAGAGGGACGACAGCACCAGATTTTTGGAATAGCGCCCGCCCAGCCAGGCGAAAAACAGCGTACCCAAGAAATTGAAAGCGCCGATGATGCCGATAGCGATGCCGGCCAGTTCGGGCAGGCCCTCGGTGGCCAGGAAATTGGGCAAATGCACGCCGACGAACTGCACCTGAAAGCCGCACACATAAAAACCGATGACCAGGAGGACATAGCTGCGATGGCGCAAGGCCTCGTCCAGGGCCTGGCGCAGGGTCTGGCCCTCGGTGCGGGGATCGTGGGTATCGGATGCCCGGCCCCGGAGCGCCACGGCCAAGGGTACGATCAGGCCGAGCGCCGCCGACAGTATCAGGAAGGTAGTCCACACATCAAAAGCGCTGATGAGTTGCTGGTTGATCGGCGCCGCCAGCATCTGGCCGAACGAGCCGAAGGCGGCCACAATTCCAAGGGCGAAGCTGCGTTTTTCTTCCGACACGACGCGGCCAACGGCGCCCAATACAAGTGTAAATCCAGCGCCCGATGCGGCCAACCCGACGATCAGCCCGGCGCCCAGATGCAGCCCCATTGGCCCGCCCGCATTGGCCAGGGTGATCATGCCAAGCACGTAAAGGATGCCGCAAGTCGCCATCACGCGGGCCGTGCCGAAGCGGTCCGCATAGGCGGCAACGAAGGGCTGGCTCAGGCCGATGACCAGATTCTGGATGGCGATGGACAGCGAAAATACCTGGAAATCCAGGCCCAGCCCGCTGCTCACCGGCGACAGGAACAGCCCGAAGCTTTGCCTTGTGCCGGTGCTCAAGATCAAAATTAGGCAGCCGGCGGTGATGACAATTATGGCTTTGCGGGACATGATACCTACTGTGTTTATTCGGCCGCCTGCGGCACCGGCACCGGTACCGGATTTTCGTTGATCGGCATATGCAGGATTGCGGCCAACAGTCCGAGGGCGATGGAGATTTGCCAGATCAGCGTGTAGGAGCCGGTAGCGTCAAACAGCAATCCGCCGGCGTATACGGCCGCGAAGGAGCCGATCTGGTGGCTGGCGAATACGATGCCGGCCAGGGTGGCGAGATAACGAAGGCCGAACAATTGTCCCACCAGCGCGTTGGTAAGCGGAACCGTCGCCAGCCACAGGAAGCCAAGGACAAAGGCGAATACCAGAACCGATGGGACCGAGATGGGAACCAGAAGGAACACCGCAAAGGCGAGGCTGCGCGCCAAATAGAGCGCGCTCAACAGGTATTTTTTGGGGAACCGGTCGCCCAGCCAGCCGAATACCAGAGTTCCAACCACGTTGGTGACGCCGATGACGCTGATCACCGTTCCCGGCAGCCATTCGGGCATACCAAGGGTGTTCAGATAATTGGGCAGATGCGCGATGATGAACATGATCTGAAAGCCGCAGACAAAAAATCCGGCGGTCAGCAACAGATAGCCGTTATGGCGCCGCGCCCGGTCCAGGGCCAACCAAAGACTTTCCGTATGTTCCAGGGTGCCATCTTCCGGCTCCGATTTGCCGCGCAGGACATAGGCCAGCGGGATGATCAGGCCAATCGTGGCGGCGACGATTACCAGTGCCGTGACCCAGCCGAACTGGTTGATAGCGAACTGGTTGAAGGGCGCCATGATTATCTGTCCGCCGGTGCCGATGGCGCCGCCGAGGCCGAGGAAAAATGTGCGCCGCTCCGCCGGCACGTTGCGGGCGATCACCGATAGCAGCACCGCCCAGGTGGTGCCGGCGCCGGCGACGCCGATGATGATGCCGGCGCTCACATGCAGCTCCCAAATGGAGGACGCATTGGCCAGCATCAAAAGGCCTAAGAACTGGCACAGCCCGGTAACCGCGATCACGCGCCCCGAGCCCCATTTGTCGGCGATGGCCCCGACGAACGGCTGCGCCAACCCCCAGGCCAGATTCTGGATCGCCAGGGATAGCGAGAAGACCGAGAGCCCGATGCCGAAACTTTGCGATATGGAGGATTGGAACAACCCGAAGCTTTGGCGCATGCCCATGGAGAGCAGCAAAACCATGCTGGCGCTGAACAGAATCATATAGCCGCGTCGGGTCATTTGGGGATCCTTGCCAGCCGCCAGAGTGGCGCTTTTTTCCCCAAATTACAAACCGGCCTGCATCCCAAGTGCTTCACACATATGTGTCTCCAGGCTATGATGGCGGGCATAAAACAAGCCAGGAGGGGAGAAGTCCTATGGGCGATTATCAGAACAAGCGCACGGATTCAGTCAAAGTTCGCGAAAAACTGGACCATCCGGTCATCGACGGCGACGGACATATTATCGAATCCCGCTTTGTGCTGCCCGATTTTTTGAACCAGATCGGCGGCCCCGATTTGGCCGAACGCTTCCAAAAAGAAATGGCAACGGCGCGCCCGGGGCGGCCCAAGAACCTCTTTTGGAGCGCCCATACCGGCAAGGGCACCATCGATCGGGTCACCACCATGCTGCCCCGCCTCTACGCCCAGCGCATCGAAGAAGCCGGCATCGATTTCTGTACCCTCTTTTCGACCATGGGCTTCCGGGTGCAGACCCTGCACGATGACGAATTGCGCCAGGCCGGCTGCCGCGCCCTCAATATGATGTATGCGGATATGTTCAAAGACGTCTCCGACAAGATGACGCCGGCGGCGCTGATCCCGATGGTGACCCCCGAAGAAGCCGTCGCCGAGCTGGAATTTGCCTGTGGCGAGCTGGGCCTCAAGGCGGCCTTCATCGCCGGCGAAGTTTTGCGCCCGATTCCGGCGGTCGAAGCGGTGGCGCCGCAATTGAACGACAGCGTCCGCCACTACACCTCCATCGGCATCGACAGCCCTTATGACTATGACCCGTTCTGGGCCAAATGCGTCGAATTGAAGGTGGCGCCGGCGACGCACGCGTTCAATTACACCGGCACTCACGCATCGCCGACCAGCTATCTTTATAACCGGCTCGGCTATTTCGCCACGTCCGGGTTCGCGGCGGCGCGCTCATTTTTCATCTCCGGCATCACCAGGCGGTTCCCGGAATTGAACATCGGCTTTTTGGAGGGCGGCGTCTGGTGGGGCGTCGCGCTCTTCAACGATCTGGTGGAGTTCTGGGAGAAGCGCAACGTCAACGCCTTGCTGGAAAGGCACGATCCGGCCAACGTGGATTTGGGCCTGATGGAGGAAATGTACCGGCGCTACGGCAACGATTACATGACGGCCGAGCGTTTCATGGAGAACAAGGATTTCTTCACCCGCGATGGACGCACGCAGCCCGGCGAGGTGCCCGATTTCGTCGACGAGTGGAAAAACCTGGACATGGAAAAGGCCGAGGATTTGTTGGAGCTTTACATCAAACCCTTCTATTTCGGCTGCGAGGCGGACGACGCCATGAACTACACCGCCTTCAACGCCAAGGCCAATGCCTTCGGCGCCAAATTAAATGCCATGTTCTCGTCCGATCTGGGCCACTGGGACGTGGTCGATTTCGGCGACGTTCTGGAAGAAACCCACGAGGCTGTCGACAAAGGCCTGATGACCGACGAGGACTTCAAGGATTTTGTCTTCACAAATCCGGCCACCTACATGACCCGCATGAACCCCGATTATTTCAAGGGCACCTGCGTCGAGGGTGAGGTGGCCAAGATGATGAAGGAGACCGGGGAGGCGGCTTAACGAAGGGCTTCAAGTTTCCGAGTGTACCTGTGGTCCGAGATCGGCGAGGTCCTGGTCGGGGATCATTCAATCGTGATCGTTCCGGTCCAATTGCGCTTGCGTCTGGCCAGGCGGTCATCGATCTTCTCGTCGTTGCGGTCGTGCTGGGACGTATCGGCCCTGGACCAATCGAACCCTTCGATCATCCGCACATCGACGAGACCGATGGTGACGCCGTCGACCTCGCATGTTACGACCGGGATCGCGCCGCATTCCCGGCACACGTAAAAATCGGCGGTGCGATGGCCGAACCGGTATTTGTTCAGGTTTTCTGGGATTTCGACGGTGATGTGTATTTCCCCATCGGGATCAGAGGTGGAAATGCGGCCGTGTCGGCGGCAAAACGCGCACTGGCATTCCCTCTTGGGAAGCTCGGCGTCCGTCATATCGGTGGCGAACACGAAACCGATGTTACCGCAATGGCAGGCTCCCAGAAGCTGTCGTTTACGCCTAGTCATTGCGAACCAAACTTTCGCTTTTGATGCCTAATAGAAGCCCAACATTATCCATCCCGTGGGCGAACAACAACAGCCGAGAGCCATTGCCCTCGCACCAAGTGCCGCCTCGGCCGGAAAACCGTCCGGTGCAATCCGGCCCCAAATTTTACGAAACGACCAGGAATTTCACTTCCCGTCCTGGGGTGATAGAGTGGCACGCAAATAATCGGCTTTATCCAGGGAGGAAAAATCAAATGGCACTTTCGATGCATGATATAGCGCTGCCGGTGTTTACCCAGCAACTGGGCGCACTTGCCGAGATTCTCAACCTGACCCAGGCCCATGCGGAAGCGCGCGAGCTGGATGCGGACCAGTTTTTGGCGGCGCGGCTTTCGCCGGACATGTACAATATGGCCATCCAGGTGCGCCAGGCTACCGATCACGTGCAGCGCTGCGTGGCCAAGCTCACCGGCATTGACGAATTGGATTTCGGTGCCGAAGAAGAGACCATGGAAAATTGCCAGGCGCGTATTGCCAAGACGCTGGAATTCATTCAGGGCGTACCGGCGGATAAATTCGAAGGCTCCGAGGACAAGCCCATCGAACTGCAAACCCGGGTCCGCCTGATGCATTTTCCGGGCCGGGATTACCTTTTGCATTTCGTCTTTCCGCAGTTTTTGTTTCACGTGACCACCGCCTACGATATTGCCCGAGGCGCCGGCGTCGCGCTTGGTAAGCGGCATTATCTCGGCGCCATACCGCAATCGGAATAACCTAAAAATCCAAAGGGAAACCTGCCATGAAACTTTTGACCATCGATGCGCCCCGGGGCGGGCGTCCCGGGGCCTTGTCCGCCAAGGGCGAGATTATTGATTTGCTCAAGCTTGATGCCGGCGAAGGCTTAGGCAACTGGTTGCCGGACACGGTGCGCGGCATTCTGGATGCCGGGCCCGAAGGGCTGGATATGGTGCGCCGGCTGGTGGACCGGGTCGACGAAGCCGGCGGCGCCCAAGCCGACAGGATTGCCGCCTTGGGTGCGCTGTTGCCCTTTGAGGACACGCCGTTGCTGGCGCCAATTCCCGAGCCGCGGCTGATCCTTTCCGAGGGGCGCAACTACGGCAAGCATCTGGCCGAGATGGGCGGCGAAGCGCCGCCTTCCTATCCGACCGCCTTCATCAAGCTGCAATCGTCGCTGACCGGATCGGGCAAGCCCATCTTTGTGCCGCCCCAATGTCCCGACCATATCGATTACGAGGGCGAGTTTACCATCGTCATCGGGCGCAATTGCCACCGGGTAGCTGAGGCCGAGGCGCTCGACTACATCGCCGGCTACACCATCGTCAACGATGTCTCGGCGCGGGATTGGATTCCCGGATATAGAGACGCCACCGACAAGATCGATATCTGCATCGCCTGGGAGCGCAACATCATGGGCAAGAACCTGCCCGGCTTTTCGCCCTGCGGGCCGGTGATCACCACCGCCGACGAGATCCCCGATCCCCACGATCTGCAGCTGACCACGCGTCTCAACGGCGAGGTCATGCAATCGACCAAGACCGACGATCTGGTCTATAACGTGCCGCAGATGGTGTCCTACTTCTCCCAATGGTACCTCTTGCAGCCGGGCGATCTGATCACCACCGGCTCGCCCGCCGGCGTCGGCGTCGGGCGCAATCCGCCGGTGTTCATGAAAGACGGCGATCTCATTGAAGTCGAGATCGAGCGCATCGGCACGCTGTCAAACAGGCTGGCCGCCGCCTGAATCTACGCGTCCACCATCACGTTGAGGATGGCGGATCGGCCGCCGGCGCCGGCCAGGCTTTGGCGCCCGAAGGCTTCCCACACGGGGTCCCTTTCCGATCCCGGCGACGACAGGACATAATCCCTATCGAGACAGCGAAACGCCTGTAGCAGCGCCTCGCCGCAATCCATATCGTTATCCATGACCCTGGCCTCCCCAACCGGTGGCGATAGAATAGTCTTTTCCATGCCCCCGCAATGATATTACCATCATTAAGGGTCAGAACTTCGGACGCGAAGTTCAAACATCGACCGATGAAGGTACATAACAATCGGGGAAAGGGTTCGCCGGTGGTCAATTTCTGTCTTCGTTTAATTAATTTATTTGGACATTCGGGCGCGACCGTTGTGATCACGATACCGATCATGATAACCGCCGTTCTGATCACCTATGCGGATTCCATAATCCTAAGCCGCAATCTGTTTCCGAGCCTTTATCTGTCGTTCTATATTCCGCTCCTTATCGCGCCGCCGATTATTTATTTTCTGATCGCCGTGGTGATCAAACTGGATAATTCCGAAAAAGAGGTCGCCGCTATCATCAAAAGCGCCGGCGATGCGTTTTTTATCCACGACGACAAGGGCTATTTGATCGAGGTAAACGATACCGCCTGCCGGTCCTTGGGCTACACCCGCGCCGAGCTTATGGATTTGCATGTCAGCGATTTCGAAATCAATTTCGATTTGGATTCCGTCCGCGAAAACTGGCGTGATCTGGTTGCAGGCCAGGCGATAACCATGGAGGGTATCCATCAACGCAAGAACGGTGAAACCTTCCCGGTCGAGGTGCGCCTGGCCGGGCTCCGCGATGGCGGCAAAATCAAGATCGTGGCGCTCGCCCGTGATGTCAGCGTGCGCCGGGCGCGCCAAGAGAAGTCCCGCCTGCAGCATGAGCAATTGGCCCATGTGGCGCGGGTCGCCACCATGGGCGAAATGGCCACCGGCATCGCCCATGAATTGAACCAGCCCTTGACCGCGGTGGCCGCCTATGTGGATGGCTGCCTCAGGCGTCTGGACACCGGCGAGGAAATGTCCGACGCGATTATCCAATCGTTGCGCAAGGCGTCCGATCAAGCGCACCGGGCCGGCGAGATTATCAGCCGTTTGCGCAAATTTGTCGGCAACGTGGACCACGCCACCGAAAAGATAAATGTGAACGAGACCATCCGCACCGTGCTCGATATAATCGAGACCGATATCAGCCTCAACCAGGTGGAATTGCGCCTCAATTTGGGTTCGGCCATTCCCCCGGTGGCGGGCGATTCGATCCTCATTCAGCAGGTCCTTCTCAACCTGACCCGCAACGCGGTGGAAGCCATGGAGACGGTGGCGCCGGGCGCCCGCGCCCTGACCATCAATACAACATCCGAGAACGGCCTAATCCTGCTGGCGGTCCAGGACACCGGCACCGGCATCATGGCGGTCGACAAAGAGAAGGTGTTCGAGCCGTTCTACTCCACCAAAAGCGATGGCCTCGGCATGGGCCTGGCCATCTGCCGCTCGATCATCGAAAACCACGGCGGCAAGCTTTGGCTCGAACAGGCGCCGGATCTGGGCGCGGCCTTTCACATAAATCTTCCCAAATTCGATGCCGAAGACGCAACCGATGAGCGGCCGCCGTCGCTTGCCTTGTAAGCCATCGGGGCAGCTGGTCTGGGGATGGCCAGGCCTGCCCGGCGTAGCCAATTCGGCGAAGCTGGGTCGGCCAGACCGGCGTCCGTCTTGGCACCTCGATTTCTTGCGCGCGCCCCGTTGACATGCACCCGTCCCACCGCGCGCCCAAATTATTACCTTATCGCGTGTATTGCACCCAACAATCTCGTGCGACACGCCCGCGACCCCCCTTACGGTTATGACTGTTTATGACGGTTTATGACGGTTTGTTACGGTTTGTTACGGTTTTTGCCGCGTGGTGCGACAAATATTGGCGAATCCGCCATGGGGGTTTATGGGGATTTATGTGGAATCATGTGGGTAAATGGGGGTGAATCGGCATGGATAACCCATCGCCCCGCCGCCGGCAGGCGGGCGTTGTCTGGTATTCCTATTCACAATTTCCAAGAGCACCGGCACCAATATGCGCCATAGCTTAAATAGTCTGAATTTTGCCGATTGCAAGGGCCTGGGCGCGCGCAAGTTTAATTCAGCATACTGTCCCGAAATAGGTTCTGTCAGGCGCTCGAAAATTCGTTTAATTTGTTCGAACTCACTTTACGTGAAATGAACCTGAGTCTGGTTGATGGCGATGGCAATGACGTGCAATTGCCGCCGCCGCCAGCTTTAGAACACTGATATGATTTTCCGCCCATGAAACGCCCAAGCTCCCTCACCGCACCGTTCCTGAAAAAGGTGTCTCTCGTTGCCGAACGCGTAGACCGGGATGCGTTTCCGTTTAATCGGCTCGGCTTTTTGGACGCAGACGATTTCGCGCTCGAATTCCCGGCGCCGATTACCTTGTTCGTCGGTGAGAACGGCTCGGGCAAGTCGACGTTGCTCGAAGCCATCGCGGCGATGTGTGAATTTCCGCCCGAGGGTGGCTCGCAAGATCATCAGACGCAGGAAGGAGGCGGCGCGCCCACAAGCCGGCTGGGCCACGCGATGCGCCCGGCTTGGCTGCCACGGGTACGAGCGGGGTTTTATTTCCGCGCCGAAAGTTTTTTCAACGTCGCCGGTTATATCGACGAAGTGGGCGACATCGACGGCGCTTATGGCGGGCGGGAATTACGGGCGCAAAGCCACGGCGAAGCGGTTCTGGCGCTGCTCTCCAACCGGCTCGGCGGAACGGAGCGCAGCATCCTCCTTATGGACGAGCCCGAAGCGGCGTTATCGCCATCCAGGCAGCTTGCCCTGCTCGGTCTTCTCCGGCGTTGGGATTTGTCGGGCAATGTTCAGGTTATCATTGCTACGCACGCCCCTATCCTGCTGAGCTATCCGGGCGCTACCTTGTATCAATTTGGCGATGACCGGATATGGCAAACCACGCTGGATCAGACCGAGCAATACCGCGTTACGAAAGCGTTCTTGTCCAATCCGGACCGCTATCTGGAAGACATATTTGCCGATCCGGATTTGGATGAGCCATAATAACCAGCCCAAACCCGCTTCCCCCGCCTCCCGCGCGCCCTTGGTAAGGGCGCGGCCGGGTATGCAATTTGGTCCGGCGGCACAATTTTTTCACAATAATTTCAGTGCATTATAGACTATCTGCCTGTCGTGAGATAATTGGAAAATCATTCAGGGTAACTATTCGGGTAACCTATTTAGATGTCCGCTTTGCGCCCGGAAGCGGACGCTGGAAATCCCTGTTTAAGGGGCTTCATGATGGATCGATAATGGCCTAGTTTGTACAACCAAGGAATTTAAAGGTGCCATTGTCGATGATCGTCATTGATTAAGTCGTGGCAATCTATTCGGCCCAAATTATCGCCGGCCTGAATATTTCAAGGATTCGGATATGAGACAAAATGAGAAAATTTTTTCCCAAATGTATGATGGCACACTAAATTGGGGAAGTGACGAATCAGAATCGGGACCTGGGTCAACCCTTGAAGCCACCGCCCATATTAGAGAAAACTTAAAATTCCTATTGAAGATATTGCCGATTGAAACCTTCTGCGATCTGCCTTGCGGTGATTTTAACTTTATGACAAATGTCGACTTTGGGACTGTGAAATATATTGGGTGCGATATTGTTAAAACGCTCGTTGAAAAAAATCAGGAAAATTTTGGCAATAAAAACAGAGCGTTTTACCATATCGATATTGTTAATGAACAATGCCCAAGCGCAGATTTGGTTTTTTGTAAGGATCTGTTTATCCACCTATCAAATGACGACATTAAGAAAGCGATCAACAATATTGTTAAGAGCCAGGCAAAATATTTCATGTCTAGCACAGCCTTTTTGCCAAAGATTGTAATGCCCGGAAGAAAAGTTGGGACCATAGAATTGCCCGATACCAATGTGGACGTGCCACCGGATGCAAGACATGGATATCTTATGGGAGACAGGATAATTAATTTATTTGCATCCCCTTTTGCTCTCCCCGACCCGATATATCTGGTGGGTTCCGCAAACAAATTTCAAATAATGGCTCTTTGGAAAATTGAAGATCTACCGGATTTTGAATCGCCTGAATAAAATAATTATCGATACCAGATTTTCTTTATAAAGATTCTCAGATTAACAATTCCCAACGCATTTCTCGAATAGCCAATGTTCGCTCCTGGCTGAGACTGTTGAACAACTCCCCCAAATCATGATTCACTCGTAATTGCTGGCAGGCACCTTTAAATTTGAGGTGATTTGCCATGATGGGACCGGCGGTCGGCAGCCAAGATCGAC
>Ga0114993_10000716_pt1 | contig 38330 bp, 42 predicted proteins | sample ArcticOcean_MG_C_FD_87042 | JGI IMG/M metagenome (GOLD analysis project Ga0114993, IMG submission 87042) | Marine microbial communities from western Arctic Ocean - ArcticOcean_MG_CB2_150 | ecosystem: Environmental > Aquatic > Marine > Oceanic | place: Arctic Ocean: Canada Basin | collected...
GTTGTGCCGCCGCGTCGAGTCGGAGGCAACATGGACATTCGTGATCTCTGCGCTGGCAGTGTGTTGTATCTGCCGGTAGAAGTGGCAGGTGCGTTGTTCTCTATTGGTGACACCCATGCGGCCCAGGGTGACGGAGAAGTTTGTGGCACTGCAATCGAGAGTCCGATGTCTGTGGGCCTGAGCTTCGAACTGATTAAACAGACGCCTTTGGCATTTCCGCGATACGAGACCGCAGGCCCCGTTACCAGCCATTTTGATCTGAAAGGTTATCAGGTCACAACAGGAATTGGAGTTGATCTGATGCAGGGAGCTCGCGATGCCGTGAGCGGGATGATCGATCTATTGAGCTCGCAGCAGGGTATCTCGGCTGTTGAAGCCTATATGCTCTGCAGTGTGTGTGCAGACCTCCGGATAAGCGAAATCGTTGACCAGCCCAATTGGGTTGTGTCGATGTATTTTCCGAAAATTGTATTTGATTAAATCACCGGCTGGCTGCTTGACATGACTCGACAGGCCGTTACAACAAAAGACGCCCACCGAAGTGGGCGCCGTGATTGGATATCCCAGTGAACACTATCACGGGATAGGGTGTTGATCTTAGCTCAGGAGGCTGCTCTTAAGTTCCGAAAAAACACCAAAGTCCACTGGGAATATACGCATATCACTAGACATGTGATCACCTCCTTGAAAGTTGTTCGTCGGACATCAAGTGTAGAGCGAACCCTGCACTGTGGCAATGGGTGGGTTGTGTTTCGGGTGGTTGTTATGATGGTGGGTCTAGGATCAATCTGGATGATGTAGTGACCAATACGTGGCTGGTTCTACGGCACGTTTACAAAGGTGAAATTGAATGGCGCTTAAACGATATGTGACTGAAATGGGTATGGGGGTGGATGTACATGGTCGAGATTATACGAATGCGGCCCGTCGGGCAGTCTCGGATGCAATCCGTCACTCCAGTCTTCATTTTTTTCAGGCGACGAACAAGTCGCGGGAAGACATGCGCATCACGCTGATTATCGCTGTGACTGAACCCAGTGCTGTGGATTCGAAAGCTGTTGCAGCAGAGCTGCCGTACGGCTCGGTCACGGTCGAAGTCAGGCAGGGTGGCCTGGAAGTGCCCAATGAAATTGGCGACGATGCAATCGTTATCGCAAATGCTGCTGTCCTGGTATGTTTCGAGGAATAACTAAGCGACCGTTAAAACCTGAGTGATGAAAACTTCAACTGAACGAATTCTTACAACTCATGTTGGTAGCTTACCCAGGCCGGATAACCTGATCGCATTGCTGCGAAAGAAAGACCAGGGTGATCCTTATGATCAGTTAGCGTTCGATCAGTGTGTGTTGGCTGCAGTAGATGAAGTCGTCGCTCGTCAGGTGGCTGCGAATATTGATCTGGTTAGCGATGGCGAAATGAGCAAGATCAGTTATGTGACCTATCTCAAAGACCGCCTGAACGGTTTCAATGGGACCGCCCAAGAAAATCGTGCAGCCGGTGATCTATTGGATTTTATCAACTATGCACGCCGGTTGGTCGAACAGGGCGGCACAGAGCGCAGCCTGCAAGGACCGGCTTGTGATGGCCCGCTTTCAGTGCGTGATGATACGGTGCTGGTTAAAGATCTCGCCAACTTCAGTGCAGCAGTAACCGAACATCAGCCGATGGAAGGGTTTCTGACTGCATCCTCACCAGGCGTGGTCACGGTATTTTTGCAGAACCAGTACTATCCTGACCATGATGCCTATCTTGAAGCACTGGCGGAAATTCTTAAAGCTGAGTACGAGGCCATTGTTGCGTCTGGTGCTGTCCTGCAACTGGACTGCCCTGACCTTGCTATGAGTCGTCATATAGTTCATCGGAAAAAATCTGTGGCTGAATTTCGAAAGACTGCGGCCCGGCACATCGAGGTACTTAATGCTGCGACTGCAGATATCCCACCAGAATCAATGCGCCTTCATCTGTGCTGGGGGAACTATTCCGGACCACACCATCATGACATAGAGCTGTCCGATATTCTTGATCTGGTGTACAAGGCCCGACCCCAGGCCATCTCGATCGAGGGAGCAAACCCCCGCCATGGACATGAGTGGATTGTTTTCGACAGTCATCCGCTACCCGATGGAAAGATAATTATTCCAGGGGTGATCGATTCAACCTCCAATTTCATCGAGCATCCGGAACTGGTTGCACAGCGGATCTGCGCTTATGCCAGTAAAGTTGGACGAGAACGAGTAATCGCGGGTGCCGATTGTGGCTTCGCAACCTTTGCAGAGCGACCCGCCGTTGATCCAGACATTGCCTGGGCCAAGTTGGACGCCCTGGTAGAAGGTGCCGCCTTGGCGAGTGAGCGTTTATGGTAATTTCACTGTGCAATAGGTAGGTTTCATGATGAAATATGACACAACACGCAGTGTCGTGATAATGAAGAGGCAGTACACAGAATTTTTGAATGTAGGATTATTGGCAAATGACAGACCGCATTCCAGTCATTGATCTGGCGCCCTTTATCTCGGGTGACTCGGGCGCAAGGGCCCAGACGGCAATGGAGCTGGGTTGGGCCGCGCAGACGCTGGGTTTTGCTGTTGTCGCCGGGCATGGTATTGACCCGATTATTGGCACTGCATTACGCGACACCGCGCTGGGGTTTTTTGATTTGCCGCTAGAAGAAAAAATGGTCATCCGGCGACCAAAAAATGATCAGAATCGGGGCTACATCCCCTATGGAGAGGAAACGCTTGCTCGCATGGCCGGTGGAGACAGTCCGCCCGATTACAAGGAAGTGTTTGCCATGGGGCCGGATAGTGTTCCCGATGAACCTTACTTTACAGGGCCTGGAAGCTACCCGAGTTTTGCACCCAATCTTTGGCCCACTGCACCAGAAAACCTGCGCCCTCGCATGCTCGCCTACTGGAACAGTATGGAGACCCTCATGCGAATTCTCGCTGAGGCTCTGGCAATTTCACTTTCACTTCCGGGCGATACCTTTGCAGATATTCTTGATCACACGCACACCAGTCAGCTCAGGTTGTTGCACTATCCAGCGGTTAGGGGGGATGCTGAGCTGGGGCAATTACGGGCCGGGGCGCATACCGATGTCGGGATGATGACTATTCTGCGTAATGACCCGGTGCCTGGTGGCCTTCAAATCAAGATGCGTGATGGTGGTTGGGTCGATGCACCGGCAGTTCATGATTCGTACATTCTCAACATTGGTGACTTGTTGATGCGCTGGAGCAATGATCGGTTAGTGTCTACGCCTCACAGGGTAGCCTTACCTCCCCCAGATGCCGGTGACATTTCAAGGCGGCTTTCGGTCGGGTTCTTTGTTGGGCCAAGGTACAACGCGATGGTGGAGTGCCTGCCGACTTGTTGTAATCAGGACGATCCGTCGAGATATTCACCGATCTCGGTGCATGACTACCGGACGAATCGGTTTGCAGCTGGTGCAGGTGACAATGAGCCTTATGGGCTTGCAGAAAACGGGGGCTGATGCGATGGAATTTGGAATCTTCAATTTGATGGGATACCGGTATCGAGAAAACTCGACACCGACCCACCGATTGGTCAAGGAAGCGACTGAACAGACACAGCTGGCTGATGAACTGGGTTATGAGGTTGCCTGGTTCGCCGAACATCATTTCTCAAATTATTGTATATGTCCATCGCCCCTGATGATGATTGCACACTGTGCAGCAGTGACTACGCGCATTCGCCTGGGTACGGCAGTGGTTGTGGTGCCGTTGTATGACCCGGTCCGGCTACTTGCAGAAATCGGTATGGCGGATGCCATGTGCGACGGGCGGCTGACCCTGGGGATTGGCAGTGGTTACCAGCCGTATGAATTTGATCGTTTTGGTAAGAGCCTGGAAAAGTCGAAAAAGATCATGGAAGAGTTCATGGATATGTTTGATCTCGCCTTCACTCAGGAAACATTCAAGTTTGACGGTGAGCATTTTCAGCTTCCCGAAACACATATTAGTGCGCGGCCGGTGGGCAGTAGGCCAGAAGTCTGGCTCGCCGGAGATAACCCGGTGATTCACCGCATCGCAGCGCGGCGTGGGTACGTGCCTCTTATTACAGGACGGTTGTTGGGAGCTCAATATCTGTCAGACATGCGCCAAACGATAGAGGAATCGTGGGTGGCCGAAGGGCTTGATCCTGGTCAGATGCCGCTGGGTATTCAGCGATTTATGTGTGTGGTTGATAGCCATCAAGAGGCACTTGAATACCTAGATAACGCCCGACATCAGGCGAGACTCGCTTCTAACCTAAGGCGTCGAGAAGAGGTTATGGATGGTTCAATGCTGATTGAGCAGCCAGCACACAACGAGCCGACTATTGACGAGCTCGAGGAGAATTTGTTGGTGGGGGATTGTGAGACGATTGCAGAAAGATTGTGTGGCGAGATTCGGGCAGCGCGTCCTTCGCATATGATGTTTCATTTTCAAGTTGGCGCATCCTCCTTCAAAAAAGCGATGACATCGATTGAGAAATTCCAGACTCACATAAAGCCGATGGTCGAAAAAGAACTTGGGCCGTTAACTGAATTAAATAACGGAGGTGTTAGTGCGCAACCTGTTGTCGCTTAAGCCGCGGCTTCAATTCTAAAAGCAGGAATGACTTCTTCGGCAAATAGGCGTAGGCTTTTCAATGTATTGTCTATTCCGTAGTAGGGTGGATAGTGCAATACCAGTGATGTGATGCCTGTCATCTCTTGTAACTCTTGAAGTCGTCGAATTACTGTGTCTGGGCTGCCATGTAGCAGAGTGGTCTGTGCCAGCTCGTCGTAATCAAGTTCAGCACCTTGATCTTTTTCGGACACAGAACCTAGGTAACCGGCCGCGTTTTTAGCCATGAAATTCTTGATGTGGTGTACCAGGCCAGCGGCGCTCTCTTCTTTTGCTTTCGCGTCAGATTCGGCGACGTAAACCCACCTGGCCTGATCGATGTGCCCATAAGCCGGATTCCCTCGCCATTTCTCTGGTGTGTCGTTCAATGCTGTGCGGTAAAACTCCGTCTGAATCGCGACCTTGTCGAAAGCAGGCAGGGTCGATAGCATGAGGCCACAACCATGATGGGCGGCCACACCAATAGAGCGATCGGTTCCGGCTGCGAGGTAGAGAGGCACATGAGGTGTCTGTATGCTCGCCGGGAAAATTTCGTAGTCCCCTGATACATCGAGATTGAAGTACTTACCTTCGTGTTTGATCTGACGACTGTGCAGTGCGGAGAGTACGATCTCAAGCGCTTCCTCCTGAATGTCACGGCGCTCATCAAATGGTATACCCATGCCTTTAAATTCATACGGTCGGTAGCCAGAGCCAAGACCTAGGATGAATCGGCCGTTACTGAGTATGTCTGCAAATCCTGCATTCTCGACGACACGAACTGGGTTGTATAGCGGTAGTGTCATAACCGCGGGACCGAGTTTGATCTGCTTGGTTTTCGCTGCTAGGTAACCGATGTAGGTGAAAGGGTCCGGCAGGATGCCATAGCCGTTACTGAAATGGTGCTCCGCGATCCACGCAGTGTCATAACCGAGTCGGTCCACTTCGAGAATTTCAGCGGTAGTTCGGGCGTGGACATCACGATGGGGGTAGGGTTCTAAATCGGCATGAGGGTGAGATGTAAAAAGGACGCCGAATTCCATCTTTTTGGTACCTCCGCTGGTCTCAATTTGGGAGCAGACTGATCACTGTCTAACCAGTTATAAGTAATTTACCAATCTAAGGTCATTAGAGCATACCTGAATACGGTGTACAATTTATTCTGTGTTACCCACAGCGGTGTAGTGCTCCGGTCATTAATGATGAGTAATGTGGAAGTAAACGTGTCGAAGGTGAGTATTGATGACTTCCAGTCTGATGGCGTAGTGGTATTGAGAAATGTCTTTACTCCGTGGGTTGAGGGTATATGTGAGGCGATAGAGCAGAATAAGTGCAATCCCAGTTGGCGGGAACGGACCTATCGACCCGAAGAGGGGAGTGGTAGTGAGTTTTTCCAAGACTACTGCGTTTGGTCAAAATTTCGAGGGTATCGTGAGCTGGTAATGTCATCTCCGATGGCACGGATCGCGGCGCAGCTGATGGATTCTCAAACGGCCCGTATTTTCCACGATCATATTTTGGTTAAAGAACCTGGTAGCGCAGTTGTGACTCCGTGGCATCATGATCAACCCTATTACCTAGTTGATGGTTCGCAATCTGTGAGTTTCTGGGTACCCGTCGATTCAGTCCCGCGTGAACGCAGCATTGAATACGTGGCCGGGTCCCATAACTGGGGCAAGGACTTCACCCCAAAGCGCTTTGACGGGACCGATCTGTATGCTGATGATCAGAATGAAGGAATGCCTGACATCAATGCAGATCGAGCAGCTTTTGAGATACGTAGCTGGGCCGTAGAACCTGGCGACGCCATCGCCTTTAATTTCCGTACTCTGCATGGTGCGCCTGCGAATCATTCTCCTGTTAGAAGAAGAGTGGTTTCGATTCGCTGGGTCGGTGACGATGCTAGATTTATTAAACGACCGGGTAAGACATCACCGGATTTCCCAGATCTTGATTACCAAGATGGGATGCCATTTGAAGGGGATGAATTTCCGATGCTTTTTAGTCACTAGGAGAATCTTTATGGCAAGCCATGCAACAGGTGATGGAGGTATCCCACCCAGAGACGCCACCAAGCAGGGACTGAAACGAATTATGACCCTGGGCGGTGCCTACGGAACTCGAAATTACACTGTAAAAGACTTACGTGATCAAAAGGGTCAGAAGGTGTTGGTCGAAACGGCGACGTTTTCGCCTGATGAAGCAGCAGCAGCAGAACAGGCTGGTATAGACACAATCAAGGTGCGATTTGACCCCGCGCATCCTGATCTCGTTGCGGCCATTCGGAAAGCGGCGCCTAACACGTTTATGGCGTTTTCCGTTCCTTTGGTGGCAGCTGCCAGTGAGGTTGAAGCAGTTCGACTTGGTTACGATGCAATGGCGCTGGGTGCAGATGCCATTATGTGTCAATGGAGTCCACGCTTCGTGAGCGCAGCGACGGAAGCTGGCATACCAGTGCAGGGACATGCTGGACTGGTCCCAAGAAAGAGCACTTGGACCGGGGGTCTGAAGGCTGTTGGCAAGACCGTAGAGGAGGCGATGTGGGTGTATCAGGAGATCAAGACATTGGAAGATGCTGGAGCCTACGCAGTTGAAGTTGAGGTAATCCCCGAAAAACTACTAGCCGAGATCAGTAAGCGCACTACTTTGTTGACTTCGTCAATTGGCGCTGGTGGTGGTGGCGATATTCAGTTCGTGTTTGCAGAGGATATTCTCGGCAATAACCCACCGCCATACCCGCGGCATTCTAAGCAGTACCGCCAACTATACAAGATGAAAGAGGAGATGCAGGTAGAAAGAGTGGCCGGTTTCCGGGAATTTATCAATGATGTTCAGACGGGTCGTTTCCCGGGGCCTCCTCATGTGGTTGATACGCCCGATTATTTAATTGAGACCTTTATAGAGGCAGTAGATCGTGAGGACTGACCAGCAGCCGTTTAATCAACTGCAACCCACAAGAATTAGAAGGGGATAATTGATGGAACTCTACGACACAATGAGAACGACGTTTGCGGCACGGGATTACACCGGTGATGCTGTATCGGATGCGGTACTTTATAAGATCCTCGAGAATGCCCGGTTCGCACCCAGTGGGGGAAATCGGCAGGGTAACCGAGTTATCGTGGTCAGAGACAAGGCAAAACGCAAACAGATCGCTGAACTCGTGGTGCCAGCGGCCAAACGCTATACCGCCCAGGGAAACGCTGGAGAGGGGCCGTGGAATAGCATTAGTCCAACCAAGGTCACGGCTGAGGACATCGAAGCAACGCCAGCACCTACAAGATTGACTGAACCGTATACATCGTCAGATGTGGTTTTAGTGGTAATTGTTGACTTGAAAGTGGTCGCGTCAACAGATCAACACCTCGATCGGATCGGAGTAATCAGTGGAGCATCGATTTATCCTTTTGCGTGGAACATATTGATGGCTGCCCGTCACGAGGGGTTCGGCGGTACGATCACGACTCTGGCTGCTGCTGCCGAATCAGAAATCCAGTCAATTTTTAATATTCCGACTGACTTTGCGGTAGCCGCGGTGCTCCCTCTGGGTCGGCCTGTGAAGCAACTAACAAAACTTAAGCGCTTGCCTGTCGAGGAGATGGTGACGCGTGAACAGTTCGACGGAGAACCATTCAGGGTTGGTTGAGTGTTAATCAGTTGTGGCTTGAGGATGGCAAGCGAATGGTTGTCTACAGGCAGCTGAATCAACTAATTGTTTCTAGGATCACGACGGGTATTTCCCGGTCTGTCTTTTCCTGGTAGTCTGCATAGGGCGGGTAGATATCAACCATTGTAGTCCAGATGGCTTCGCGCTCCTCATCTTTTGCCACACGTGTTCGGGCCTGAAAAATGTCATTGATCACCTGCACAGTGATCTCGTCCTGCGCCATCAGGTTGTGGTACCAGCCGGGGTGTCTGGGAGCTCCACCTTTAGAGGCGATGACAACGTAGTCGTTACCGGTCCGACCGTAAATTAGTGGCATGATTGATTCTTCGCCGGTTCGGCGTCCACGTGTTGTCAGCAACAGTGTGGGAACGGGCCCGGTACTGTTTGGCCTTTTTGCATCCCACATGTGGCCGGCAGCAGGATCAGTCTGGTATTGTTTTCGATGGTCGGCAATCCAGCCGTCAATACTTGCTTGTTTGAGCGGGTTAGTCATGATTACGTTCCTCGGTTGCAAATTAGTGATCCGGTTGTCGTGAAGTATAGAAGAAACCTGTCAATAAACTGCAATTAGAGTTAGAACAGATACAATGATCCACTTTTTGGATCTGGTTATCTTCATTTAAGCCCAATTACTCAGCCTGTCAATCAGTGAAATTTGCTCATCTTCAAGATTTGCGCGTCAGCTCCCAGTTGACTGGAATTCTATGTGTCGTAGGTGGTGTATCGCTGTTTTCAACTACCGACACTGTCATCAAGGCTCTCAGCGGAGATTACGCGCTCCACCAGATTGTTTTGTTTCGAGCTGTTATCGGTATTTTGTTTACACTGGTAGTGTTTGTTCCATTTGAAGGGGGGCTTGAAACGCTCCGTACTAAGCGGCTGCCGTTACAACTGGTACGGGGATTCTGTGTGGTTCTGGCAAATCTGCTCTTTTTCACTGCACTTGCCACACTTCCACTAGGGGAGACCGTTGCGCTCATATTCGTCGCACCGCTGATAATTACAATATTCGCGGCATTAATTCTGCGTGAGAAAGTTAGCATCTGGCGTTGGGGTTCTGTCGGAGTCGGGTTGGCCGGTACGCTAGTCATGATACGACCAGGTACCGGTCTTTTTAATCCGATGATGCTCCTGCCGGTGCTAGCTGCGCTTTGCTACGCCGTGTTTCAAATATTGTCGCGTTATCTCGGTAGAACAGAGAGCGCCTCTTCTTTGGCTTTTTACACCCAATTGATGTTCATTGTGAACAGCGCCCTGATCGGCATATTGGTGGGTGATGGTCGTTTTACGGTACACGACGATCCAACGATCGATTTTCTATTGCGAGCCTGGGTTTGGCCGCCTATTTGGGATCTTTTTTTGCTGTTTGGAATCGGCGTTCTGAATGGTATCGGTGCTTATCTTATATCTCAGGCTTATCGTTTAGGTGAGGCCAGTCTATTAGCGCCATTTGAGTATGCTTCGCTACCGATTGCCATGCTCTGGAGTATTATGTTTTTTGGCGATTGGCCCGATTTTATTTCTTGGATAGGTATTGCAATGATATTCAGTGCTGGAATGTGTGCGCTCGCCCAAGTAAATAATAATGAAGCCAAGATGTAACAGTTGTAGGACAGAAGTCTCGGAAAGTCACAAATGTCTCAAGATGCTGTTCTGCAAGCAAGTGTTAGACTCTTAGTAGACATAATTTATAGGACATTGGCCTGACAGGAGAGCCGCTATGACAAACGAGACCGTGACTATTCCAGCCCGTGGTGGCAAAGCTGTATCCATTCGTCAAGGACAGGCAGTCAAAGTAATCAATACGCATGGAGAGCAGGTAGTCGATACCTGGGCTTTTAATGCCTTGGACATGACTGAGTTCATGTCAATGGATGCGACCCGGGCGACGCTAAAGAAACTTATTGCGGGTGTAGGAGACAGCTATTATTCAAATCGACGAAAACCGATACTCACCGTCGAGGAAGATACATCTCCGGGAATTCACGATACCCTGATGGCTGCCTGTGACAACGAGCGCTACGGTCTGTTGGGTTGTACCGACTATCATGACAATTGTTCGGATAACCTTAGATCAGGTCTGCAAGAACTAGGAGCCGAAGCTGCCTGGATACCATCACCACTGAATCTTTTTATGAATATACCTTGGACACAAGAAGGCGCTTTGTCGTTCGAAGCGCCGGTGACCAAATCTGGTGACTACATAATTCTACGTGCAGAACAAGATGTCATCGTCGCATTTTCTGCCTGTCCGCAGGACATTCTACCGATCAACGGTCAGCATACCGAACCAACAGAGGCACACTACCAAATAATTGACATGCCGTCTTGATACCAGTGATTGCTTTCAGTTAGGAACGTAATATCTGACCGGAGCCGCTTCCCACAATCTTTCCATCAGCATAAACAACATCTCCATTGACCAAGGTGTACAACACACCTTGCGAAGGCATGACCATCCGTTTGCCACCACCGGGCAGGTCATGGCGTCTTTCTCCCCGGTTCCCGGAACCGATCGTATCAGGATCAAAAATAACAATATCTGCGGCCAATCCAGGGTGTAATCGACCACGGTCACTGATGCCGAACAAATCAGCGGGGTCCGATGTGAGTCGGCGGACGGCCTGTTCAATTGACAGAACTCCGCGTTCACGGACCCACGTTCCTAAAAGGTAGGTGGGATAGCCACAATCGCACAACATGTCGACATGGGCACCTCCATCACCGAGGCCGATCAGGATACTGGGGTTATTTAGGAGTTCGGCCATACGGTCTACCCGGGTATTGAACGAAGCCATGGTGAACTCGCAGGAGAGATCATCAGCAATTGCAATATCCAGGAAAGTGTCCACGGCGTCCTTTCCCTGAGCGCGTGCGATTTCAGCCACAGTCAATCCCTCCAGGGGTTTCAGAGAGTCGGATTGTGCCTCGTGCAGGGTGATGCGCTCCCAGTTACCGAATGTAAGCGGGTTTTTGAGTTCTTCCCGGAACTGATCTCGAAATGCTCGGTCTTTATAGACGGCTATCTGCGCCTGTTCCGACGTGTCCTCGAACAATCGTTTCCAGGACGGGAAAGCGGCGAAGGAGAATGGGCTACGCATGTTGATTTCGCGCGTCAGCGGTAAGGGCGACGTCTGTGGTCGAGCCCCTTTCTTGATCATCGGTGCTGCTCGTCGTAACGTGTCTCGAACGGCTTCAGAGATGTCGTCCCGGTCAAACAGTGCGATGAAGGTTACCGGGCGACCGCTATGGTCGAGGAGGAAGTCGAGGAGTTCACATTGTTCTTCCTCCAGCACGCCGACCTGGCGTGTGAGTGCCACTTCGATTGCGCCTTTGCCGCGGACCTTCAAGACATTGGCATAGGCTTTAAGTTCATCTCTGCTTGCGTTCCGGCAGGCGAGAGGTCGGCCTTGAAAACCCAGATGCTGGTTCAGGATGGTACTTGAAAAGCCGAAGGCACCGACGTCCATCGCTTCTCCAAGAAGCGCCTGGATGTCGCGAGTCTCCTCGGGCGTTGCAGCACGCTCCAGTGATTCTGTACCCATCACGTAGTGGCGAAAAGGTGTCAGTGGCGCCAGGAATGCTAGATTCAGAGAGGGTGCGCGGCGTTCTGCGGCATTCATAAATTCGGGAAAGGTTTCCCAGTCCCAGGTGATGCCTTCTTCCAGGACGTCGTACGGAATGGCTTCTACATTGACTAGATCATGCATGGCGATGTCGCGGGATTCCGGTCTGCACGGGGCAATTCCAACCCCACAATTTCCCACGACCACGCTGGTGACACCGTGCCAAGATGAAGGTGTCACTGCACCATCCCAGCAGATCTGTGCATCATAGTGGGTGTGAGGGTCAATAAACCCTGGAGCCACGACCGCACCGCCGGCATCGATAGTCTGTGTTGCCGCGCCATCAATGTCGCCCATCTCTGTTATCTGGCCGTTGGTGATGGCGATGCTTCCTTGCCGGGCTGGACTGCCAGTGCCATCGATCAGTGTTCCATTCTTGATAAGGACGTCGTATCCCACTGGATTCTTCTCGTGAATGAATACGCACCTGCCGGGCGCAAGTCGTTGTACGATTCGTCAACACCGACTACAGCGTCGGGATCGACGGTAAATGTAACCCAGATACCCGATAACTTGTTTAAGTTCATGCGAATAAAAGGGGTAGCATAAGCCGTCTATTTACCGCTATCCTGAACAGGACTTTACTGACAGAGGACGTCATTATGGATTTCACAGGCAAAGTAGCATTGGTGACCGGGGGCGGCAACGGAATTGGTCGTGCGACAGCCCTTGGATTTGCCGAGAGAGGCGCCGCAGTCGTGGTTGTGGATCGGGACAGTGCTGCAGCTGTTGAAACTGTACGGCTTATCAAAGAAAGTAAACAATCCGCATTTGATATATGCGCCGATGTGACCCGTACGGGTGATGTGCAGGCCTATGTCGAAGCCACTTTGCAGAAACATGGCCGCATCGACTGTTTTTTTAATAATGCGGGAATCGAGGGGCGTGTTGCCCCTACCGCTGAGTATGACGAAGATGTATTCGACAGTGTTATTGCGGTCAATGTAAAGGGGGTGTTTCTTGGTCTTCGGCATGTTTTACCAGTGATGCTCAAGCAGGGTGCTGGAACCGTTGTAAATATGGCCTCGATCGCAGGGCTGGTTGGTTCTCCTGGCATGCCCGCGTATGTGGCATCGAAGCACGCCGTGATTGGCCTAACAAAAGTTGCCGCCGGAGAGGTATCCGGTGAGGGAGTGCGTGTTAACGCTGTTTGCCCAGGCCCAATCGATACCCGTATGATCCATGAACTTGCGGCGCAGATAAATGCGGACGATCCCAGTGCGGTACGGATAGGCTACGAATCGAGCATACCGATTGGGCGTTATGGTACGGCGACAGAAGTCGCCAATGTGGTGTTGTTTTTGTGTTCTGATTTGTCGAGTAACGTCACCGGTGCGCAATATGTTGTTGATGGCGGCCGGATCGCTAGCCCCAAAGGCGTAACGAGTCGGTCGCAATAACAAGTAGATCTAGGAGGGCCGATGGCCGATTTCATTCGAGTTGATGCACATGTTCACCTTTATCGAACACCTGAAGAAGGCTATGCAGAAAAAACAGGCTACGAAGTCTGGGAATATGGAACGCAGGCCGATGTTCATCAGTCCGATTGTGTTGGGACCGTTGATGAATTGTTACTGCAGATGCGCTCTACACAGATCAGCAAAGCAGTCGTCGTGAATCTATTTTCGGCCATGGTCAACCGAAAAATTGCGCTGGCGTCGCTTGACGATGGCTTGAGCGAAAGCGAAACAGCAAAACGCACGGCGGATATCGATGACTGGATTCGCCGTGAGGTTATCTCGTTTAATCGATGGAATTGTGATCTTTCCAGACAGCATCCAGAGCTGGCAGCCTTTGTAGCTGCCGACGTCAATGCCTTGCCTGGATCACTCTGTGCTGAACATATCAAGGATATGATCGAGAACCATGCGGCTGCAGGGGTTAAGCTTCACGGCGCGTTTCAAGGGTTCGATATGTCGGACGAACGTTTATGGCCGACGTATCAAGTCTGCCAGGACCTCAACGTGCCCATCATTGCGCATTCCGGCCCGGATCGGGAAAGCAAAGGATTTGCCGAACCACACGCCTTTGCCAAGATGCTGGATTCTTTTCCGCAACTTCGCATGGTGGTTGCTCACTTGGGTGGCGGCACTTGGACGCAGACATTGGATATCGCGAAGGCTTATCCCAACACATACTTCGATTGCTGCGAAATCATTGAGTGGACCCAGAGCGATAACGGTCCGACTGAAAAGCAACTGGCACAACTGATCCGGGACATCGGGTCTTCCCGAGTTATGATGGGCTCAGATTTCCCCTGGTACGACCTGGATCACTCCATCGACCGTGTGTTCAGTTTGCCGATCCTGTCGATGGAGGAAAAAGAGAGAATCATCGGCGCCAATGCAGTCGATATACTGGGCCTTTGATAGTTTTGCCCTGCCGAATTCTGCGCCGGATGTTTGACAGTGTATTGACCCTCACCCCAGTGCCCCACCGGTCATGATCATAGATTGGGCTGGGTGGTTGAATTGGGCGGCAAGTGTGCGCAGGGTGTTGTGAAACTCGTCTCGATTGACCGAGCATTGCTGTAGATGGCGTACGCCGGCAGTGGGATCAAAAGCGGTGCGGCCATGCAGGACCCTTTGGTTATCGAATAGGTGTAGATCGCCCGGTGCCATCAGGCAGGCGAATTTGAGTTCCTCTGAATTCACAATGTTCCAGAACGCTTTGATTGCTTTATAGATCGGTTCCATTAGTTCTTCGGGCAGATTCTGTGGGGGAATTGTCCGATCAGTAAAGCGGATACCTTCCACATCTCCATCGATATCCAGGGCGATAATTCGCCGATGGGACTGCATATCTTCTTCGGGTAGTGCTCGACGCTGAAAGAATACCGGTACGCGGCACAAAATATCGAACGATGCCGGATCACTTTCTTTCAATACTTCAGCCGCCTTGAACCCATCGACCAGAATGGTTTCACCACCATCGTCCAGTGAAGCGGCCAGGCAGTGAAACAGGGTAATCCCGGGTGCGCAGTGGCGATAACTTTCGTCAGTGTGTGGGCCGAGATACTTGCCGGTGTTGGATCCAAGCGTCAGGTTGGCGCCTGTTCTCACATCGAATACCCGACCGTAGTTGTTCAGATGAACACTGCCGAAATATTTTGCCACAGTTGCCACGGTCCCCGGCGCCAGCGGTACGCCTTTGAGTCTGGCAATGCCAAAGTCTCGAACGGACAGGGCAATCTGTAGAATGGTTTCAAGGTTATTCAGGTCTGAAAACAGGTAAACCGGAATTTCTCCCGTATTGCCGGCATGCCACAACACAGGAGTGGGTTTGCGTTGACGACGGGTCGCACTATCGTAGGCGCTGCCTAGCAATGTTGGTAGATTGTGGGTGGTTTCAACCTGGCCATCTGACCAGCGGATTTCCAGGGTATCGTTTTTAATTTCGAAACTTTCAACCACCAGAGATTCTGGATCGTCCGGCAGGAGATCGATTTTTACCTGGGTGTCATTGGGCATGCCGTCCGGGCAGCGGGCATTGTGCCGCAGCCAGACGTAATGGAAAGTGTGGGATATGCCCGAAGGCCAACGGACAGTCAGTTTTCGCTGTTCAGCATTGATTGATGCGCTGACAGATGTTGAGGAGGGGTTCATGCAGGTTGGTGGGTCTGAAGGTTTCTTGCTGGCACGCTTCAAAAAGTTTTCGTCGGCTGGGCTAACCGGGTGCTAACGCCTCCAGTGTTTTTTCGGCTGCGTCCAGGTCATCCGGGGTATGGACCGGCTGGATGCATACATGGGTGGCACCGGCATCGAAGTGTTCATCCAGTCGTTGCTGGATCTTATCTTCGTTACCCCACACTACCATGGCATCGATAAATCGATTACTACCACCATTGTCCAGATCAGCCTCACTGAATCCCAGGTTGTGCCAGCACTGTCGGTAGTTTGGCAGACCCAGATAGCGTTCGAGTTCACGCCGGGCCAACGCCCGAGCCTCGCTCGGTGATTTCTCCAGGCAGACTTTCTGTTCGACTGCCAGCCATTTGTCCGCACCGAGAATACTTTTGGCGCTTGCTGTGTGTTCCGGGGTGACGTTATAGGGGATAGCTCCGCGTGTCAGTTCAGCCGACAGAGCGAGCATTTTGGGCCCCAGTGCTGCCAGGACCACGGGCCAGGTCCCGCCGCCATCCGCTTCTGAATACAGTTTTTCCAGGTACGTGCGCATGGTGGCCAGCGGTTTGGTATAGGTGTGTCCCCGGATCTGTTCGACCAGGGGTACGTGCGATACACCAAGTCCGAGTACGAACCGGTTGTCGGAGACCGCCGATAGGGTATGCAGGCCCTGTCGTGACGCGTACGCATCGCGGGCGTAGATGTTGGCGATAGAGCTGCCGATACAGATGGTTTCGGTCTGTGCCAGTAAAAAACTTCCCAGCGCCATGGATTCGAACCCACGGGCCTCGGAGTACCACAACGTGCCGTAATTCAATGACTCCACTTTTTGAACAAAACGTCGCCATTGCGCTGGTGTCAGTTTGTCGGCGGCATACCAGACGCCTAGTCTGCCTAGATCCATGGGTTTCCCAATTCTTAGAGACCTTAAATGAAGTGTAGCAGTGATGTGACAACTACACGCAACTATCGGCGGCCTGATGGGCTGAGGTTTGTTTGCACGACGGGTATGTCTCAGTGCCTCACCAGGCAGTGTAGCCCCCATCGATCAGCAGATCCGCGCCGGTCATGAATGTGGAATCTTCACTTGCTAGGAAAACGGCGGCCCGGGCGATCTCGTCAGGCTCACCCAGTCGACCCATCGGATGTTTGGCACCCCAGATGTGCTGGGCGGTTTCGAGGTCTCCAAAACGCGTGGCCAATCGATCTGTAGCAACACCCCCTGGCGATAGTGAATTGACCCGGATCTGGTCGGCTGCGTAGTCGAGTGCCATACCCTTTGCTAGCTGAGTCAGGGCGCCTTTGGTGGCGCAGTAAAGGCTTGACCCGGCGCTGGCGACCCGAGCCATCTGCGATGCGATCAGAATAATCGTACTGCCGGGGGATTTCTTAAGGTGAGGAATGGCGTGCTTGCTGATCAGGAAACAACCCGTAAGGTTTACATCGAGGGCATCCTGCCAGTCCTCTTCTGAAAGTTCGTGAACCGGTACGATCGGAGACAACAATGCAGCTCCACCGATGACTGTGGTGAGCTGGCCGAAACTCGACACGGTGAACTCCACGGCCTGTTTTGCTGCATCGGTATTGCCGACATCACAGGTAATAGATTCGGCCAGGCCGCCTTTCTCACGGATGCCCTGTGCCACGGCGATGGCGCCTTTCTCATTGATGTCAGCAACCATGACTGCTGCACCTTCTTGAGAAAAGCGTTCGACGATGGCCCGGCCAATACCATTTGCAGCACCGGTAACCAGTGCCACTTTGCCGTCAAGTTTTCCGTGTGTCTCGGTCATTCGGCGTTGTTTGTGTTCGGGTCAGTGTCGAGCAGTTTCGCAAGATCGGAGAATGGCTTATGCGTCGCTGTGCTGGAGCGCTGTTCGGAATGTGTGTCTACCGTCTGCGGGTCGACCAGACGCGCATGCTCATTGTCATGGCAGTAAATGCAGAGATTTTCCCAGTTGCTGCCATCGGGTGGATTGTTGTCGTGATTATGATCCTTGTGATGTACGGTCAGTTCATAAATATTTTTCTGATTGAACTCGCGCCCGCAGCGGCCACAGACCCAGGGATGGATCTTAAGAGACTGGGCGCGATAGCCTTGCTCTCGAGTGTCTCGGGCCCGGATTGCATCGACCACAGCCTTGTCGAGTCTCTGTTCCTGGTTATCCATACAAATTGCTCCGGTAGCGACATATGGGCTGGTTACTCAAAGCGGCAACTGTTCACAACGTGATCAGTGTACCAGTCCGGTCAGATTCGTAGATAGCATCTTCAATCTTAAGATTTCGAAGGTATTCACGCCCTGAGATTGGTGTGGGCAGATTGTTAAGGAGACACTGAACGAGGTGAGACTGACAGGCAAATACGCTGTCCCCGGCGAAACCACGGTTATCCCAGTGATAAGTGTGTTCTTGTTCAGAATCGCCATGCGGTCTGACAAAAAGGCGACCAGCGCCATCGAGTCGTAGTACGGATTCGGATCCTTCAATCAGCATTTCACCCATTGTTAGGCGAGTATCTGGCGAATCATGGTCGACTAACCTGTTGGCATCCCATAGACCGCGGATGCCATTTCCAAACTCAAACAAGACGGTGCCAGCATCCTCTCCGGCAATGGCTGAATTCAGTCGTCGCAGATTGGCATAGACCCTCTTGATGTCTCCAAATAGATAACGATAGGTGTCAATAAAATGAATTCCGGTCTCATGAACCAGGAAGCGTTCCATTTGTTGAAAATAAGGTTGGCGATTCAGGTAAGCCTCAGACCCCTGACCATCACCAGGCCGTAATCTGAAGGAGACGGTATAAAGCTCGCCTAGCCTCTGACTGGCGAGCAGATTACGGATTTCTCGGTACCAAGGCTCGAAACGGAAGTTCTCGTGGACAGCAAAAAATGATTGATTTGCTTCTGCTGACTCAACCATCCGGCGCGCGGCAGGGGTATCTGGGGCCAGTGGTTTCTGGCAGATAATAGCGGACCCTGAATCAATAGCAGTGTGGACCAGCGCTTCATGGGAGTCCGGGGGTGTGATGATATCGAGGATATCTGGTTGAATTTCCCGGATCATGGCCTCAACATCAGTAAAAACCGCTGGGATACCATGGCGCTGGGCAGTCGATCGGGCGCGGGATGCATCAAGATCACAGACGGCCACGAGTTCAATTTCGCCTATACGCTGCCAGGCGTCATAGTGATACTGAGCAAAATATCCGGCGCCAATGCCGGCCACTTTAAGGGTCATAACACGAGATAATTCTACACGGGGTCGTAGGTCAGGCAAATGGTAGTACAAATTGAGTCAGACGAGGCATTAATCAGGGTCTTAACGTTGCCCGGTACGGTGCAAATTCCAATTCCGGGTAGACGCTGTTTGAGACAGGATGAGCCTGCCAGACATGACAGGATGTACTGCAGCTACTGTGAATCGAACCACTTAAGTGCCAGGACCGGATAAATGCCACCAACAAGCCCAAATGAATTCGTCGCAATGCTTAATTGTCAGCGCCATCTGTTCGATATACCGGACGATGTGGCCTATCTGAATTGTGCCTATATTTCACCACTACTGAATGCGGTGCGCGATGCCGGCATTGCAGGTGCGCAGCGAAAAAGTCATCCCTGGGAAATTTCCCCCCAGGATTTCTTTACCGATGCTGAGGAAGCCCGCGGACTGTTTGCTGAACTTATTGGTGCCACGGCCAATGATGTTGCACTGGGTTCTGCTGCCAGCTACGGCACTGCAACCGCTGCGCGGAATCTGCCGGTTCAACCCGGGCAGCGAATTCTCGTGTTACAGGACCAGTTCCCATCCAATGTCTATGCCTGGCGCGCACTTGCGAACGAGTCGGATGGGACAATGCTGACCCTGCAGCGGCCTCAGGATGACGACTGGACACGGTCAGTTCTTGAGGCGCTGGATGAGCGGGTTGCGATTGCCGCCTTGCCTCATGTTCACTGGACTGACGGCGCCATGCTCGATTTGGTACGAATTGGTGCGCGCTGTAGAGAAGTCGGTGCAGCGTTGGTTATCGATGGCACCCAGTCAGTTGGGGCATTGCCCTTCGACGTTAACGCCATCCAGCCCGATTTTTTGGCGGTTGCAACTTACAAATGGTTGCTCGGACCATATAGTGCAGGCTTGATCTATGTTGCACCCAAGTGGCAGGAGGGCACACCGCTTGAACACAACTGGATTAACCGTGAAGGCAGTGAAGACTTTTCGAGTTTGGTCGACTATCGAGACAGCTATCAGCCCGGCGCGCGACGCTATGATGTCGGCGAGCGGGGCAACATCCATCTGGTACCGATGGTTAAAACAGGGTTGCGCCAGTTACTCGACTGGGGCGTGGGCAACATACAGCACACAATACGTGCTCGGACGGATCGGATTGCTGAGCGAGCGACTGACATGGGCATTGCCGCACTGCCGCCAGAGCGTAGAGCAGGGCATTACTTGGGCTTGCGATTTCCTGGAGGCGTGCCGGAAGGTTTAGCAAACCGTCTTGCCCGAAAAAACGTCTATGTCAGTGTTCGAGGACGAGATGCGGTTCGGGTGACTCCCCATCTGTGGGTCACAGATGAAGATGAAGACCGCTTTTTTGAAGTTCTGACATCAGCGTTGGCAGATTGAATCTGCGATAAGTACTATCGTAACAATGTTTCTGTAGCGGACCACTTATTAGAGGATCTTACAACTATGGCAAAGGCGTATGACATCGAGGGCCGCGAGGTCATCGCAGCGGTTAAGGGATTGAGAACACAGATTCTCACGATCGGGCCAGATCAGTGTGTACCCTGGCATCATCACAGCGAAGTGACTGATACTTTTTTCTGTATCGAAGGACCTATGCAGATTGAGACCCGCAATCCGGATGATCAGCGGGTACTGTCACCCGGGGAGACCACTGCTGTTGGTGCAGGCCAGCCTCACCGAGTGTCGGGGGTTGACGATGGACGGTGCAAGTTTCTCATTATTCAGGGCGTTGGCGAGTACGATTTTGTACCCGACGACTAAAGCGGTAGCTATGCCCCCGCCTTCACGCCAGTGGGCTCGGCAATGCCGTTGATCACCAGCTTGGGCTCGGTTCCCACATCAATCAGCTCAGGGCGACTGGCCAGGTACTCCGAGACGCCCGGCAGGCTTTCCACAGCCGCCATGAAATGGAGTACCGACGCATGTGGATCAAGTATGTCTGCTTTAAGTATTTGGGCAAGGGAAAAGTGATGATATGCAGAAAAGTCGCAGTAATAAGGCTTGGCACCAAAAAAGAATGGACCGTCGTCTTTTCGTTCCAACTGCTTTGCAAAGTTCATTAGGGTTGCCGGGAAACTATCGAGAAACGTTTGTTTGCGTTGTTCGTGTACGTCGCCTGCGGTGACATTCACGGTTGGGTTCAGGGGTGGGAACAGTTCTTGTGTCGAATCAAAAACCGCATCCACCTGGGCTGCTAACAGGGGATCGTCAGGTATAGTGCCAGTTAGGGTTGCAACATAGCGAGTGATAGCGCCGCTTTGCCAGATATAAGTATGACTATCAACAACCAGTACCGGCAATTGTCCGAACGCGACCTCAGGTTTCGCTTCAGCCCAGGGCTTGCCATAAAAATCCCATGCCATCTCGTAGGTATAAGGCACGTTCGCATAATGCATCATCATCTGAGGCGCTTCGGCAAGAGCTCTCAATTTGAAATAGATCAACTGCAGTCTGGGTAGTTCGGTCATGGTTTTTGAGTCCGATTTGGATCGTGTATGAATGGATTTGATATCACGGTAATTAAACCGAAAAATCCGAATGGTGTCACTGAGATACTACTTGATCTCAGATTACTAGAGGTCCTGGGCTGATCTGTAATCTATTTAGTTTGAATACGCGTTCAGAACATCCAGGACGGGTGCCAATGCCTCGATGGACGCACAGGTGGTCGGCTCCAGCGAGATCTGCACATGGGATACGCCGGCCTGATTGTAGTGAAGTAGTTCTTCGGCGATGCTCTCAGGTGGACCTGTTAAAGGTACCAGTGGTTTTGCCGCGAGGCCACTGGGTAGACGGTCCCACCAGTTATCAGCGCTGGAATCTGCCAGCAGTACGGCGACGGTTGATTCGAGGGTAGACATGTCCCGGCCCTGCAAGGCACAGGCCTGTTCCAGTTCCGGCAAGGCCTGGATATAACCTGCCACCGTGTTGTGAGTGATATCGTAGTAGAGATTCCACATATCTGCGTAGCGTGCTGTCAGTCCCTGCATACGCGGTGAGCCGGTGTTGGTGCCAATCAGGATAGGCGGCCCGTTGGCACGTGGACCGCGGGGTTTGAGCTCGCACTCCCGCGCGGAATGATAGGTGCCCGCATAGTCGATCTGGCCGTCGCGCAGCAGACCGCAAACAATGTGAATCGCTTCCTCGAAGCGGCTGACCTTGTAATCAAATGGAAAACCGAAGGCTTCGTATTCGAGTCTGTGGTAACCCGAGCCCAAGCCAAGAATGAGGCGACCACCGCTGATTTCGTCGACGGTGTCTGCCATCTTGGCGAGCAAGGCGGGATTGCGCCAGCCCATCGCAAGCACCAGCGTACCGAGTTCAACACGATCGGTGATTGCAGCCAGGGCAGATAGGAATGACCAGGCCTCCCACACACCTCTGGGTTGATCTTCACCTTCGAGCTGGTAGAGCAGGTGATCCACAACCCACAATGAATCAAATCCCACATCCTCGGCCAGCCTTGCCATATCGCTGACCTCCGACCAACTGCGAACCCCGGGGCCACGCAGGCCTTCGGTTTGCGGGAGCATCAGCCCGACCTTTAATTTCTGGGGATGTTTTGTTTTGGTCACAACAGGATACTCCTACATCGGAAAAACAAGTGTATTAGAGTACATTGTTTAAGACTAATCAAAACAGTGCCGTGGTGTGTTTTACAGAATGTAGATTGAAGGCTCCGTGAACAATTCCGGCTGAGCTATTCATAGATTCACCAGTTGTGCTTTGTCGCGATACTGTTTTAGCTCAAATAATCCATTTAAGGGATGAAATATTGTGTAGAGGTGGGTTATTCTCTCGATTCGACCTATTAAACAGGAGGATAAAACTATGACCGATAAAAAAGTAGAAAATGGGGTAGATGTAGAGTTTCTACTGGGTGCCCGAGAAATGCTTACTGAAGCGCCTGAAGGCGCACAATTTACATGGCGTGCAAAATGTGACTGGGTCAACGGTACCCATAGTAAAACCAGTATTGAAGGGTATTTTGGACTTGGAGACGAACAAAATCACAAAACCAAACATGAGTTTGATGCTGACCATCCCGAGCTCTTTTCATCAGAAGATCATGGGGCTACTCCTGTAGAAATTGTACTTGTGGGGTTAGCCAGTTGCCTGACGGCCGGTGTCGCTGCGGTTGCCCAACATCGGGAGATTCAACTGAATTCCGTTTCAGCAACGCTCGAAGGCGGTATGGATATTCAGGGAATTCTCGGTATCGATAGTGATGTTCGCAATGGCTTTGACGGCATCAAAGTGACTTACAACATCGATGCCGATGCTTCACAGGAAGATATCGAAGCGCTGGTTGCTCAGTCACAGAAACGATCTGCTGTCTACGACATAATTACCAACCCGACCAATGTCACGGTAGAGGTCAGCTGAACCGGCAATTCGTGCCGTCTGGGAGCCCATTAAAGATCGACACCGTGGTCATCGGTGCCGGTCATTCCGGTTTGGCAATGAGTTACTGCCTCGGTGACCGTGGGGTAGAGCATGTGGTTCTGGAACGCTCGGATGTTGCGAATTCCTGGAAGACGCAACGGTGGGATTCGCTGAGGCTGCTCACGCCCAATTGGCAAAGCCGCTTACCGGGATTGACCTATGACGGGGATGATCCTGACGGCTTTATGACCGTTCCAGACGTCATTAATTTCGTAAATCACTATGCAGATGTAATCTCGGCACCGATCCAGACCGCCACCAGCGTGACATCTGTATGCTATGAAGGTGACGGCTATCAAGTCGACACCGATCGGGGCTCATGGAAATGCCGGACGATCGTCGTTGCGAGTGGCGCCTGTAATATCGCCAGCATACCGGCAATCGCAGCATCTGCTCCCTCATCGATTGCCATGGTTACACCGCTTGATTACCGCAACCCGGACCAATTAAATAAAGGAGGGGTGCTCGTTGTTGGCGCATCGGCAACGGGTATACAACTTGCTGACGAAATCCACCGTTCGGGTAGACCAGTTACGTTATCAGTGGGTGAACACGTTCGTATGCCTCGAGTTTATAGAGGCCGCGACATACAGTGGTGGATGGATGCGGCCGGGGTTCTTGACGAGCGCTATGACCAGGTGGATGACATTAATCGAGCACGCAACGTATCGTCTCCCCAACTTGTGGGCTCACCGGAGCGGTCTACGTTAGATCTGAATGCGCTCACTGGAATCGGTGTTAAGCTCATCGGACGTCTTGCGGGTATTAGAGAGGGGACAGCACAGTTCTCCGGTTCGCTGCGTAACAATTGTGCGCTGGCTGACCTAAAGATGAACCGATTGCTCAACACGATCGACGAGTGGGCATCTGAAAACGATCTCGATGATCAGGTGCCGTCTCCACATCGTTTTACAGAAACTACCGTTGAGGATTCGCCGCCACTGGGCTTGGATCTTACTAATGGTCAAATCCAGACTATCGTTTGGGCGACTGGATTTCGCCCTGACTATTCCTGGCTGGATGTGCCGGTACTGGACCGGAAAGGCAAGATTCGCCACGATGGCGGAGTTGTGGACTCACCGGGCATGTACCTGATGGGCATGACTTTTCTTCGACGTCGAAAGTCAAGTTTCATCCACGGAGCTGGCGATGATGCTCGGGACCTCAGTGATTACCTGATCGCTTACTTGAACAATACTGCGTCTATTACAGGTTGAAGCTTATGGATGGGTGCAGGCAAGTGGTAAACCGACTGTGCAAGATCGATGGAGTTGATCTTGCCGACCGCTGATTTCGGTTTTGTCTGGTGTGTTGTGTTGTAGCGCCTTAGCGATCCCTGGTACTGCTATGGCTCTCCAAACTATTCCAGCCTGTCACGGTGTCGCGATTGAACTTGATGTGGGTTCAGAGATCGTTGTCATCAATGCCTATGGCACCCAGGTGCTCGATACTTGGGCTTTCAGTGTGGCGGACCCTGCCGAGTATCTGTCGATGGAGCACACTCGTTCGCGCCTGAGTCGATTGTCGCCCGGGGTAGGGGACAGTCTGTTTTCCAACCGCAGGCAGTCTGTTTTAACAATGCTGGAAGATACCTCACCCGGGATACATGACACACTGCTTTGTGCCTGTAACCCGGAGATCTACCGGGAACTCGGTTGTGATGAATCGCATCGTAGTTGCGAGTCGAATTTGCATGAAGCACTGTCGACTGTCGGAATCGAGGTTTCCACAACACCTGCATCACTGAATCTGTTCATGAATGTCCGGGTCGCTCCCGATGGTGCTATTGACCGGAGGCCGCCTCAGTCGCAGCCGGGAGACCGGGTCAGGCTTCGAGCAGATATGCACGTGGCGATTGTCTTTTCCGCCTGTCCGCAAGATATAACGCCCATTAATGGTGCCGAGTGTACCCCGCGTGATGCACACTATGAGATGATTTCTAGGAACCCGGCACAGCAGACACTATAAAGCGATGATTTTGAGATTAATTCGACTGGATCGAGGTTCTTCTGAGTAGGCTGTCTCTAACAAGTCGTAATTCTGAACGCCGTTTTACAGATGACGATATCATTGAGCCGCACACTAATATCTAACTGACCATGAAAGCGGCTGTTTTCAAACAACCCGGTTTCCCGCTCGTTATCGAGGAGGTCAACGATCCTGAGCCGGGTCCGGATGACCTGATCCTTAAAGTGAGAGCGTGTGGGATTTGTGGCACCGATCTGCATTGGTCTCAGGGGAACGATCCGAGTGCGGGCTGGCGTCACCTGACGCCCGGGTCAGTCATGGGCCATGAATTTTCTGGTGAGATTATCGAGCTCGGGAAAATGCCCGTGGTCAGTTCCGTGTCGGCGAACGGATCGTGGCACAGCCCTTCATCGGCTGTGGTAGCTGTAGTGCATGCCGTGCCGGCCGTTCTTATCGTTGTTCAGCGGTCGTCACGCGGGCCAGTCCTGAACTGACCGGTGCCTACGCCGAATACACGCGTGTTGGTGTGGCCGAAACCCTGAGGCTGCCGGACAATGCAAGTTTCCACGCCGGCGCCCTGGTCGAGCCCTTGGCGGTCGGATTGAATGCAGTAAAGCGTGCTGGGCTGCAGGCTGGTGACTCGGTGTTGGTGATCGGTGCTGGACCGGTCGGTTTGTCAGTTGCTTTATGGTGTCGCTTTTTCGGCGCCCGTGATGTGATCGTGAGTGACCTGGTCGAAGCGCGGGCGGTTCGCTGTGTCGAATTTGGTGCCACCGCGGCGGTCGACGCTGCCAATGAAGATGTTCAGACCCGCTTCCGGCAGATCGCAGGCCGGCCACCGGCTGTGGTATTTGATTGTGTGGGCGTGCCGGGCAGCCTTCAACTCAGCATTGACCAGGCACCGGCCGATGCGCATCTGGTGGTTGTTGGGTTGTGCATGGCGCAGGACGCATTTTTCCCTGCCAAGGCCATCGTGAAAGAACTCCACATCACCTTTGCATTTGTGTACTCGAAGGCAGACTTTCAGTTCGTGATCGACATGTTGGGCAGTGAGCGGATTCCAGTGGATGCCCTGGTGACCAGCGTTGTTGGTCTGGACGATTTTTCGAATAAATTCGAGACGATGCGTACACCCGGCGCCGACCTCAAGGTGATGCTGGAACCGGATTCAGGTATAAACAATCTTTAAATCGATTTAGTTAGTCCAAGGTACGGCGACCGATTGTTACGCTACCGGCTTAATCGGCATCGAGTACAGCCTGAACATCTGCGGGGTCTACTGTGAATTCGATGCCCGCTCTTTCCTGTTGCAGACACATGGCGACACGGGAATCTCGATCACCCCAGCCTTGATCCAGAGCCTCGGTCATGTCGGCCAGGGTCAGGTCGATCAGGCGCATGGGTACGCCAAATTCCCGTCCCAGTTCGGCGGCCAGGGTTACGTCCTTGTGGGCCAGGCGCAGAGCGAAATCTGGCGGGTCATACTGATTGATTAGATAATGTTCTGACAGGCTGTCAAAAGTTCGTTGCCGTCCTCGGACGCCTTGGCGAACTGCCGCAAACAATGCCAGAGGTTCGACGCCGGCCTTGACGCCGGCGGAAAATACTTCCGCCAGGGCGGTTTGAATGGCATAACCGGCAGCGTTGTGCACGAGCTTGGCCACAGTGCCGGCACCGATTGGACCGATATAGCGGACCTGATCGCCCAGGATGTCCAGGGCGGTCCGGTTGGCGCTGAATACAGCCTCGTCGCCACCGACCCAGATGGCGAGTTTCCCGGAGGCCGCGCCCTTGGGCCCACCGCTGACCGGCGCATCCAGGCAATGCAGATCTCGGGCCGCAAAGACCGTATGGATGTGGCGGACCATGGTCGGAGAATTGGTGGAAAGATCAAACAGCACTGTACCCGGCGCCATGCCGGCAATCAGGCCGTCGGTCTCGTCCAGTGCCACTGCTTCAACCTCAGTTGGTCCGGGTAGGGACGTCATAATCAATTCCGAACCGGCTGCCAGCTCCCGTGGAGTATCGGCCCATTTGGCACCTGCCGACCGATGCGTGTCTGCGTTATCACGACGAATGTCGTGTACGGTAATCTCTGCCCCGGCCTTGATAAGGTTGGTCGCAAAATGCGCACCCATGGTGCCCAGGCCGATAAATCCGATCTTCTTCATCCGAGTGATCCTTGATTTTTGTCTTCAATTAGCGCCCAGTCGTTTCGGGTGGTACCAACCGGACGTGCCTTTAACGGACTGGTTAATCAAATGTCGTCCAGTGTGTCCCGCGCCAGAAATGTTTTTTCGCTTCATCCCTGATTCGAAGATGAAGTATCTCAACATCACCTGATTGCGACAACTATAATCGATAGGGTTAACAGAGCTCGCGTTGGCTTTTGGGTCGATAGTGCCCGAAAATGACGGGTTTGGTATGGTCGATTCAAATAGTGCTCGATTAGAGCTCCCGGGTTGTTAAAGATCCTCTCCTGGCAGCAGTTGGAATAGAACAAAATAGAAAGTACTGTCAGGTTAAGTTATGAGTTCAGGCGAGGCCACAGGGAATAGAAACAGCGTACCTGCTTTAGATAGAACCGAGACATGTTGAGTCCAATCATAAACAGGAAGCCATAGTGGAATTTGGCATTGCAATGGCGACATCTGCCGACTCCTGGAAACTGGTACAACGTGCTGAGGAGTTGGGCTTCAGCCATGCCTGGTTCTACGACACACAAATGCTCAGTGCGGATTGTTTCGTTGCTATGGGTGCCGCCGCCGTCAAGACTAAGCACATCCGCCTTGGAACTGGAGTTCTGGTGCCGACTAATCGAATTGCACCGGTAACCGCTAATGCGTTTGCCTCACTCAACAGTCTTGCACCGGGGCGGATCGATTTCGGTGTGGGTACCGGGTTTACGGCTCGGCGCGCAATGGGGTTGAGTGCAATGCGGTTGGCTGATATGGAGGACTATATTCAGACGATCTACGCATTGCTTCGCAAAGAAACGATAGAGGTCACCCTCGAGGGTTCACTGCGCAAGATTCGATTTCTCAATCCGGATCATGGCTTGATCAACACTGACGATCCGATTGCGCTGCATGTGTCGGCGTACGGGCCACGAAGTCGTTCCTTGACAGCCAAACTTCAGGCGGGCTGGCTAAATTTCATTGGCGACGTGTCGAGCGCTACCTCAGCCTTGGAGTCCATGCAAATGGCATGGCGTGATGCAGGGCATCAGGTAGACGATCTCTCAGCCACGGCCTTTGCCTTGGGCTGTGTGCTTGAGGCCGATGAACCTTATGATTCACCTCGGGCTATGGCTCAGGCAGGCCCGCGCGCGGCCGTCACATTGCATCGTGCCGCTGACGAGGCGCTGGCTGGGTGGCAGAACAGCAGCGCTATGTTGCCCTCGTTTGCGGATACGGTATCGGGCTATGTGGAACTTGCCCGTCGCTTTGAACCCGCTGATGCCCGCTACCTGACTAACCATGAAGGTCACTTGATGTTTGTGAAACCTGAGGAACGACCCTTCGTCACTGCTGAGTTGATTCGTGACACCAGCTTTACGGCAACTGAAGAGGTGCTGATTGAGCGTATCGCTGCATTACGCGATGCGGGTTATACCCAGTTCACGGTTCAATTGACGCCGGGACAGGAATCCGCTGTGGAAGACTGGGCAAGAATACGTTGTGCACTGACCCAGTAGAGGCTCAGCGCAGCTCTTCGCGCAATAGGTACAGACCGCTGGCAACGATTAACATACCGCCGCCTATGACCCAGAGGTTCGGCATATCACCCCAGATGACAAAACCCAGCATAGCACCCCAAATCAGTGCGGAGTATTTGTAGGGCGAAACGACTGATGCTTCCCCAAGCCGCAAGGCCTCGATAATGAGGAAGTGGGACGTGCCATTCAGGATGCCATTAATCAGCAACAGTACCCAGCCCAAAGGCGGTACCGCTATCCAGTCGAGCCAAGGTGCGGCGGCCAGAGCGATGACGATCACCAGCAGGGTAGAGCAGAATAGTATCGAGAGGGAGCTTTCTGTTCTAGAGATTTGTCTGGTCACAAGATCCCGTATCGCACTGGAGAGCGAAGCGGTCACTGCAATCAGCGCAGAGATGCCGATGGTCGTAGGGTCCGGTCTCAGTATGACCAGCACTCCGATAAAGCCGACGCCAATGGCTAGCCATCGACCGGTGCTGACTTGTTCCCTGAGGATGATTGGTGCAAGTGCCGCAATAAATATCGGGCTTGAAAAAACGATCGCAACCATCTGAGCGAGCGGCAAAAGGGACAAACCGGTAACAATAAGGAGAGTGGTTACAAGGAACAAGGCAGCACGCAGAACTTGAGGCCCTATGCGATTCGGTAACAACGCACGATAACCACCATAGCGCGGTGCGAGAAGGACGATCGGAACGAGCACGAACACTGTACGTAGGCACCAGACCTGCGAGACTGGAAAGTCTTGCGTCAGCCATTTAGTCATTGCATCGTTTGTCGTTAACAACCCACTTCCCACAAGCATGCAGATAATTCCCCGTGTAGTATTAGAGAGCGGAGTTTTCAATCTTGGTCGTGTCGAGACGGCAGGCAATTTAATTTAAGGATAGAGTTTATGAACAATCTGACAGATTTGATTTCCCAGTATCGCATGTTGTCGACCGCCAATGTGTCTGATGGATTGGACCGCATCAGTTTCAATGGAACACCACACGGTATTGGGCCATTGTGGGATGCATGTAGCAAGATTGTGGGTCCCGCCTGTACGCTTAAGTTAGTTGGGGTCGATGAAGCTGATGAATCTCCCGTGTTGGGTACGTTGAGAGCTATCACTCACGGCCATGCTGGAGATGTTCTAGTGATTGATCACGGTGGACGTACGGACATTAATTCATACGGCGGGGTAGCCGGATTTACGACATTTCATAAAGGCCTAGTAGGCTGTGTGATCGATGGGGTGACTCGTGACATTGATGAATACAAGGAACTCAGTCTGCCGGTTTATAGCCGTGGCTTTATACAGCAGTCCATTCGCAACCGCTGTGCCTGTGCCGGTTACCAAATACAGGTGGAGCTTGGTGGCGTGCCTGTGCACCCCGGAGATTTGGTCATGGCTGACGAGAACGGAGTTTGTATTGTTCCCAAGGATAGAATGGAAGAAGTTCTTGGCTATGCCCAACTATTCAAATCGATCGAAGATCAAATTATCAAAGCGATCCGAGACGGTGTTGACCCCGTGAGTGCCCATGACAAAGTGCGTTATGACTTGATGACCAAAGCAGGTTATGAACCGAACTGATTATCGATTTAGTCGTTCGATCGATTGCCTGGATATACAACAAAAACAATTTATTGTTACGAAGGCAAGATTCTTCTTTGTTGATGTCCGGTTGTTCGGTAAATTCCTTATTCCCGTGAAGCAACAGGTCCTGTATAAACTAGGCATCATGGACTGCGTCAAATCTTAAGACAGAATTTTTAGCGACCATCCCTATGTCAGCAGAATACGCTGTATTCACTCAGACAGAACATAAGAACCGGCTCGCTAGAGCGCGCGACAAGCTGGCAGCGTGTGGGTTCGAGGTTTGTGTCTCGGTGGCACCTGAAACCCACTATTACCTAGCCGGTTATGATGCCTGGGTCGGGGTCAACAGTCCGCAGGCCTTGGTGTTTTCGATTTCTGAAGAAACCGAACCAACGCTGATCGTACGCAATGTCGATACTCGGCTTGCAACGGAGACCACCTGGCTTTCTGACATTCGTAAGTACCAGCTGTTTGCGGATGACTTCTCAAAATTGGTCGCCGGCATTGTGCGTGAGAAAGGCTGGACGGGTGGCCGGATCGCGATGGAATTGCAGTCTTACGCGCTGAATGCAGCCTTGTTTTCTGAACTGGCTTCAGCACTCAAACCTGCCAAAATTTCTGATGCCACTCGTCTGCTCGGTGATCTCAGAATCATCAAATCTGAAACTGAGATGCGCTATGTGCGGGAGGCTGCAGGTTATGCCAATCTGGGCCTTGACGCGGCCCGTGAAGCATTGCGGGTCGGAGTCACGGAGATCGAAGTGGCCGCCGCTGTAGAGGGTGCGATGCGGGCGGCGGGTAGTGACTACTGGGCCATACCTACGGAGATCTCTAGCGGTACTCGAACCCCCGGAGGTCACGCGACACCGCGACATCGAGTTATTGAGTCCGGTGACATTGTTCATTTCGAGTTTGCCGGGGTCTCACACCGCTACCATGCCACCGCAGTTCATACCATGGCTTGTGGTGCACCGAACTCGAGAGCGGCAGAACTTTATGAGATTGCGCGCGTCTCGCTTGCTGCTGGTGTCAGTCAATGCCACGCTGGGGCATGGGTGGCTGATATCGAGGAAGCTTCTCTAGAGCCTATTCGAGCTGCTGGACTGGAAGCCTACGCCAATATGCGATTTGGTTATGGGATTGGACTTGCCTATCCACCAGTGTGGCTTGAGACATTACAAATAAGCCGGGGATTCGAGGATCGCCTGGCACCGGGAATGGTGTTTGTGCTGCACGCCTACCTACAGCTTGATCATGAAAATATCGGCATCATTCAGGGCGGAACCTGGGCACTGACCACGGATGGTCTGGAGCAACTGGTTGGGGGTGGAGACTTACCCCTGGAAATTGTCTAGTTCTCAGACATATTCGTTATGCTTTTTTACGAAATGGAGCAGATGGTGGTACGGTCATCTAGGTCTTTCAAATATTCGTCCCAGGCCTTGTATAAGAAATTGTGGGTTTCAGTATTAGTTGATTAGCGCAATGTTCGAGCGAACGCTCTGATGTCATCAATCAACAGAGTTGGTTGTTCTAATGCGGCGAAATGCCCACCGCGTGGCATCTCAGTCCAGCGAGTAATGTTGTAGACCCGCTCTGCGTAAGACCGCGGCGGCCAGGAGAGTAATTCAGCCGGGAATAACGCTGCTGCCGTTGGTACCTCTACGCGTTGGCCGTCGGGTGAGAGTACGCGGCCACCCTCCTCACGACGCCCATAGTAGATCCACGATGCTGTGTTAAAAGATTTAGTAACAAGATAGACCATGATATTGGTCAATAATTCATCTTTGGTGTAAACGCTTTCAATGTTGTCGCCGACGGTGTCTGACCATGAGTTAAATTTCTCGATGATCCAGGCAGCAACACCCACTGGGCTATCCATCATCGCGTAGCTCAGAGTCTGTGGTTTGGTTGCCTGCTGGGTTCGGTAACCGTCTTCCATTAATTGATCACGCTTGAATTGGGTGGCCCAAGCTTCTTCTTCTCGACTTTGAGGGCCATTGGGGGGACGCATCGTAAAAATATTGATGTGGATAGCACGGCAGGCCGGTGCGTGTTCGAAGCCAAGCCAGCTTGAAATCGCACCGCCCCAGTCACCGCCCTGGGCTAGATAACTGGGGTATTCAAGAACGTCGGTCATCAATGTGTCGAACAGTCGCGCAATTTTGCGTGGGCCGATCGGGCGTGGTGGCCGGCCTGAAAATCCAAATCCGGGCAGTGAGGGAGCGATGACATCGAAGGCATCCTCTGAACTACCGCCAAAGCGTTCTGGGTGGGCGAGCGGCTCGATAATCTTCAGGAATTCGACGATGCTACCAGGCCAACCATGACTAATAATCAGCGGCATCGGTGCGGGTCCGCTACCTTTCTCGTGCATAAAGTGCAAGTCGATACCATCGACCGGTGCAATAAAGTGGGTAAAGCGATTGATGGCGGCTTCTTGTACACGCCAGTCGAATTCATCTAGCCAGTAAGCGCACAATTCTTTCATATACTCAAGGTTCGCACCATAAGCCCAACCCCCATCATCGGGCATCTCATGCCAAGCGTAACTTGCGACCTGGCGACGGATAAGCTCAAGCGTTTCGACGGGTACTTCAATTTGAAACGGACGAATCACAGGGGAATCTCAAAAAACATTTGAATATTGACTATAACAACGAACAGTTGCCAACTGCTTAGTTAGGATTGGTGCAGCGATGACGCGGCCTCAGTTAATCAGGCCAGGCATATGGTCCCACGTTTGGGAGCATTCCATCAAATACCCCAGCGCAGTGCCAGTGGTTCGAATTGACGAACAAGTTCCAGCAACCCGGTGCGTATCGTAGGATCGAGCGGTGCGAGGGGATGTCGCACGTGATCCGAACGAATTACTCCCCCTTCCTTCATAACGACTTTGGTTGCACGCAAGCCACACTGCCGGTTCTCATAATTGATCAGAGGAAGGATCCTCTGATAGTGTTGTGCCGCAGTTGCGCGGTCGCCCACATGGTGTGCTTCCAATACCGGGTGAATCAAGTCCGGCATCAGTGCTGAACACATCGTGCCAGTAGCACCAGCATCCAGGTCGGCCATCAGGGTGATACCTTCTTCGCCATCAAATGGACCGACGATGTCATCACCACCCTGAGCAATCAGCGCACGCAGTTTTCCAGCGGCCTGTGGTGTCTCGATCTTGAAGTACTGAAGCAGCGGAATCGCCTGAGCCATTCGAGCCAGTAACGATACCGACAGTTGGACGCCAGAAAGCGGTGCATCCTGTACCATGATTGGGATTCCACCGGCATTTGCAGCACGCTCGAAGTGTTCAAAGATCGCGGTTTCGTCCGCTTGCAGACCGACACCATGGTAAGGCGGCATCAGCATGATCATATCGGCACCTAGATCTGCCGCAGTGCGGCACCGGTCTTCGACTACCTGTGTTGCAAAATGTGAACAAGTGACGATGACTGGCAGGCGGTGACCAACATACTCGAGGCAGACACGCATTAACTGGTCTCGCTCAGCATCGCTCAACAGGAACTGCTCGGAATAGTTGGCGATAATGCAAAGTCCATCGACGCCTTGGTCGATCATACAGTCGAGCACCCGACGCTGGCTGTCTAGGTCGAGTGCCCCGGCATCGTCGAAGGGAGTCGGGACAATAGGGAATACACCCCGGTAAACTGTTGATCCTGTCATGGCGTTGATTTTGGTTCCATAATTTGAATAACTCTATCCTAGCGTTACTCATTGCCACAATTCTATTTAAGTTTAAGGTATTTCTGATTGATGCGACTGAGTTTTCGGTTAGCCAGTAGAGTAGGGTGTGTAGACCGATGGTACGTCTAGGTCGATGATTGCGAGATCTTCGAGCGCCAAATTAGTTTCTGTCATAATGAGCTCGAACAACGGAGGGAGACCAGAAAATGAGTTTTTTTGAAAAATTCGAAGCCGCAATGGGTAACAAAGACTTAGATGCCATGATGGAACTTATGCACCCGGACTGGACAATGGTGATGCACTCAACTGGGAAAGTGCTCGACCTGAATGACTGGAAAGAAATGTTCAGTAAGATTATTGCCGGTGACAATTTTAAGCGAGAAAACGTTAGATGTATCTACGAGAACGACGACATTATGGTTGCTCATTCAATTGCTAGTTTTCCTAATGGGACAACCGATGCAGTGATGTATGTTGGCATACTGAAGGATGGGAGATTATTTCGAACTGAAACCGGTTCGACGCCTATTAATAAGTAAAAGTCTGATAGAAAGGGGAGCCTAGTTCTTCCTACGAAAGTGCCCGCCATACTGTCGCGAGCCAGGGCTGTTGCTCTCGCGGTTGATTTTTAGGGCGATAGTAATGTTCGAGTTCTGTAAATCCTGCTGCCAGAACAAAGGCCCGCCAAGTTTCTAGATCCAGAAACGCGCTGTAGCGACTGCCATCATAGCGTTCTATGTTTGGCCCTCTCGGATTCGAACTGAACAGTACTCCCCCGGGTCTCAGGGCGGAATATAGATTTCTAAGCACACGCTCGAGTTCCTGGGTGGGAACGTGGAACAGGGATGCGTTAGCGAATATTCCATCAAACGCGTGTTCAGGAAGTGTCAGTTCGAGAAAATTTTGACACCAGACCTCACATCCTGCCTGTTGTCTAGCCATATTTACAAACTCAGCACAGCCGTCAACGCCAGTGGGTCGGTGCCCGAGTTCTTCAAATGCTATGAGGTCGCGTCCTGGACCACAGCCCAAATCGAGAATATCGTGTGGGGCGTCACCTTCTATATGCCTGAGTAATGCCTCAATGTTCTGACTAACGTCGTGGTTGCGCGTACCGTCTTGGAAGTTTTGTGCAGACATTTGGTAATGTCCAATCGTTTGGGCACTGGTCTTTGCGAGTTCCTCGGCTGTCAAATTGTGGAGAGGCTTATTCAAGGTGCTGGTTTGTGTGTGTTGTTAATTTAGACAAAGCACAGCCACGATTGTGTCACGCTATCGTGTGGGGTGCCTACCTCAATAAACCAGATGATAAAGAATGTTGGTAACGAGTAGATTTAACAGAACAATCAAGCCGGATAGTTTGTTAAATCAGTGGGTAGGCCATCCCGCGGTGAAATGAAGCGGCTAGCATAGAATAAGTGAATATTGCTCGAGAGGAGGGGGAAGCAGAATGTCTAATCCAGTCTGCGCAATTGTTGGAGCGGGGGAGGGCCTAGGTCGTGCCTTGGCAGCGAAGTTTGCGAGCCACGGTTTCGATATTGCGCTGGTCTCGCGTTCTGAAAAACATAGTACCGTTGCAGCGGAGGCTGCTGCGAATACGAATGCAAATGTAAGAGTTCAGTTTTTGGCGGCCGATGGTACACGACCGGCAACGATCGAGAAGGCTCTTGCCACCATAGCGACTCAAATGGGTGAGATTGAGGTACTCATTTACAATGCTAGGGGCAGCTTTGCTTCCCGAGAACCGTTGGAGTTGACTTACGAAGAACTCGAAGATAATTTCCGTTTGGAGGTTGTCGGCGCACTTGCTTCGGCCAAATCGGTGCTACCGGCTATGCGCGAGCGTGGTAAGGGAAGTGTATTTTTCTCAAGCGCTACAGCGGCCTATCGTGGGTCTGCTACCCATGCCCTTTACGCGATCGGCAAATTCGGTCTGCGTGCATTGTCCCAGAGTTTGGCCAAAGCATATTCGAAAGACGGTGTGCACATTGTTCATGTTCGACTGGACTGCGATCTAGATGTGCCGCTGATACGAGAGATTTATGGAGACGAATTTGATTCGAGGCAAATGGCCAATACCGATGATGTCGCGGAAAGCTACTGGTGGGTCCACCAGCAGCCAAGGTCGGCTTGGTCGAACGAACTTGAACTGAGGCCCTATACGGAAGAGTGGACCTATTAATCCATGGTTGCCTGCCAGGATATCTCTGCTGCGCACAACTCCACACCACCCATGAGACGAATCAAACCATTCATAGGAAAACAATGATGACGACACCAGAATCACTGGGGAACTTTGTCGCGTTTATGGACTCAACCGATATAGGCCAGCTTTTCGTCCCTAGCTCCAAACGTGAAATGAGACAGTTAGTGCCTGACTATTCGCAGGATGAAGATGGCGTAGACAGGGTAAAGGTGCTCATGGCAACACCGAACTTGATCGTGTTCGAGGCATTCAGACCATCTGGCGAGACAGATCGCATGCATATGCATAAAGATCATCATTCTGTTGCCTATCAGAAAGAGGGAAGGGTGCGGATGACGATTGGATCTGAAACTTTTGAGGTCGCACCAGGTGATACCTATCATCATCCAATGGGTGTAAAACATCGACATAAATCATTAGAAGATTCGGTACGAATTGAGGTTAAGTATTATCCTGAAGGTAATGCTATTGAATCGTGGAATCGTCTGGCGGCCGGTTCAAATCAATCCAAATAAGCCCAGCATGCTTCATGAACCTGAACAACCAACAGCGGGAAATCCATTTTATAGGAGTCAACAGCTTCAACATTATCGAGAAAGCCGAAGTTGACGCCTACAATTGTAGAAGGCATGGAACCGTTCAAACGGAGCTTTGCGAAGTAACACAACGACTCCGAATCGTTAGGCTGTTAGTCCCAAGGAACAGGGTGTTGGAGTTAGAATTTTTCCGAGGTACGCCGTTAAATCAGCGATTGAGGCAGGAATATTCCATTGTCTGAATCACCGCAAGAGGGCGTTGCCCCAGCATTCGAAGGGCGAACGCCGCTGTTAACAATATTTCTTGTTTTCCTACGTTTAGGCTTTACCTCATTTGGTGGTCCAGTCGCCCATCTCGGCTATTTTCGCGATGAGTTCGTCGGGCGAAGAAAATGGATCGAAGAGCGCGCCTATGCTGATTTAGTGGCGCTGTGCCAGTTCCTACCCGGACCAGCATCCAGTCAGGTCGGAATTGGTGTTGGCTTGGCGAGAGGCGGTTTATTGGGCGCGTTCGTCGCCTGGACCGGCTTTACCATGCCATCAGCATTTGCCCTGATTGCGTTCGGCTACGGCGTCGTCGCTTATCAGGATGTTGTTAATTCTGGCGTCCTTCACGGTCTCAAGGTGGTTGCCGTCGCAGTGGTCGCGCAGGCGGTATGGGGTATGGCCCGCAATCTGTGTCCAGACGCAAAGCGGGCTACCCTGGCTGTACTTGCAGCGTGCGCTGTTCTCACCGCCCCCACACCACTCGCCCAGATTGGCGTGATTGTTGCTGGCGGGTTGGCCGGACTAGTCTTTCTTAGAGCCGAGACCCCTACGGAACATGTGCCACTGGGTATCAATGTGAATCGTCGCCTTGCGGTCGCATCATTGTTGTTGTTCTTCGTTGGATTGGTCGGGTTGCCAATTCTTGCAACGGCTTATCCCTCGCATACACTTGCACTAGTTGAGAGTTTTTATTCGTCCGGTTCGCTGGTTTTTGGTGGTGGTCACGTTGTCTTGCCGCTGCTGCAGTCCGAAGTTGTGCCGTCCGGTTGGGTTTCAAACGACGCATTCCTCGCCGGGTACGGTGCGGCACAAGCGGTTCCAGGGCCTCTGTTCACGTTTGCAGCCTACCTTGGCGCCGTGCTTGAGCCTGCACCGAATGGATTAGTTGGTGGGCTTATTTGCTTAACTGCGATCTTTGCCCCTTCCTTTCTGCTCGTCATCGGCGTACTTCCTTTTTGGGATTCATTACGGCGCGTCAAGGCCATGCAAACTGCTCTTCGCGGCATTAACGCTGCTGTCGTCGGACTTTTGCTCGCGGCACTATACAATCCGGTATGGACGAGCGCGATCTTATCAGCCTCCGATTTTGGGCTCGCGATTGGTGCTTATGCCTTGCTAGTA
>Ga0114993_10000723_pt1 | contig 38166 bp, 29 predicted proteins | sample ArcticOcean_MG_C_FD_87042 | JGI IMG/M metagenome (GOLD analysis project Ga0114993, IMG submission 87042) | Marine microbial communities from western Arctic Ocean - ArcticOcean_MG_CB2_150 | ecosystem: Environmental > Aquatic > Marine > Oceanic | place: Arctic Ocean: Canada Basin | collected...
GCTCATCCATACGCGGGGGTTGTCGCCGTTGAAACCGGCAAACAAGCCCTCGCTCGCCGTCACGGTAAGAGGTGCCGGACCGTATTCCCTGTGACCGGAACTGGCTACTTTTCCGCCTTCTGCCGTCACCAGCACGCCCATCCCGTAACAGATACCGAGCATGGGCAGGTCGAGGTCGAGTACGCCGGGCTGCGGATGGGGCGCGCCCTCTTCGTATATGCTCGCCGGTCCGCCTGACAGGATCAGCGCCGCCGGTTCGTGGGCGGTAAGCCGTTCAAGTTCGACGTTGTAGGGGAGTATTTCGCAGTACACTCCCGCTTCCCTGACCCTGCGGGCAATGAGCTGGGTGTACTGGCTGCCGAAATCCAGTATGGCGATCACCTTGCTTGTTTAGTCTCGCCTGTAGTTGGGGGGTTCGCGGGTCATTGTGACGTCATGCACGTGGCTTTCGGCGAGTCCGGCCGGGGATACTCTCATGAAACGGGCGTTGGCGCGCAACTCGGCGATGTTGCCGGCGCCGAGGTAACCCATGCCGGCACGAAGGCCGCCGGCCAACTGGTCGATGGTCGCCATTACGTCGCCCTTGTAGGGCACCCGTCCCTCGATGCCCTCGGGCACGAGTTTCAGACGGTCCTGCTCCTGCAGCCCATAGCGATCGCGACTTGCGCCTTCGCGCATCACTTCCAGAGATCCCATGCCGCGATAAAGCTTGTAGCTGCGGCCCTGGTAAAGCACCGTTTCGCCCGGGCTCTGCTCGGTGCCGGCCAGCAGGCTGCCGATCATCACCGAGTCCGCCCCTGCGGCCATCGCCTTGGTGATGTCGCCGCTGTACCTCAGCCCGCCGTCCGCTATGACGGGCACGGCGGCTTCTTCGCACACCGAGCGGGCTTCGAGGATAGCCGTGAGCTGGGGAATCCCTACCCCGGACACCACCCTCGTAGTGCAGATAGAGCCCACGCCCATTCCGACTTTGACGCCGTCCACCCCGCAGTCCACGAGGGCCCGAGCGCCATCGGCAGTGGCTACATTGCCGGCTATGACATCGAGGTCCGGGTGCTCGTTTTTCACCAGCTTGACTGTTTCCATCACGTTGGCGGTGTGGCCGTGGGCGGTATCGACGGCGACCACGTCAACACCGGCTTCGGCCAGCGCGGCTGTACGGTCGAGCCGGTCTTCGCCTACACCAACCGCGGCTCCTGTTAGAAGTCGCCCGTGGCTGTCCTTTGACGCGGCGGGGTAATCCAGTCGTTTCTGGATGTCCTTGACCGTGATCAACCCCACCAGGCGGCCGTCTTTGTCCACCAGGGGCAATTTCTCAATACGATTCTTCTGAAGGACATCGGTGGCTTCCTGGTTGGTGACGTCGGGGCCCGCCGTAACCAGGTTTTTGCTGGTCATGACCTCGCTGACCGTCCGGTCCTTGTTTCTTTCAAAACGGACGTCGCGATTCGTGAGAATGCCGACCAGGCGACCTTCGCTGCATACCGGCAGCCCCGATATCTCGTTGGCCTGCATGATCTCCAGCGCTTCGCGAAGCGATATAGCCGGGTCGACTACAACCGGGTCCACTATTTTTCCGCTCTCGCTCTTTTTGACGCGCGCGACCTCGGCCGCCTGCTGCTCTATGGACATGTTGCGATGAACGAAGCCGATTCCGCCGAGCTGGGCCATGGCCACGGCCATGCGGGACTCGGTGACCGTATCCATGGCCGCACTCACCAGCGGAAGCGAAAGCATCAAGTTGCGCGTAAGCCGTGAAGAAACGTTCGCGTCTGTCGGCAAGATCGCAGAATACGCGGGGACGAGCAGTACGTCGTCAAAAGTGAGCGCTTCTGGGAGCGCATCCAACCGTTCCATGTTGCCTTATAAGCGACCACCGCGTACTTATCAAACCGTGCCGCCGGTTGCGCACGCCCGTTGTGCTCAAGCACTATCTTGACAGTTTTCCCCGTATTCCCGACGACGCCTGGGTGGCCGACGAAGCTACAGTTATAGGGGATGTCTGGCTAGGGGCCGGCGCCTCGATCTGGTACCAGTCGGTCGTCAGGGGCGACGTCAGCTACGTCAGGATAGGCGAGCGCACGAACGTGCAGGACCAGTGCATGATACACGTGAGCCGCGACGAGGCTCCGACCACCATCGGCAACGAGGTAACGCTCGGACACCGGGTGGTTGCCCACGGCTGCACCATCGGTGATCGCGCGCTGCTGGGCATAGGTTGTATCGTCCTCGACCACGCGGTGATCGGTGAAGGCGCGCTGGTAGGCGCGATGAGCCTGGTTACGCCCGGCATGGAAGTACCGGCGGGCAAACTCGTCATGGGTCAGCCGGCGCGCGTGGTTCGCGACGTGAATGACGAAGAAAAACGCTGGATGAGCGAAACCGTCGACACCTATGCGTCGCTTGCCGTTGAGCACGCGCGCAGTGGCCGGGGCGGTTAGCGGCTCGGGGCTCGACCTATTCGGGCCGGTCGTCGCCGTGCGAGGATCGTTTTGAGAAGCGCAAACGAATCGGGCTTCCCTCGAGGTCAAACTGATCGCGCAGGTAGCGTTCGAGGTAGCGCCGGTAGTTTTCTGGTACCCCGCTGCGATTAACGAACAGGGTGACTGTCAGCGGGCGTGTCCCGGTCTGTGTTGAGTAGAGTATCTTGAGCCGCCCGCGACCGATTATCGGCGGTTGCCTGTCTTCGATCGCCCTGGCGATTATCGAGTTGAGTTCCGAGGTTCTCACGCTCAGGGAGTGGGCCGTGTAGGCAGCGTCTATTTTTTTGAAGCAGCCATCGACCCCTTCCCCGGTGAGCACCGACATGAAGCAGAACTTTGCGGCGTAGAGACTTCCGTATATTCGCCTGAAGGTTTCTTCGAGCCGCCGCTTTTCGCCCTCGCTGCCAAGCACGTCGCACTTGTTGACGGCGATCACCAGCGCCCTGCCCTCGCGCCAGGCCAGGTTCGCAATTCTTGCTTCCTGGTCGGTGACGCCTTCTATCGGGTCGATGAGCATGAGCACTACCTGGGCACGCCTGACCGCACCCACGCTGCGCCCGACGCTGAGTTCTTCGACGCCGCGATCGACTTTCGAGGGCCTTCGCATGCCGGCCGTATCGAGCAGCAGGTAGTCCTTATTCCCGCGGCTGAGTTCCAGGTCGACCACGTCGCGGGTAGTTCCGGGCTTGTCGTCGACCAGCGACAGTGTGCTACCGGCAAGCCGGTTGACCAGCGAGGATTTGCCTACGTTGGGCCGTCCGACGACTGCCACGCGGCAGACCGAATCTCCCCTGGGGGACTCCTCTTCGTTTTCTTTCTGTTCGGGGATAGCCCGGAGTATCGCGTCCTTGAGGGCGCCGATCCCCGCGCCGTGTTCGGCGGATACCGCCAGTGGCGGGTCGATTCCCAGGCGGCTGAACTCTCCGAGCTCGTCTTCCTGGGCCGGGCCTTCGACCTTGTTCGCCACGTAGAGCACGGGTAATAGGCCGCGTCCCAGCAGGGCTACGGTTTCAGCGTCGAGCGGGTTCAAGCCGGCCCTACCGTCGAACACGACGACGGCGAGGTCTGCACCTTCAATGCTTTCGAGGGTGTGCTGGTGCACGGGTTCGGCAAGTTCGATCACCGATTCGCCGCCCAGGCCGCCGGTGTCGACCAGTTCGAGGCGCCGGTCCCCCCACTTAACAGAGGCCGATACAGGGTCCCGGGTTACGCCGGGCGTATCGAGGGTGATCGAACGGCGCCTTCCCAGCAGGCGGTTGAAGAGAGTAGATTTACCTACGTTGGGCCGCCCGACGATGGCCACCCTTGCGAGTCGATTCTGCATAGTTTTGTCAGAGTCCCTGTTCCGCGAGGAAGTGCGGATCACTGGGCCAGTTGGCTCTCACCTTGACGAAGATTTCCAAGTGTACCCGGGATTCGACGAGGCGTTCGATTGTTTCGCGGGCCGCGCTGCCGATGGACTTGAGTCTCTCGCCACCGTGCCCGATTATCATAGGACGGGTAGACTTGGAATCGGTAAAGATACAGACAGATATGTGCAGCGTGCGCCCGTGTCGCTCCCATGATTCCACCGATACGGCTACCCGGTAAGGGAGTTCCTGTTCCAGTTGCCGAAACAGTTGTTCGCGTACCATTTCGGCTACGAAGAAGCGTTCGGACATATCGGTGAGAACGTCCTTGCCGTAGAGCCAGGGGCCCGGGGGAAGGCGGGTGGCCAGCAGTTCGAGCAGGGTCTCTACGTTCTCACCCTTGCGGGCCGACAAGGGGAGAACCTCGGCGTTGGGGGCCAGCTCGCCAACCTGTTTCATGTAGGGAAGCAGGTCCTGTCTCCGGACGAGGTCCATCTTGTTGAGCAGCACGATTACCCGCGGGTGTTCGCTCAGCGCGGACAGTTCTCGCTTATCAGTTCTTCGCAGTCCGCGGTCAGCCGCGATCAGCCAGCACAGCACGTCGGCCTCTTCCATGCTCGATCGTGCCGCCGCGAGCATACGTCGGTGTATGAGTCCGCGCTCGCCGTGTATGCCGGGCGTGTCGAGAAAGATCATCTGGCTGTTGCCGTGGTTGTGCACCGCGAGAATGCGGTTACGGGTGGTCTGCGGCTTGTGCGTGGCGATGCTCAGACGCTGACCGATGATCTTGTTGAGCAACGTGGATTTACCGGAATTAGGGGCGCCGGCGAGCGTGACTGTTCCAGCTTGGGTGTCGAGCGTCTCCTCGCTGTCGATGCTTGTCTTTTCTTCGCTCATGATTCCCGTGAGAGTCGTTCAAGCGCGCACTCGGCCGCATCCTGTTCGGCCGCCCTGCGACTGCGACCGCTGCCGTTGGCCATGCTGCGAGCCTGGACGATTACCTCTACTTCGTAGACCCTCGCGTGATCTGGCCCGCTGACTTTGATTGTCTCGTAAGTGGGTAGCTCCGCGTACTTTTTCTGGGTGAGTTCCTGTAGCGCGGTCTTGGAATCGCGGTCGGAGCTGGTGACCTCTTCCAGTCGTCCCGCGAAGTGAGCGGCGACCACCTGTCGCGCAGCGTCGTCTCCGCCATCGAGGAAAACAGCTCCCATCAAGGCTTCGTAGGCGTCGGCGAGTATGCTCGGAGAGATACTTTCATCGGCCGTACGTTCGCCGCGCCCGAGCCTGACCCAGTCGCCCAGGCTTAGCTCGGCGGCCAGTGAGGCCAAGGCCCTGCCACTGACCAGTGAGGCCCTGCTTCTGCTGAGCCGGCCTTCGTCCCAGGATGGGTGTTGAAGCAGTAACTCCTGCGCCAGCAGAAGATCGAGTACGGCGTCACCGAGAAATTCCAACCTCTGGTTACTGCGTGCGTTGGTCTCGCCCGCCCGCGAAGGGTGGGTGATGGCTTCAGTTAGGAGCTCCCGGTCAGTAAACTGGTAGCCAATGCGCGACTCGAGGTCGTCGAGCGTGTTTTTTTCGGGGATGGTGGTCACGCTGCCAGCACCCGGATTCGCTCGTCCAGTCTCGAGTCGATCTTTACGGCAACCAAGCGTCCTTTCGCCGAGTCCTTACCGTCAAGAAGCAGCGGTAGGTATTCGTCAGAATACCCGCGCAGCAAGCCCGTGGTCTTGTCACGTTCGCTCTCAACCAGCATGGAGAGTCGCCTCGGGGGGGCTGCCGACACGTGCCTGGAAAACCAGGTATCGCGCAGTCGTGAGTCGAGTTCTCGCGCCTCGGTCGCGCGGCGGTGAACCTCGGAGGCTTCGACCTCCTTCCACCTTTTCGATGCCGAAGTAGAATCCCTGCGCGAGTACGGAAACACGTGCAGGTAGTTCACCGGCGAATTCTCGAGATAAGCCAGGCCGGATTCGAACTGCTGCCTGCTTTCCGAGGGAAAGCCGGTGATGAGGTCCGTACCGATGGTGATGCCGGGCACGCGGGTGGCCAGGCGTTCGAGCCACTTGTCGGCCTGCTCGAGGGTGTAGCGGCGGCGCATACGCTCGAGAACCGAGTTGTCGCAGGCCTGCAGGGGCACGTGCAGGTGGCGGCAGAAACAGGGTTCAGCGATCACGTCGAGCAGCCGCTCGCTAAGCTCCGGGGGGTCCAGTGAGCTGATCCTCACCCGCAGGGGCAGCTTCCGTTCGGCGATGGCTTCGAGCAGAAAGGCAAAGGTCTCGGCCGGTTCGAGGTCGGCGCCCCATCCGCCAAGGTGTACACCCGTGAGAACGACCTCGTGGTAGCCCCGCGCCGCAAGACGCTCAATTTCTTCAATTATCAGCCGCGGCGAAACACTGCGGCTGCGCCCGCGGGCAATTGGAATCACGCAGAAGGTACAGAACAAATCACAGCCTTCCTGCACTTTCACGAATGCGCGGTCGCGACCGGGAAAGCTCTCGAGCCCCAGGGTTGACACCTCGGTGGCTTTTCTCAGGTCGGACACGGCGATCCTTTCCTCGAGTTCGCCGTTGACTGCATCGAGGAGGTCGTCAAGCCTTCCGAGGCCAACCACGTAGTCGACTTCTTCGAGGGCAGCGACATCGGGGGCGCTGACCTGGGCGTAGCAGCCGGTCATGATCACCCGCGCGTCGGGCGAGGTACGGCGAGCCTTGCGACAGAGACGGCGGGCGTCGGAGTCGGCGCGTGCGGTCACAGTGCAGGAATTGACCACGTAAGCATCGGCGGGTTCTGAAAAGGCCACCCTCTGCCAGCCCCTGTCGCTGAAGCGATTACTCATCACCGCGCCGTCGTACTGGTTTACCTTGCAACCGAGTGTGGCGATGGCTACGCGCATTGTTCAGTACCCACGGAATGTTCGTAGTGCAGAGCTTGTTGTATCCACGCGCCGCCCAGTACTTCGTCGCCGTCGTAGAAAACAACGGCCTGGCCGGGTGCCACGGCTTCCTCGGGGGCGTCAAAAATTACTGTCAGCTTGCCGCCTGTCTGGTTTACCGTTGCGGGGACAGCCGCGTGGCGATAACGAATCCTTGCTTCCACGGGAGAGCCCTCGCGAGGCGTGTCACCCGAAACCCAGCAGGGCCTCTCGGCCAACAGCCCGCTGCATGCCAGTTGTTCGCGGCCACCTACCCTCACCTCGCCTGTGTCCGCGTTGATCCCGGTCACATAAAGCGGTTGGTCGGCGCTTATGCCGAGGCCGCGGCGTTGGCCCACCGTGAAGTGGTGAACGCCGTCATGTTCACCGAGGGTCTGGCCCTGCCCGCTTACTAATTTACCCGGTGTGGAGCTAGCGAGGCCCTTTAGTCGTTCGACGACAGCCGCATAGCCGCCGGGCGGTACGAAACAAATATCGTGACTATCGGGCTTGTCTGCTACTTGCAGTCCCAAGCGCTGCGCGTGCTCACGGACCTCGGCTTTTGACAGGTCACCGACCGGGAACAGGGTATGGGCGAGCTGCTCCTGCCCCATTTCGAAGAGGAAGTAACTCTGGTCCTTGTTGTCGTCAAGCCCCTTGAGAAGCCTCACCGTGTTGCCGCTGTTGTGCGTCCTGGCGTAGTGCCCGGTGGCCACACGGGTCGCACCCAGCGCCCTGGCGCGGTCAAAGAGCAGCGAGAATTTGATTTCGCGGTTGCAGAGCACGCAAGGGCTCGGTGTACGCCCAGCGAGATACTCGGCAGCGAAGGGCATCATGACCTTTTCCCTGAACTGGCTCCTCATATCCATGGTGTAATGAGGAATACCGAGCAGCTCGGCCACCCGCGCGGCATCGGCAAAGTCGCGCACACCACAACAACCACTGGTGTTCGCAGGATCGTCGGGCGCGAGTCTCAAAGATATGCCGATAACGTCGTGCCCCTGTTCCACCAGCAGGGCGGCGGCAACCGAGCTGTCGACCCCGCCACTCATCGCCACCACTACCGGGCCGGCGGTCTTCTGCGTCTGCTCGCTCACGCGGCCATCCTCGCCCTGGCGGCAACAGCATTAAACGAGTGGGCAAGCTCGAGAACATCGTCCCTGCTGTTCTCCCAGCCCATGCTCATTCGTATCACACCGTTGAGCCACGGGGTCTCGAGGCCCAGAGCGATCGCGGTCGCCGGCGGTTCGGGCGACCCGGCCTCGCAGGCCGAACCACTCGATACGGCAAACCCTTCCAGGTCGAGGCCCGCTATCATGACGTCAGCTGGTACGTCTCCAAGCGCGACCGTCAGTGTGCCCGGCAGGCCGTCCTCGGGGCTCAGGCGGCGTATCGAGGGCAGGTCGTCGATGAGCGACCAAAGCAAGCTGGTCAGCCCCTTGAGCCGCAAGGCTTCCTCGCCGAGCTCGGCTTGTGCGAGCCGGGCGGCCAGACCCGCGCCGGCAATGGCAGCGATGTTCTCAGTCCCGGCTCGGACACCGCGTTCCTGCCCGCCACCTGCCATCAGTGGCTCCAGTTCGGGGCCGCGCTTGATCAGTACCCCGCAGCCCAGTGGGCCCCCGTACTTGTGGCAGGACGCTGCCGCCGTGGTGACCGCGGCAGGAAGGCGCAGGTCAATACGGCCCACGGCCTGGGCGAGGTCGAGATGAAAACTGGTGTCCGGCGCCAGCAATGCGCAGAGTTTGTCGAGCTCGAGCAGGTGGCCGGTGTCGCCGTTCGCTAGAGACAGGGCCAACAGGCTACGGGCTTCCCTGCTAGCACGCCCGATAAGCTCAAGGTCGAGTTGGCCCGCGGCATCGATGGTGAATCTGCGGACCTGCCGACCGTGCTCTTGGAGATAGTCGGCCACGGCCGTGGTCGACGCGTGCTCGCTACTGGAAACAAGGAGACGGAGCGCGGGATCCAGGGCCATCGTACCTCGCATGGCCGTGTTATTGGACTCGGTACCACCGGAAGTAAAAATGATCTCATCCGGGGCGACGCCAAACAGGGCGGCAGTAGAATCGCGAGCCTCTTCAAGCAGCGCGCGGGCGCGCCGGCCCGGCGAGTGCATGCTCGAGGGGTTACCGTAGTCTTCGCGCAGAAGCTCAGATAAGCGGTCTACTACTTCCGGGCGCATCCTGCAGCCGGCATTAAAGTCGAAGTAATGGCTCACTTCGCGGCGGGCGACGTCCTTGTCCGTTGCCGACTCCTCTTCTTGTCTTTCAGGATCTTGTAGACCATCGCGTCAACGAGCGCTTGCCAGCTCGCTTCGACGACGTTGTGCGAAAGCCCCACCGTACCCCAACGCGATTCGCTGTCACCGGATTCGATGAACACACGCACCATGCTCGCTGTGCCGTCGGCGCTGTCGAGCACGCGGACCTTGTAGTCGTGGAGCTGCACGTCATCGACCTCGGGATAGAAATTGATGAGAGCTTTTCTGAGAGCACGATCAAGGGCGTTGACCGGTCCGTCCCCGGTGGCGGCCGTGTGTTCCACCTTGCCATCAGGTCCTTCGATCTTGACAGTCGCCTCAGCGATGGTGGGTTCGGTTTCGCCTGGCTTGTCGTCCGAAACACGGTAGCCGAGCAACTTGAAGAACTGCTGCTTGTCCTTCAGGCTTTTTCTCATCAAGAGCTCGAAGGACGCGTCGGCTCCTTCAAACTGAAAACCAATGCTCTCGAGTTCTTTGACCTCTGAGAGCAACTGCTTGAGCTCGTCGGCACGGTCTTCGAGCTCTAGCCCGAACTCCTTGGCCTTGGCCTCGACGTTGCTTATTCCCGACAGCTCGGAGACGAGGATGCGCTGCTCGTTGCCGACAAGCCGAGGTTCGATGTGCTCATAGGTGAGCGGATTTCGCTGCACCGCTGACACGTGCATTCCTCCCTTGTGGGCAAAAGCCGAAGCGCCGGTAAACGGGTCGCCACGAGCTGGTTCGACGTTGCCGGCCTCGTAGGCAAAATAGGAGAGGTCGGTGAACTTCCGCAGCTGTGCCGCGCTTACGCAGCGTCGGTTCATCTTGAGCTGCAGGTTGGGCACCACCGTGCAGAGGTTGGTGTTGCCGCAGCGCTCGCCAATGCCGTTGATAGTACCCTGCACCTGCACGGCTCCCGCCTCCACACCGGCGAGGGTGTTTGCAGTGGCTAGCCCCGAATCGTTGTGGCAGTGGATACCAAGTGGCACGTTGATTTCGCCCGCCGCGCTTAACCCGCGGGTGATTTGTTCGGGCAATGAACCACCGTTGGTGTCGCAGAGTGCGAGCAGGTCAGCCCCGCCGTCGGCCGCTGCCTCGAGGCAGGCCCGGGCGTACTCGGGGTTCGCCTTGAAGCCGTCGAAGAAGTGCTCCGCGTCGAAGATAACCCTGTCCACTCTCTTTTTGAGAAACGCCATCGTGGTGTGGATGTTTTCCAGGTTGGCCTTGTAAGAAACCCGCAGTGCTTGCTTGACGTGAAAGTCCCAGGTTTTACCAACTATAGTGACGGTAGACGTCCCCGCCTTGAGCAGCAGCTGCAGGCCCTTGTCCGCCGACGGCCGCGTGCCGACGCGGGCGGTCATACCAAAGGCCACCACCGTGGCATGGGAAAGCTTGAGTTTCTGTGCGCGGGCAAAATACTCAGCGTCCTTGGGGTTGGAGCCCGGGTAGCCGCCCTCGATGCAGGAAATCCCGCAGTCGTCGAGGCGGCGAGTGATGGCCAGCTTGTCCTCGAGTGTAAAAGACACCCCTTCCCCCTGCGTGCCGTCTCGCAGGGTAGTGTCGTAGATTTCGATCGTCCGTTTCATCGTCTTGGTCCTTACGCGGGCTTGCTTTCAGCCAGCGAGCCGGGGTCTCCGACGAACGCTTCGTGTAGCAAGTTCACGGCCCTGTCGACATCGTCTCTTTCTATAACAACTGAGATCTTGATCTCCGAGGTTGAGATCATCTGGATGTTTACGCCGGCGTCTGAGAGCACCTCGAACATCCGTGCCGCGACACCAGCGTGGTTGCGCATTCCCAGGCCCACCACGGACACCTTGGCCACGGTGTCGCTGCTGTCGACGCCTCCGGCTCCGACTTTCTCAGCGACCTCCTGGACGAGCTTGGCCGCAGCCGAAAAATCCTCGCCGGAAACCGTAAAAGTAAGATCGGTGTGTCCATCGGCACTTACGTTCTGGACTATCATGTCAACGACGACGCCCTTCTCGGCGAGCGGCCCGAACAGTGACGCAGCCAGCCCCGGAGTATCGGGTACCAACTTGACGGTAATCTTTGCCTGGTCACGGTCAAACGCGACACCGGATACCATAACCTCTTCCATACCTTCCTCCTCGGGCACAACCCAGGTGCCCTCACCGTCGGCAAAACTGGAGCACACCCTTAGCTTGACGCCGTATCGCTTAGCGCACTCCACGGCTCTTATCTGCAACACCTTGGCGCCGAGCCCAGCCAGCTCGAGCATTTCGTCGTAAGATATTTTTTCCAACCGCACGGCCTGGTCGCAGATCCGTGGATCGGTGGTGTAAACACCGTCTACATCGGTGCATATGTCGCAGCTTACCGCGCCCAGGGCTGCGGCAAGGGCCACCGCCGTAGTGTCAGAACCACCGCGGCCGAGGGTGGTTATGTTGCCATCTGAATCGATGCCCTGGAAACCCGCGACCACTGTCACCTTATGTTCTTCAAAAGCGCGCTCGATACGGGAAACATTGATCGACTGGATCCGCGCTTTACCGTGCGCGGAATCGGTGGAGATGCGAGCCTGGTGGCCAAGCAGAGATTCGGCCGGCACGCCTTGTTCCTTGAGTGCCAGTGCCAGCAGCGCACAAGACACTTGTTCGCCGGTTGAAAGCAGCACGTCGAGTTCGCGGGCATCGGGGTCCCCGGACAGCGAGCGCGCCAGTTCCAGCAGCCGGTCGGTTTCTCCGCTCATGGCCGAAACGACCACGGCGACGTTGAGCCCCTGTTCCCAGCGACGTTTTACCCGGGCAGCTACCGCTCTAATGCGGTCGAGATCTCCGAGCGAGGTCCCCCCGTATTTCTGTACTGTTCTTTCTGCCGTGGCCATTATCTTTCGCGCCAGCAAGGCGCGGGCGCTGGCGGCCGCCCGTTCAGCTCACGGCGTCCAGTGCGCGCTGCAGCCCCTGCCCAGCAAATTTAAGTTCAATCGACCTATACTCCGGGTTTTTCACGGCAATTTCAACGGTTACGAGCTTTTGCGGCGGAGGACCCCTGTAGAATTCCCACCATTCCACGGCCGCGAGCCCTGCAGCGCCAAGTACGCGTTGCAGGCCGATCCCGTCGATTGCTTCTTCTATGACAGCGTCGTCCATGGAGCCGAGGCGATAAAGGTCTGCGTGATGAAAAGGGCCGCTGTCGCCTTCGTAGGACTGCAGGTACACGAAACTCGGGCTCGAGACCTCTCGTGGGTCGACCCCCCTACCCTCCGCCAAGCCCCGACAGAACACGGTTTTGCCCGCCCCGAGTCGACCCGACAGGCCAACAACGCAGCCCTCGTCCAGTGCCGAAGCGAGCTTGCTTGCCAGATCCTGGGTGGCCGCTTCGCTGCCTACGCGCAGTTGGACCCGCTGCTTACTGCTCGTATTCGTAGTCATCACCGTTACCGTGCCTGATTGAAGTCATAGCCAGGGGCAGTTCGTTTGCCAGCTCCGACGCCAGGTAGCCGCAGTTCCCGAGTGCAGCCTCCATGCGGTCACCGGCTAGTCCGTGCAGAAACACGCCGGCCGCGGCTGCCTCGAAGCTGTCTGGTATCTGGGCCTGCAGGGTGCCGATCACCCCGGCGAGGACGTCTCCCATCCCGGCACTGGCCATGCCCGGATTTCCCGACAGGTTGAAAGCCGTACGTTCCTCGGCGCAGACAACGGTGGCGGCACCCTTGAGCACAATGACCACGTGGTTGCTGCGGGCGTAGCCGGCGGCTGCTGAAAGCCGGTCGCGTTGTACCTCAGCTGCAGAACTGGCCAGCAGCCGTGCCATCTCACCCGGGTGCGGAGTCATGACGGCCGTAGTTGCTCCGTTTCTGGATCTTGCCAGCAATGCTTCGCGTCCCCTGTCAGCGGCTTCGGCAAGTACGTTGAGCGCGTCGGCGTCGAGGAGTAGAGGCCCCGCGTAAGAATCAATCAAGGAGAATACCAGGTCGCTTGCTCCCGGACCGGTCCCCAGTCCGGGACCCAACACCACCGAATCGTAGTCGTTCATGCCCTCGCGCAGCCCGTTCCACGCGCCCTCGGCTACCTGCCCCCCCTCGTCGGCGAGCTCGCGGGTCATGGTCTCGGCCATTGCGCCGTCGACGATAGCCGCCAGGCTAGAGGGCACGGCCAGGGTCACCAGTCCAGCCCCGCAACGCAGCGCCGCAGTGCCAGCGAGCACAACCGCACCGGATTTTCCGCTCGAACCTCCGACGATGAGCACGTGGCCCAGTTCGCCCTTGTGTATGCTGCGGTGGCGCAGGGGCAAGGTCTCACCGCAGCGTTCGGCGTCGATTGTTTCGGCGTCGGGCAGCACGCCAGCCAGAGCGGGTTCCAGCAGGCCGATGTCGGCCACGTTCACGCGACCTCCGTGGTTGGGGCCATCGCCGAGAAAAAGCCCGCGCTTGGCGCAACCGAAGGTAACGGTCGTGTCGGCGATGACGGCTACGCCGAGTGGCCTTCCGCTGTCGCTGCAGAGCCCCGACGGGATGTCGGCGGCTACTACCGGCAGGCCTGACGCGTTGAGCGCCGTTACCAGCTCTGCTGCTTCACCAGCCAGCTCGCGGTTGAGTCCAGTACCGAAGATTGCGTCCACGGCCACCGCGCAGCCATCGGCGCCTTCTTCAGTCAGCAATTCGAGCGCATCGGCAGCGTCCAGGGTCTCACCGCCGACTCCCTCCCAGATGGCGAGGTTGTGCTCGGCGCTGCTACCCGCTCGCGGCCTTCCGCAACAGAGAACCACCGCGACACTCCTGCCGGCGGTTTTGAGCAGCCGCGCTGCCACTAACCCGTCGCCACCGTTGTTGCCTTTGCCGCAGAGCAACAAGACGGTTGCGGTCTGCTCGGAGATTTCGTTTGGATCACGGGGCAGCCAGGCGGCGGCTGCTGTGGCAAGGGCGGCACCCGCGTTTTCCATCAGCTCAAGTGCCGGCATGCCGGCGGCTATCGTAGCCTCTTCCATGGCGGCGGCGGTCGACCTTCCGACGACAGGCCAGGACACTTTAGTTTCTCCCCATGGCGGTGAGCATTTCGCCCACGGCACCCTCGATGCCGAGAAAAATGGCCCTGGCTACGATGCTGTGACCTATGTTGAGCTCAACCACTCCGGGAAGTGAGGCAACAGCGCCCACGTTGGCCACGGTCAGGCCGTGGCCGGCGTTTACCTGCAGGCCAAGCCCCACCGCGTGCAACGCTGCCCGGCGTAGCAATTCGAGTTCAAGGGCTGCCTTCTCTCCGTTGGCATCGGCGTAGCGCCCGGTGTGAAGTTCTATGACCGGAGCCCCGCTTTCCATCGCTGCGCTTATTTCGTCGAGGTTGGGGTCGATAAAAAGGCTCACCTTTACGCCTGCATCCGCGAGCCGGGCGAGTCGCGGGGCCAGTTCTTTTTCGCGGCCGCGCACGGCCAGTCCACCTTCGGTGGTGAGCTCTTCGCGCCGCTCGGGTACCAGGCAGACGTCTGCGGGCTTGAGTGCCGCGGCAAACTCAATCATCTCATCGGTGGCTGCCATTTCCAGGTTCAGCTTGGTCTTGACTGCCAGCGCCATTCTCGACACGTCGCTGTCGTTTATGTGTCGGCGATCTTCGCGCAGGTGAATCGTGATGCTGTTGGCACCGGCTCGTTCGGCGGCCATGGCAGCTTCGACCGGGTCCGGGTAATCAGTTTTTCGGGCCTGGCGTATTGTGGCCACGTGGTCGACGTTTACGCCGAGGCTGACCTCTGCCACCTGTTCTTCTCAACCCAGCCGCGCCTGGATGGCGTCGGCTATGGCGCGCGCGTGCTCTTCGACTGCGCTGTCTTCGGAGCCCTCGACCATGACCCGGGCCAGAGCCTGGGTGCCCGAGTAGCGCACAAGCACCCGCCCCTTTTCGCCCAGTGCATCGCGCGCACTGTCAATGGCCGAACAGATATCCGCTTCCTCGGCGAGGTCGCTCTTCTCCTGGACGGCGACGTTTATAAGCATTTGCGGATATCTGTTTATGGGGGCGTGGAGTTCAGACAGCGGCTTGTTGGCTTCCTGCATGGCCACCAGCACAGACAGCGCTGAGATCATGCCATCGCCGGTGGTCGTGTTGTCGAGGCAGATCAAGTGTCCCGACTGCTCTCCGCCGAGATTGCAGCCGGTTTCTTTCATCATTTCTACTACGTAACGATCGCCGACGTTGGCGCGCAGCAGCCCGATGCCCTGTTCTTTGAGGTACACCTCGAGCCCGAGGTTGCTCATCACAGTGCCCACCACAGCGTCGCCTCGCAGCACCCCGCTTTGTTTCATATGGGTGGCCAGTATCGCCATCATGCGGTCACCGTCCACCTCGGCGCCGAGTTCGTCGACCATGATAACCCGGTCAGCGTCGCCGTCGAGAGCTATGCCTGCATGGGCGCCCTCTCGAAGGACGCGCTCCCGCAAAAGGTCGGTATACATCGCCCCGCAGCCCTCGTTGATGTTAAAGCCGTCAGGCTGATCGCCAATAGCCACCACCTCAGCGCCGAGCTCCTCGAGTACCGCGGGGGCAACGCGGTAAGCAGCACCGTTGGCACAGTCGACCACGAGCCGGAATCCAGCCAGGGTTCGCCCCCGTGGCACCGCTGACTTCAGAAAAACATTGTAGCGTCCGTCGGCATCGTCTACTCGTCGGGCTTTCCCAATGGCGCCGGCCGTTGGGCGCATGCGGTCGATCTCGCTGCCGAGCATGAGTTCTTCGATCAGTGCTTCGTCGGCGTCGGGGAGCTTGAACGCATCGGGTCCAAAGAACTTGATGCCGTTATCTTCAAAGGGATTATGTGAAGCAGATATAGAGACCCCGGCGTCGGCCCTCATGCTTCGCGTGAGGAACGCTATGCCCGGTGTTGGCATCGGTCCCACGAGCAACACGTCGACCCCCATGGAGGTAAGCCCCGAGGCGAGCGCGGTTTCTATCATGTAACCAGACACGCGGGTATCCTTACCGATGAGAACCTTGTGTTGCCGATCGCCGTCGGTTTGAAAGAATCGGCCTACCGCGCGGCCCAGGCGCAGGACGGTCTCGGGAGTCATGGGTTCTATGTTGGCCACGCCCCTGACGCCGTCAGTGCCGAACATGCGGCGGACGCCGCTGTCGTTTTTCTCGCCTGTCATTGAGTGGTCTCCCTCGCCGCCGTCACTGGGTTCCAGCCTGCCGCTATTGTATCGCAGAAACCGGGACTTGCCGCACCTCCAGCTCCTGTGTCAGGATTCCCTGTGCCTGCGTAGCGCGGCGCCCAGCTTAACGGCTTGCAGGGTAGAGGCCGGGTCGTGGGTCCGGATCAGCTCCACGCCGCTGAAAGCGGCCAGCGCTGCCGCTGCCGCGCTGGCGGTGTCTCGCTCAGAGGCGCACTCGATGTCGCACACCTCGCCCAGCCAGCGCTTCCGCGAGGGGCCGAGCATGACGGGTTGATCGCCCTGCCAGCGCTGCTTGAAATTGGCCACCAGTTCCAGGTTGTCGTCCAGTTTTTTGCCGAAGCCCAGGCCCGGGTCCACGACAAGCGCGTTCGCGGCTATGCCCGCTTCGACAGCCAAGCGGCATCTCTCGTCCAGAAAATCGCTGACTTCGGTCACTACCTGTCCGTATTTAGCCAGGTCCATCATGACTTCTGGCCGGCCTGGACTATGCATCAACACCAGGCCTGCCCCGGTCTTTGCCACCAGGGAAAACATGTCGGCGTCCCAGCGACACGCTGATACATCGTTTACGATCGCGGCGCCGCAGTCCAGTGCCTCCCGGGCCACAGCGGCGCGAACGGTATCAATTGAGAAGAGCACCTTCGCCTGTCGTCCGAGTTCGCGAACTACCGGTGAGATTCGTGCGAGTTCTTCGTCCTGGTCTACGGGCGAGGAACCCGGGCGTGTAGACTCACCTCCAACGTCGATTACGTCCGCGCCCAGTTCGGCCATTTCAAGAGCGGCTTCTACGGCTTCCTCGGGGCGAGTGAAGCGTCCCCCGTCAGAAAACGAATCAGGTGTCAGGTTGAGAATGCCGAACAGCAGCGGACGACCGGCCAGGTCCAAGGGGCCCCTGGCCGTGGCCAGCTTGCGTAGCAGCGGCTCTTCGTCGTTGTTCAATAGACGGCTTTCAGGCTGGTACGGGTGCCGGCTCGGAAACCGGCGGCGGCTCGACGCCGCCTTCCCTGAGAAGCCGCTGGATGTCGGTGTTGTCCAGTACTTCGTGTTCCAGCAAGGCTTCGGCCATCTTGTGCAGGATCGCGAGATTCTCGTCGAGCAGCGTGCGAGCTTTCTTGTAAGCCCCCGAGAGGATGTTCCTGACCTCGGCGTCTATGCTGCCCGCGGTAGCCTCGGAGTACTCGCGCCGCTGCGTGATATCCATGCCCAGGAATACTTCTTCGTTTGGTTTGCTGTAGGTAACTGGCCCCATGGAATCGCTCATTCCCCACTCGCAGACCATTTTTCGCGCCAACTCGGTTGCTTTCTCGATGTCATTGCCGGCGCCTGTCGTCATTTCGTCCATGACAATCTCTTCGGCCACCCTGCCCCCGTAAAGGATGATGAGGTTATTGTTCAAGTAACGGCGGTTGTAGGAGTGACGGTCTTCGACCGGAATCTGCTGAGTCAGCCCGAGGGCCATGCCCCTGGGTATGATGGTGACCTTGTGCACCGGGTCGGCGCCCGGCAACAACGCTGCTATCAGGGCGTGGCCTGACTCGTGGTAAGCCGTGTTGCGCTTTTCTTCGTCGGTCATTACGAGGCTGCGTCTCTCGCTGCCCATCATAATCTTGTCCTTGGCGAGGTCGAAATTATTCTGGCACACCGCGTCCATGTTCTCGCGGGCGGCATGCAGGGCGGCTTCGTTGACCAGGTTCTCAAGATCGGCACCACTGAAACCCGGCGTGGCGCGTCCGATGACGCTAAGGTCTACGTCGTCGCCCAGCGGGACCTTGCGGGTATGCACCTTGAGAATTCCGGTCCTGCCACGGACGTCGGGTTGCGGCACGACAATAGTCCGGTCGAAACGTCCAGGGCGTAACAAGGCAGGATCGAGTACGTCTGGTCGGTTGGTGGCCGCCACCAGTATTACGCCTTCGTTTGATTCGAAGCCGTCCATCTCGACCAACAGCTGGTTGAGGGTCTGTTCCCGTTCGTCGTGCCCACCGCCGAGGCCCGCCCCTCGGTGGCGACCGACCGCGTCTATCTCGTCGATGAAGATAATGCAGGGAGCGTTTTTCTTGCCCTGCGTGAAGAGGTCGCGCACTCGCGAAGCCCCTACCCCAACGAACATCTCGACGAAGTCAGAGCCGGAGATCGAGTAAAAAGGCACGCCGGCTTCGCCCGCCACGGCCCGTGCCAACAGGGTCTTGCCGGTGCCCGGCGCGCCAACAAGCAGCACGCCCTTGGGTATGCGACCGCCCAGGCGTGTGAACTTTTTGGGGTCGCGCAGGAAGGCGATGATTTCTTCGAGTTCTTCCTTGGCTTCCTCTATTCCAGCGACGTCACCGAAAGTTACTTTCTGCTCGTTCTCGTTCAGCAGTCGCGCCCGGCTCTTACCGAAGGACATGGCTTTGCCGCCACCCATCTGCATCTGCCGCATGAAGAAAATCCACACGCCGACCAGCAGCAGCATAGGAAACCATTGCACCAGGAGGATGACGTACCATGGTTCGTTGGCCTGGGGCTTCACCTCGAAGGGCACGTCTACGGCCTTGATCTCGTCAACAGCATCGTCGAGCGGGCCGTAAGTGGTGAATGTGCGGCCGCCATCGATGGTGCCGCTTATCTGGTCTCCCTGCAGGGTAACCTGGTCGATTCTTCCCGCCTGCAGCTGTTCGATAAACTCGCTGTATATGACCTTTTCTTCGGTCTGCTGCTGGCCCTGGAACATATTGAAAAGCAGTACGACCATGAGGCCCAGGACGAGCCAGAGGGCGATGTTTCGAGAAAACTGGTTCATATTCTGTGGCTCAATCCTTTTGTTGACCCAGGGCACCGCCGCGGCACTGGCGCCCGGCTGCTCAAGTCCTCGGCGAAGCTATCACGTGCGTTGATGACCGGCAACAAGCAAAAAGCCCTGATTCGTGCGGCTTTGCGCTCGCAAGCAGCTGCCTGGCTGCTCAAAAACCCGGCTTCCGCTTCCAACTCAACAGCAGCGAATCGTCGCTGGATCCTGGTGCGAGGTCAGGGTCGGCGAGCAATCCAGGCACCCACAGCAAGCTGGCTGCCTGTTCCATGACAGGCCAGCCCTCTCTCATGGCTCGTGGTACTTTGAGCTCTCCGAGCAGGTCGCTTACCAGCGCGTGTCCGCCTGTGGCGAGGCGAATGCGGTCTCCATTCCTGTGGGGACGCACGCCTAGGTCGGCACGCAGCAAGTGACTGCGTGATGCGGTAAAAGCCTCCTCAAGTATCGATTTTCGCTGGGGCTCTAAAACTTTTTGATCTACGGCTATCGACCATTTCCCAGCGGGATCTTCAACGGCCGCGTCGCTGCGCGGGTCGAGGACGAAGTTGAAATCGAGGAGTTTCACCGGCAGCACGACGCGTCGTAGTTGGCCGTATTCTCGCAACACCGGCCGCCCCGGCATATCCAGTTCGGCGCTGCCATCGCGCCGGCAGGCAAGTTTTTCCAGCAGCTCGAGTTGACGCGCAGTCGGGCTCCGTGGCCCGCCGGTCTCAAGCAGCCAGGAACGCAGCACTCTCCAGCGCAGCGCCGGTGGTACGCGATCGAAGGCGGTGAGGTCAAGAACAGCATCAGTGCCACTTCCGGCAATCCACAACCTGTAGCGCGAGGCCTCGCCTTGCAGGTAGTCGTCCTCCAGCCGCAAGCGCGATGCGTCTTGAGCCAGCCGCCGGGCAACGTGTTGACCCACCTCGCGCTCGACGATCGGCAGCACCCGCCCGCGTATCCGGTTGCGCAGAAAGCGGTCGCTGCTGTTGCTGGGATCTTCGGTCCACGCGACACCACGGCTCTTGAGAAGCTCGCGCAACGCGTTGCGCTTTACATCGAGCAAGGGCCGGACCACGCGACCGCGGGCGTCGCGCATGCCCCCGAGAGCGCGCAGTCCCCCGCCTCGGAACAGGTTCATGAGAATGGTCTCGGCCTGGTCATCGCTGTTGTGACCGGTGGCTACCAGTTCTAGTCCTCGTTCGTCTGCGCAGCCAAAAAGCGCCGAATACCGCAGTTCCCGCAGCCGAGCCTCGTTGGCTTCCGACCCTGCTTTCACGCGCAAGCAGAAAAACGGCAAGCCGGCTGCCAGGGCGCGGGCCTCGACCAGTTCGAGTTCTGACTGGACGTCTTCGCGGCAGCCGTGGTCGACAAAAGCGACTTCGAGTTTAAGATCGCACTTGTCGGAAAGCTCCAGCAAGAGCTCCAGCAGCGCCATTGAGTCGCCGCCGCCTGATACTGCCACGAGCACTCCCTTGCCCTCCATGTCGGCGCGCCGCGCAGCGGCTTCGACCGTCGGCAATAATCCAAACATCACCTTGCTGTGATTTTCCACGCCTGTACCAACAGCAGTATTCGCCCGCCCCGCTCGCCGTGGCAAGGGAGGCGGGGCTGTGGCAACATCGTGGACTATGAAAATCTCGATAATGCTTACCGTATTGCTCCTGGCCTCGGCGATGCCGGGGGAAGCCGATGAGCTTGCCACCAGCACTTCCCCGCCTGATCTCCAACAGGGCGAGGCAACCAGGCAGGCCGTGAACCGCCTGGCCGAAGCGCTTGCGTTGACCGCCCAGCAATGGGGAGGCGACGCCGTGGCGTTGCAGGCGAACCTGCTCATTAACAGCCTCAAGGCAGGCGCCGTGCTGTCCACGGAGGTGAAGGTCGTGGGTCCATCCAGTGTTTATGGGGCAGATTTTCTCCAGTTCGACGTAGATACCGGCTTGCTTCTCGACCTGGAAGTCAGCGGTCGCGAGGTCGCCGACGAGCTGCTCTGGGGCTCGGTTCTGCTCCCGTCACTCGAACGCATGGAGACCGTAGACCTGGATCCAGCCGGGCTGGATGTGGCTTTTGCTTATGGATTACAAGATTTTTCGCAGAACGACCCCCCTTCCCGCCCGGATCTGGAAGGGCCTACCCAGGTCAGGACTCTGCGTTACCGCATCGATGCGGGGCAGCTGCGCTCATACGTGGATCGCGAGACTGACGCAGCTGATCTGCGTGCTCTTGTCACCGTAGAAGAATAGGCAGACTCGCCTTTCTGTTGGCTTTTAGTGCACAGAAAGCCCCCATCCGGGGGGGCTTCACCCTTGACACAACTCGATCGGAGATGTCATTGTCAAACACGCGGAGCTGTTCTCCGTGTCCAAGGGGAAGTTCAATGAAAAAAGTCGCCAGTATAATCTTTTCTTCAATAATTCTTCTCGCCGCCGGGCAGGTGCAAGCGCTTGATACAAGTGGCCTGCACAGCTGTTCCGACGTGGCGACTCCCACTATCACGGGGCCTGGTCCTGATGGCGATAAATGCCACGCGGCCATACTCAAGTCGGTAGGCAAATTCCTCAAGACCAAGGTCGGGGCCGAGAGTAAGTGCCTGTCGAGGAACGAACCGGTTCTCTGTCCGGACGCGAAAGGGCTGAGCAAGATTCAGAAGGCCGCGCTCAAGGCCAATTCCAGCATTGTCAAAGCCTGTGGAGACGACACTGCCCAGGCAGCGCTCGGCGGATTCTACGGAGGGGTGAGCGACGAGAACATTATTGGCCAGTGCCTGCTGGGCCAGAATGCGGTCCTAGCTGACCTTTTTCTCGGCATTACGCACGGTGTGCCAGGAGACATACTCAAGAGCTCTTCGGAAAAATGTGGCAAGACCGTTGCCAAGTCGGCCGTGAAGTATCTCACGGGAATATCCAAGGCCACCACGAACTGCCTGGCCAAAGTGGCTGTAGACGGTGCTACTTGTGTCGGCTCCCGCGTGGCTGGCGCCTGGGATGACCCCAGCGATGCCAAGGCAGCCAAGGGCTATTCCAAGGCCCGCGAAAAGCTCGCCAAGGGCATAAACAAAAAGTGCAGTGATATACCGGGTAAGCAGTTGGCCGAGGGCGAACTGGGCTTCCTGATCTCGATGCGTTCCTGTCCAGGCACCACTACCACCGCGGGGCTGATCGATTGCCTGTCCTGCACCAGCGAAAACACCTGGCTCGGCATACTGGACCAGGTCTACAACGAATCGGCCGCGGCTATAGTGGCCGAGGGTGAATCCCTGCAGGACGCTGTCGACGCGGCGGCTACCGGCGACAAGATCCTCATTCTTTCGGGGACCTACGAAGAAGAGATCTTGATATCGGCTGTTCGTAAATGTTCCGGCGGGGTTGATGATGGCGTGGCATGTTCGACCGACGTTGATTGCGCTTCACCCGGCACCTGCGTGGTCGACCACGCAGACCCTGCTTCGCGCGATGGTCTCGCGTTCGTGGGTTGCGGTGCTGCCACTGACAGTCGCCCGCTGCTGCGGCGGCCTACTGGCGTGGGTCCTTTTGCCAACGGTGTCTTTGCCGTCGAGGTCGATGGTCTTGAGTTCCAGAGCCTGGTCACTGAAAACTGGGACGAGAACGGAATTTTCGTCAGCGGTGCCGAAGGAGTCACCTTCCGTGACGTTATCGGCGACGGTGGTACCCCGCCGAACTCGACTTACGGAATCTTCCCGGTACAGAGCAACAACGTGATCGTAGAAACCTCGGTGGGCCGTAATGTCAGGGACGCGGGAATCTACGTGGGCCAGTCAACCAACGTGGTGATCCGCTACTGTGACGCCTACAATAACCCGGCCGGCATAGAGCTGGAGAACTCGTCTTATGGCGTGGTGCAAAACAACCTGACCTTCGACAACTCGGGCGGGCTGGCCATCTTCAAGTTGCCTGATCTCCCGGTACAGTTGGTCGTCGATAATGACATCTCCTACAACGTGATGGTCAACAACAACACCCCCAACATAGGGGCCGGCCTGGTCGGCAACATCCCGGTGGGTACCGGCATGCTGGTGATATCCGTGCAGGACTCGGACTTTCACCACAACTTGATGCAGAACAACAACTCGGCCGGCATCATACTGCTTGACCAGGAAGCCACCAATGTTTTTGCACCGGGTACGTTCTCCTCGGTGAGCCCTGACCAGGCGCTTTCGGGTAACACCCTTACCTTTAACGTGGCTGGAGGTAACGGGGCTGATCCCGATCTGCCGCTAGCGTCGCTGGCCAAGGATATAATCTACGCCCACGATGGCGACGCCGGGTTGAACTGCTTCACTTCCAATATCTTCCCCACCAGGTTTACTGATACGACTGATTCAGGAGGCTTCCCTGGCTGTCCGTAAAAAGTTAATCTTTCTGCCGCCTGAACAGGCGGCAATAACGGTAATTCGCAAGAAGCCGGGAGCAGCACTGCTGTTCCCGGTTTTTTGCGCTTTGCTGTGCGCGCTGCTCTGCCTGCCGTCGTTGGCCGGCGCCCAGATGCCGACGACCACGGCTGATTTTTTCATGCCCGGGACACAGCCACTGTCGATCCTCGATGGCCTCTCGACTCCCGACGACTGTACTCCCTGCCACTCTGATTACGGTTCTCCCGAGGTCGAACCTTTTCGTAACTGGGAGGGTTCGATGATGGGCCAGGCCGCTCGCGACCCCCTGATGTGGGCCGCAGTGGCCATCGCAAACCAGGACGCCGATAACGGCGGCGAGCCCTGCCTTCGTTGCCATGTGGGCCGGGGCTGGCTGGAGGGCCGTTCGGCGGCCCCCGACGGCAGCATGATGACTGCCGATGACCGTCACGGTGTCCAATGCTCGGTATGTCACCGCATGGTAGACCCGACGCCCGGCCCCGGTGCTCCAGCTGAAGACGCGGCCATACTCGCGGCCCTGACCGAGCCGGTAGTGGTAACCGGCAGCGCGCAGATGATCATTGACCCGGAGGAACGGCTGCGGGGCCCTTTCGACGTCGAAGCAGACCTTGGCTTCAACCCCCACGCTCCGGCTTCCGAGACCCTGGTGTCACCTTACCACCAGCAATCCGAAATGTGCGGCACCTGTCACAACGTGTATGTCCCGCTCTACAGCAGGGATTTGAGTGGGGAGTACGTTGCCAATGCCGTCGACGAGCCCGGTGATCCCGCCTTGTCGTTCCCGGAGCAGAACACTTACAGCGAATGGCTGTACAGTGATTACGCTACAGGGACGGTGCACGCGCCGCAGTTCGGCGGCAACAAGACCGAGGTGTCGACCTGCCAGGATTGCCACATGCCCGACGTCAGCGGTATTGGCGCGCTCGACGCCGGCAGTCGCGACGACCTCCCCCTGCACCAGTTCCTGGGGGCCAACACCTTTGCCCTGTCCATTATCCCTCATCATCCGGTGTTCGGGCCCGAGGTCGATGCTGAGTTATTGCTGGAAGGCGCCGAACGGAACCGGGATTTTCTGCGCAAGGCGGCCACTGTGACCGCAACCATCACGACGGGTCAGCTCACGGTGCGGGTGCAGAACGAAACCGGCCACAAGTTGCCCACCGGCTATCCCGAAGGACGTCGAATGTGGTTGCACGTGCGCGCGTACGACGAGGACCGCAATGTCGTGTTTGAATCCGGTCGCTACGACTTCGCGGAGGCCCAGTTACCGGGTGTTCACGCGGAGCTGGGCGATCCCGACTACGACGCTTCTCTGCACACTTGGGAAACCCTGCACGGCACCTCCCCGGCGCTTGCCGCCCTGCTGGGCATAGCGCCTGGCACTACCCAGCACCTCACCCTGGCCAACGTGAGGGAGCATGACAATCGTATTCCACCCAGGGGCTGGGTAAAGGCCCAGTACGACGCTGTCGATGCCACGCCAATACCCGACGACTATCCCGAGGGGCAGTACTGGGAAGACGTCGTCTACCCGGTGGGTGCAGGCGCAGTGAAAGCCGAAGTGTCGCTTTACTACCAGACGGCAACGCGTGAATACATAGAGTTTCTGCGGGACGAAAACGTAACCAACGCAGCCGGGCCTATACTTTACGACCTCTGGAATACCTACAATCGTTCCCTGCCGGTAGAGATGGCGCGGGTCGTGGTAGAGACCGACGAGGATAAGCTCGCACGATGTTCGTTGAATTCGTGGAACGCAGGCTCGCGTTATTTCAAGAACGCTCTGCGACAATGGCGCAAGTGTTTCTATCTCGAGGCCGGTGGTTTGACTTGCGATGGCTCCTTGCTCTCGGCCAAGTTAGCCACGGCAAGGGGCAAGCTCGAATCGAAGCTGGGCGGTGCCGGTGACAAGTCCTGTGCTGGAGCGGGATTAACCCCGGCCTCGCTCGGGCACCCCGGCTGGTGTCCTGCCCCCTGTGCCGGAGAGCTGCTGTTCGACGCGAGTGACCTGGCCGACTGCAATCGCTGCCTGGCCGACCAACTCGTCGGCGCGGCAATGGAATCGGCTTACGGCGTGACACCGCCCTCGCTCCCGGCTGCGAGCGGACCTGGTACTCCCGACGTCTGCCAGAGGGCGCTCGCTTCTGCGTCGACCTCGCTGTCCTGGCGTTGGACAAAAGAGCTTGCACGCTGTGAGAAAAAGAAGCTCAAGAACACGGGCGGAGGCCCGCTCGACTGCAACACCGACCCCGAGGGGCGCATAGCCCGGGCGGCGGCAAAATCGGCGCGCAAGATCGTCAAGCGCTGTGATGACACGGGTGTGCTACCAGGCTGCGCCTCGGGCAACGACGCGGCAGCGGCGGCGGCCTGTGTTGAGGCCGCGGTCTCGGACCTGGCGCCGGCGATGGTTTCTCCGTCATTTGCGGACCTGAGGCCCTGACATGATCGCGCTTTGCAAAAGAGTACTGGCGGGAAAAGTCGGGCTACTCGCGGCGGCTGCAGCTTTTCTGATGGCCAGCGTCGGCGGCGTTGAGGCCAGGCCTACCTACTTTGAGACTCTCAAGGCCCGGTATTCGATCGCCGATGGATCTAATCTCGACGCTTGCGGGGTTTGCCATTTGAAGTGGGAAGGAACCGGTGCTCGCAATCTATATGGAGCTTCGGTGCAGCAGCACCTCTACCTGGGCAAAAGCATCGAGCAGTCGCTGGAGGACGTCGAGGCGATTGACAGCGACGGGGATGGGTTCAGCAATCTCGACGAACTCCTGACCTGGGAGACCCTGCCCGGCTACTCCTGCGCTGATTACTTTACAGCTCTCGACGCGCCCACCGGCTATGACCAGTGGATAACACCCATGGTGGCCACTTGCCTTGAGCCGCTCGACATTCGCTTGTCGCCTGTATCTATCAGCATGGCGGCCGAGGTGGGCGACAGCAGCTCCGCGGTGCTGACGGTCTACAATAATGGCTCCAGCCAGGCGCTGACGGTGTCTGATTTCGGCCTCACGCCGGGAGGCCCGGCTGACCTGCTTGTGAGCGGACCGGGCCTGCCGTTCGACATCCAGGTGGGCGAATCGGTGGATCTGCAGCTGGATTTCATTCCGCTTTCAGACGTATTCCAGTTCGTTGATCTTGAAGTCAGCAGCAACGACCCCGACGAGCCCGTGGTTTCCATACAGGTGCTGGTACTGGCGACGGTGCGAGACCTGGCGCCCCTCGATCAACGGGTGTCCTGCCAGTCAAGTACGGCGAGGTCGTTTTTCAGATACTCGAAGAACGTCATCAAGGAATGGAGTGAGTGTTACACCGACGAGGTCGATGGGCTGGCCTGCGACTCGGGCGCGCGTGATCTCGCCATCGCGAGAGCAGACCTTCGCCTGGACAAGCGAATCGGTGGCAGCGAGGATAGCAACTGCGCCGGCAAGGGGCTGACCCCATACGCTATGGACTGGCAAGCTGAATGCGCTGCGCCCTGCGAACATATTGAGATCTTGACGATGTCAGACGCGGCTGAGTGCCAGCGTTGTCGCCAGCAAGTGTTCACCGGTGATTTTCTTTCGGGCGTCATTGGCGATAGCCCGCCTGACCTCCCCGCCGCCCTGGCTGGCACTGACTCAGCGAGCCGCTGCCAGCAGTTGTTGGCGCGAAAAGTAGCCCGGACGGTCACCCGTATCGCCAGGCATCTGTCGCGCTGCGAGGTCAAGGCCCTCGCCGCCGGCCTGGAAACCGATTGCCTGGCCGACACGGCTGCAAGTACCGACAAGCTAAGGGCCAAGGTCAACGCTGAGCCTGCGCGCTGTGACGACCAGTCGGGCCTGGGCTACTGCCTGGTCGCGGATCCGCTGGACACTGTCTGCCTGGGCGACACGGCCTGGGAAATCGCCGTTGACCTCAACGACAGTGCCTTCGGCCGGGACTGACGTTTCCTCGCGGCGAGCCATCACCCCATAATCGGCGACGACTCAGAGACACTCCCCCAAGTGAAGGAAAAAATGGTGGCGAAGGTGAGACTCGAACTCACGACCTAGGGATTATGAGACCCTCGCTCTAACCGCCTGAGCTACCTCGCCACTTAACCGTACAGGATGAAAATTGGCTGTTCCGAAGTCAAGCAGCCTTGACCCTATTTGTCTCCCCCCGACAGCACCCGGGCGAGACTGACATCGTCGTTGATAATTTCCAGGGCCGCGGCGTAGGGGTCCTGTTCCCCACTGGCCACGCGCTCAAGTACCGGTGCCAGCGGCTCATCATCGCTGCGTTCGTGGAGCCGCCTGACGAGCTCCTCGGTGCAGATTTCAATTACTTCTTCACGCAGGCGTTCTCCGCGATTGCGGCTCCGCTCCTCGTCTCCGGGACGTTCATGATGGGCCAGGCAGCCGTTGAGGATTTCCTCTGTCCCCTTGCCGTTGTGGGCTTCGGTGAGCAGAACCGGAACTTCCCAGGCGTCTCCCGCGCCGCTTCCGGCTCTCAGCGAGAGCATGGTCTGCAATTCGGTTTTCATGCGCACCGCGCCTTCACGGTCCGCCTTGTTGACCACGAAGAGGTCGGCGATTTCGAGCAGCCCGGCTTTCATCACCTGCACTGTATCGCCGGACTCGGGCACGAGCACCACGGCCACCGTGTCGGCTACTTCCATGATGTCGAGTTCGGTCTGCCCTACCCCGACCGTTTCGATTATAACCACGTCCTTGCCGTAGGCGCCGAAGATACGCGCTACATCTCGACCGGCCCTTGCCAGTCCACCGTGGCTACCGCGCGTGGAAAGGCTGCGAATGAACACCTCGGGGTCGAGAAAGTGATCCTGCATGCGAATGCGGTCGCCCAGTACCGAGCCGCCGGAAAAAGGGCTCGACGGGTCAATTGCAACTACCCCTACCGACTGGTCTTTCGCCCTCAGGTGTTGGACCAGGCAGCTGGTGATGGTTGATTTGCCCGCGCCCGGCGGACCCGTGATGCCTATGATGAAGGTGTCGCTGCAGCGCGCGTAGACCCTCGACATTATAGCGGCCGTGTCGCTGCCACGGTTTTCGACCGCGGTTATCAGGCGCGCAAGGGCAACCCTGTCGCCTTCGAGCATGGCGCTGGTAAGAGACTGGCCGTCGCGTTCATTCTTTTTCATATGCAGCCGAGCCGTGTAAGCGGGTCGCAACAGCGGCGCTGAGTTGCCGCGATACAACGGCGGTTTCAAGGGCCGAAGCGCCGTGAGCTTCGAGGCTGGTCACCCGCTCGCCTTCAACGCCGCAGGTGACAATAACCTCAAATCCACTGACATCCAAGCCCACGTTGAGTGCCACGCCGTGGTAGCTTACTCCCCTGCTCACCCTGAGGCCCAACGACGCAATTTTGCCCCGCTGCGTCCATATGCCCGGCGAACCATCGCGGCGCTCGGCGTCTACGCCGTAGCCTTGCAGCACTTCGATGACCGCCGACTCGAGCAGGCACACCCAGGCGGCTACGCCGATCTCCAGGTCGGACAGAGACACCACGGGGTAGACAACGGCCTGTCCCGGGCCGTGCCAGGTGGCCCTGCCGCCGCGGTCGCTGCGCTGCAGCGATATACCCCTCGATTGCAGCTGTTTGCTGTCCAGCAGCAGGTCGTCCAGGGGGGCGTGTCGACCCAGGGTGATGGTTGGTGGATGCGCGACCCTGACAATAGTGTCGCAACAGTGGCCTGCCGCTCGGCGACCGGCGAGCGCGCGCTGTCGCTTCATGGCAACGGCGTAGTCGAGCCTCCCCCAATCCTGCTCACGGCAGCCGTTTTTGTTTGATTCCACCGCTCAAACCTAGCGCGGCCCTTTCTGGCTCTCAAGCGGGGATGATCACCGCTCCGCGCCTTGGTATAAACCCGCTCGAGAGGCTAATATTAGCCTGTGCAACGCAGGTCATCCCGGGTACTGGCGCTGGGCGTCGCTCTTCTCCTCCTCGGAGCGGGCAACTGGTGGATGGGTCTTTCCAAGGTCTCCCAGTACGGCGATGACATTGCCGCCGTACGGGCGCTCAACCAGGCCGTACGGGTCACTGCTACCGACACCGCGTCGTTGCTGCACGATTCGGATGAAAGCGACGCGGTATACGAGAACGCCCTGGGCAAACGGGAGCAGTACAGGGTGGTCGCCAGTGGCGGCAAGTTATTCGTGCTTCTTGGACTACTGCTCTCCTCGGCCGCCTTGCTTCGCCGCTGGCTGGTGCCTGTTCGTTAGTGTGCGGACGGTCGTGGAAGCCTCGACCTCGCAGATGTCCCCAAAAAACAACACCTGAACAGTGTCTTACTGTCGTGGCGGTATTGCCGTGTACAGCTTTGGACTGTATCTTGTCTCTAGGGTGGCGTCTCGGGGCCGCTGGGTGTTGCCGACAGGCTGGTCGGTAAACCGCTGAGGGGTCTGGGTGGGCGTAGAGCTGAATGCAGCAGCGGCGTTAGTCGCAAGCAGGGAGGGACGCGGGTGACCGCGGTCAGCGCACTCCCCCTTGCAGCGGCGGCGTTCCACCTGTTTCTGGGCGTGCTTGTCTTTGCGCGCCGGCCGGGCCGGCTTCTTCACCAGCTTTTCTTTGCCTTCTGCCTGGCGATGGTAGTAGCCAACGTAGGCGCTTTTGCCCTTACGCGCCCGCTTTCCGAACTCGCGGCCAGGGCCTGGTCCGAACAGCTCCTGCTGGGAACTATCCTGGCGCCGCTGCTTTTTCTCCATACGGTACGGCTGCTTTTCGGTACGCCCGAAAAACCGACGCTTTACGCTGCTTACGCGGGGGCGATCGCGCTGGTCGCCTCTACCTACGCCGCGGCCACCGTGGGTGGTGTGCAGGCGGTTACCGCCGGCAGCGGCGAAGTTCGCTGGTCCCTGGTGGCCGGCCCCATGGGCGGCTTGGTTCCCGTCTACGTGATGCTGGTGGTCGCCGTGCTTTTTCTCTCCCTGCATACTGCCGCTCGTGAAAACGTGGGTCTCAAGCGCAACCAGGCCCGCTACCTGCGCCTCGGAGCCGGCCTGGCCTGGGTTTGTGCTGCACATGGCTTTTTGCGCTTTTCAGCGCCGGCAGACTGGACCGCGTCCTGGGCTTCGGGGGACCTCGTGGGTTCTATGGGTAGCATCGCCTTGGCGTGGTTGATGTCATTTGCGTTTTTTCGCCATCGCTTGATGGACCTCGACCAGGCCCTCGCGCGAACTCTTGCCAACTCGGCGGTGCTGGCTGCGGTGGGCTCCGTCTGCTGGGTGCTGCTCGCCCTGGCCCAGGAAGTAAGCTTCGGGCAGGTATCACCCCGGTTCTCCCTGCTCGCGTCTGGACTGCTGGTGGGCGGCATTTTCCTCTACCCCCGCCTCTCGCAACGTGCGGGCAGTCGTATCGAGGAGTCGCTGCTCGACGACGGTCGCGGACATCGCGACGCTGTCATGGAATTGAGCCGGGAGCTTTGCCTGCTCCGCGACACCGATGAGATGGTGTCGCGTGTTGCCCGGACCCTCGCGTCGAGGCACGGCGTGGCTTCCTGCGCGATCTACCTGGAGAAAGGCAAGGGACACTACGTCCTCCACGGGGCTCGGCCTCACGGGGGACACTGGCCCGAGGAGTTGGAGACGGATAACCCGGTGGCAGGCTGGGCATTGTCATTGCGCGCCCCGGCTGTGCGCGAAGAAGCCGAACAGGCCGCCGCGCCGCTGTCTCTGGCCGCGCAGGGCTGCGTCGAAATGGAGCGCCACGAGAGCGACGTGGTAGTGCCACTGGTCGCGCGTGAACAGTTCGTGGGGTTGATGCTGCTCGGTCCACGACGCGACGCGCGGATATTTTCTCGCCACGACCTGGAGCTGCTCGATGCCCTGGCCGGGCAACTGGCCGTGGCCGTGCTTACCGTCCGCTTGAACGAAGCACTGTTGCGCAGCAACGAGGTGTTGCAACACTCCGAGCGTTTGGCCACCATCGGCACCATGGCCGCCGTGCTGGCGCACGAAATTCGCAACCCGCTGGTTTCGATAAGAACCTTTACGCAGCTACTACCTGAACGTTACCTCGACGAAGAGTACAGGGAATCCTTTCTTGACCTGGCCTTGTCCGAGGTCGATCGAATAACTGCCCTGGTGAACGAACTTCTTACTTTTGCGCGCCCGGCCACGCACGAGCGAAACCCGCTGAACCTTGACGAGCTGGTCGAACGGGTGGCAACACTGTTGGACAGCCACGCGCGAAAGAGCGGTGTCTCGCTAAGTATCGAAACCGACGCGTCGATTCCTCCCATCATCGCCGACGAGGATAAGATCAACCAGGTCCTCGTCAACATAGTCCACAACGCGATCCAGGCTTGCGAAGGCAGGAGCAAGGGCTGTGTCACGGTGAGCACCGGGCGGGGTTGGATCAACGGATCCGAAGCAGCCACGCTTACGATCTCTGACGATGGCTGCGGCATGAGCGAAGAGCAGGTCGAGCAAGCCTTCGAGCCGTTTTATACCACCAGGACAGAGGGCACCGGGCTCGGACTCGCCATCGCCAGGCAGCTGGTTCTCAATCACGGTGGCTCGGTCACTGTCGACAGCACGCCGGGCAATGGTACGACCTTTACCATAACCCTGCCTGTCGATTCGCCGGCTCTCGAACAGGCAACAAATAACCTTTACGCTGAGGGCCTCATCCATGCCTGAGCTGCTGCTCCTCGACTCCCCCGGGCGTTTCGTGGTTGCCGTAGAGGAAGTACTGCCCGAGGGGTGGACGCTGCGCAGATCGGCCGACCCAGCCGCTTTGGCGGAGGCCGACGCCGTGGTGGCCAATTGCTGTGACTCTACCGATGTCGAGATCACCCACTCGGTGCCGTCGCTGCTCCTGGTTGATAGCGCAGCCCTGGGCAACACGCTGCAAGGCCCGGGTCGGGAAGTGCTGCTGCACCCCTTTCCCCTCTTCGAGTTGAGCGCGGCCGTGGCCAGGCTTTGTTCGGGTGGCCGCGTCGACGAAGAAACGGCGACAGCCGCGTGGCTGTCCTTTCCCTGGATTCCGGCTCACGCCGAACCCGTTCTCAAGCAAGCGGCTGCCGGCCAGGTCCCGCTTGTGCTGGTGGGAGAACCCGGTGTTGGCAAAGAAAACGTAGCCGCGGCGTTGGCTGCTTTGCGAGGACCCGACAGCGAGTTCTGCGTCGTCACGGCTGCTTCGGACGCGGCCGGACTCATCGCAGCTTGCGAGCGGGGTGTGGTCTACCTGCCCGATATCGAGCTGCGCAGCCACGCCGAACAAGAACAATTGGCGGTCCTACTGGCGGTTTCAGGCTGTGGCGTGGTCGCCGGCATGGCCGAAAGCCCTGAGAGCCTCGCTACCGACGGCCGGCTCGTAAGGGCCCTGTACTACAGGGTTGCTGGGCTCACGGCCCTGCTTCCCCCGCTCAGGGAGCAGCCCTTCTGTATACCGGGGCTCGCGCGGGCAATGCTCGCCGCTTTCGAGAATTCAGGCAGCGCTCCTTTAAGCCTGGCTGCTTCGGCTGCCGAACGCCTGCAGGCTTACGCCTGGCCCGGCAATGCTACCGAGCTTGAAGTCGTGCTGCGCAGGAGTCGGGCGTTGTTGCTCTGCGAGCCCGGCGGGCGTCGTGAGTTGGAGGCCGAAGACATCGTGTTCGGAGTCGAGCGCGTGATCCGTCCGACCTTGCAGTCGATTCCCGCGCCGACCCGCGTCGACCCGAAAAGCGATGGAGGCAAGGATCTCGGCGAGCCTCTACCCCTCGAACAGCTGCTTGCACACCTGGCCCATGACCTGCGAAATCCGCTGACAACACTTAAAACCTTCAGCTCGATTGCGCCCGAAGACAACGAGCTCGCGCGCCTGGCCAGGGGGGCCTGCGATCGTTTGAGCGACATCGTTGACACGCTGGTCGAGTACGAAGGGTTTTCGCTTCCCGACCCGATAACGGCTGACGTGGCTGAGTTGTTTGAGCACGCGCTCATCGACCGGGGCGCCGAGGCCCGCGCAGCGGTACACATCGATCTGCCGCGGGGCTGGCGCGTAGAGGCCGACCTCCAACAGCTCTGTTTTTCCATCGACTGCATGGTGGACGCCGTTGTTGAAACCCTGCCGCGCGGGTCCGCGGCAATGGTGACCGTAAGCGACGAGGGAGCGATGGTGGTCGACGTACCGGGTGGTTCAGGGCAGCTCGTGGCCTTGGCTGGCATGACTTCGGGAGGTGGCCCGCCGGCTTCGTGGCGACTGGCGCTGGCCCGTGAACTGAGCAGGCGTAACGGGGGTGACCTCGGTGTTACCAATACCAAGGATGGATCGAGGCTGACGTGGAAACTGCCAAGGGCGGTGGAGGATGAGGTAGATGACAGGCAAACCGGTAGTTCTGATAGTTGATGATGAGGCTGGCGTACGCGAATCGGTGCGCATGGTGCTCAAGGATGATTGGGAGACGGTGACCCAGCCCTGTGGCGAAGACGCCATAGAGTGGTTGAAAGAAAACAGCCCCGCCCTCGCCTTTCTTGACATACTCATGCCGGGTATCGACGGGCTCGAAGTGCTCGAGCACATTCGCGAGAGCGATAGTGCGCTACCCGTAGTCATGTTGACAGCCACGAAGACTGTTCGCACGGCGGTGAGGGCCATGAAGCTGGGAGCTTTTGACTACATCACCAAGCCCTTCGATGTGGACGAGTTGCGCATGGTTGCCTCGCGCGCCCTGAAGAACGCTGACTTGCTTCGCGAGGTTGACCAGCTTCGCGGTGAAGTTGGTTCTCACTACTCAGTGGACAACATGATCGGCGAATCCTCCCTGATGGAGGATGTCTTCAATACCGTGGGGCGAGTGGCCCCGCTCAAGACCACGGTGCTCATCAGCGGCGAGTCGGGCACCGGCAAAGAACTCATCGCCAAGGCTATTCACTACAACAGCCCACGGGCCAGTGAGACCCTGGTTACCATCAATTGCGCGGCGATTCCTGACAACCTGCTCGAGAGCGAACTGTTCGGTCACGAAAAAGGTTCGTTCACCGACGCGTCGGCAAAAAAGACCGGCCAGTTTGAAATCGCTGACAAGGGCACGCTGTTCCTTGACGAGATCGGTGAGATGAGTCCGTCCTTACAAGCCAAGTTACTGAGGGTGCTCGAAGAAGGCGAGATCATGCGAGTGGGCGGCTCGGGCCCCTTGCAAGTGGATGTGCGCGTAGTTGCGGCCACCCACAGGGACTTGCGCAAGCTCATAGAAGAAGGCGCCTTCAGGGCTGACCTCTACTACCGGTTGAACGTGGTCACGGTGACCCTTCCTCCCCTGCGCGACAGGCCAGAAGACATTCCTCTGCTGATTCGTCACTTCGTTGAAAAGAAAACCAAGGAGCACGGTCTGCCCCCACGGACCCTGGGCCAGGATACCGTAGAACAACTGCTCTGCTATCCCTGGCCGGGCAACGTGCGTGAACTAGAGAACGTGATCGAGAGAACCCTCGTACTGGCGCCCGACGGCGATGAGATCGGTGTCAACAGCCTGCCGCCTGACATGACGGCGGGGCCGTCTACTGCGGGACCGGGCACGCGGCAGATGGTGCTCGATGGACGCAAGAGCCTCGACCTTGCAGTGGATGAGTTTGAAAAGGACATCATCGAAGAGGCCCTGAGCAGGGCCCGTCACAACCAAACCCGGGCCGCGCGAACCCTGGGCACGACCAGGCGGATTCTGAAATACCGCATGGACAAGCTCGGCATAGAGCAGCCCGACGCGTCTTAATTGCCGATTGGCCCCCGGCAGGGCTTTCGGAGTTGGGCAAGAGCAGTCGATTACTCTATTATCAACGATAGAGATGGTCGGTAATCCTTTAGACAGGGCACTCGCCAGGGCCCGCGCTTTTGAGCGCCTGGGCGACGACGATGCTTATGCCCTTCTGCACTCTGGCAGTTCCCGCGGGGGTAGTGACGGCGACCGCGAATGGTCTCTGACCGAAGAGATCTGTGAGCTGGCCTGCCGACAGCGAGATCGAGATCGCGACCGCGTGCTGACTTGGTCCCCAAAGGTCTTTCTCCCTGTGACCAATCTCTGTCGGGACAGGTGTACGTACTGCACCTTTCGCCGGGACCCCGGCGACGCAGGCGAATGGACGATGACCCCTGACGAGATCCGCCAGTGGTCTGAACGGGGTAAAGAGGCCGGCTGCATAGAAGCCCTCATGTGCCTTGGCGACAAACCCGAGATTGCATTCCGCGGGTTCAGTGCCGAGCTCGAACGATGGGGAGCCGCGAGCACGGCCGAGTACGTGGGACTTGCCTGCTCGCTGGCCCTCGAGGCCGATCTGCTGCCGCACACCAACGCGGGGCTGCTCTCGCACGATGAGATGCGCAACCTGCGACCGGTGAACGTGAGCTTCGGGCTGATGCTCGAGAATGTCAGCCCCCGATTGCGCGCACACGGAATGCCCCACCAGTACGCGCCCGACAAAGACCCGGCGGCAAGGGTCAGCATGATCGCCGACGCCGGCAAGCTCCGGATACCCTTTACCAGCGGCATACTCGTGGGCATAGGCGAAACCGAAGCTGAAAGAATCGCGAGCCTGCTCGAACTGCGGCGCTTGGACGAAAAGTACGGTCACCTGCAGGAAGTCATCATACAGAACTTCAGGCACAAGGACTCCACGCCGATGAGCGGATCTCCGGAGCCGACAGAAGACGAGTTCATACGCTGTGTGGCTATCGCCCGACTGCTGTTGGGACCCGCAATGAACATACAGGCACCGCCGAACCTCAGCCCGCAAGGGCACGCGCGCCTGGTTAATGCCGGCATCAACGATTGGGGTGGCATCTCGCCGGTGACCGCGGACTACGTTAATCCGGGCGATCCCTGGCCTCATCTCGAAGACCTGGCGCAGACCTGTTCCGGGCTGGGCTTTGAACTCGAGCCCCGCTTGCCAGTTTATCCCGAGTACGTGAACGACGAATTTCTGGACCCCGACATGCGACTGGCGGTTGAGCGCTTTGCGGACCTGCCCGCGGCGGTCACGGCCCAGGGGGGGACATCCCTATGAGTTACGAGACCGAACAGTCACCTGAGAGAGTCGAGCACCTGTTTACTGACCAGCGGGATCTCGAAACCCGCCTGGCTGCCACTCCGCCGGGCCTGGTGGCAATCCTCGAGCGTTCGCTGGCAGGCCGAGCGCCGACTGTCGAAGAGGCCACTGAGCTGTTCGCTTTGCAGGGCGATTCGCTGGCCGCCCTCGTGGGAGTCGCTGATGAGCTGAGGCGGCGCGCGGTAGGCGATACGGTGACCTACGTCATCAACCGCAACGTGAACTGGACTAACGTTTGTTTCGTGGGCTGCAAGTTCTGCTCCTTCGCCCACCTCAAGAACAGTCCCCGGGCTTATGATCGCGATGTCTCTGACGTTCTCCACCGTATCGGCGAAGGCGTGGCTCTGGGGGCTACCGAGGTGTGCATGCAGGGTGGCCTCAACCCGGCTATGCCCGACGACGGTTACCTGCAACTGCTCCGAACAGTGCGCGAGGCCTACCCCGACCTTCATATTCACGCGTTTTCGCCGATGGAGATCCAGTATGGCGCCCATCGAATGAAAATGGCCTATCGCCCTTATCTCGAGCTACTGCTCGAAGCGGGTTTGAACACAATGCCCGGTACCGCGGCGGAGATTTTTGACGAAGAGATTCGCAAGATACTCACCCACGACAAGCTCGACACCGCCAGTTGGATAGAGATAGTGACCACCGCCCACGAGGTGGGTTTGCCTACGACCTCCACCATGCTCTACGGTCACCTGGAAACACCACGGCACATGGCCGAACACATTGAGGTGCTGCGCAGCATCCAGCGCAATACCGGTGGACTCAGCGAGTTCGTGCCCTTGCGCTTTATCTGGCAGAACACCCAGCTTTACGCCGAGGGGCTGGTATCCCCGGTACCACAGGGGCGTCTTGATATAGCGGTGTACGCAACCAGCCGGCTGATGCTGGACGGGCTGATTGATAACCTGCAGAGTTCCTGGGTCAAGCTCGGGCGCGATTTGGCAACCCTGAGCCTGGACGCGGGTTGCAATGATGTTGGTGGCACGCTGATGGAAGAAAGCATCTCGCGCGAAGCGGGTGCGGATTCGGGAGAGTACACTTCGGCCGAAGAACTCAGGAGCATGATCATGTCGCGGGGAAGAAAACCCCGGCAACGCAACACCCTGTACGACCTGTTGGATGAGAGCGATGATGGACAGCTTGCCGGCCAACCCACGAATCACCCTGCTGGCGGGTGGAGTGGGAGCCTGCCGACTCCTTAGGGGACTCGCCGAAGTCGTTGATCCCCGCAGGTTGAGCGTGATCGTCAACACGGGAGACGACGAGAGTTTTTATGGACTGCAGGTATCTCCCGACCTCGACACGGTGGCTTACACACTGGCCGGGGTTGCCCCGATCAAGAGGGGCTGGGGTATCCGCGGCGATACGCAGAATGCCCTCCCCTGGCTGGGGCGCTATTTCGGTGACCAATGGTTCTCGCTTGGCGACCAGGATCTCGCCCTTCACATTTTCCGTAGCCACTTGTTGAGGGAAGGCTCCTCTCTTGCCCAGGTCACCCGGCGGGTCTGCACACAACTGGGTATCCGGACCTCGGTATTGCCCATGAGCAACGACCCGGTGCGTACCATGCTCAGGTCGGGTAGACGCCGCTTTGCCTTCCAGGAGTGGTTTGTTAAGCAAGGCGCGCGCCCGAGGGTGGACGGCATCACTTACCAGGGTGCGTCCGGGGCCAGCATGGCGCCCGGGGTGAGCGAGGCCCTGGCTTCGGCCGACAGGGTGATAATCGCTCCCAGTAACCCCTACGTGAGCATTGCACCCATGCTTGCAATTCCAGGGCTGCGGCCGGCATTGGCCGCCGTATCCCGCAAGACCGTCGCGGTCAGTCCCCTGGTTAATGGTCGGGCCGTGAAGGGCCCCCTGGTCGCTATGATGAAAAGCCTGGGTGCAGGTCGAGGAA
>Ga0114993_10000728_pt1 | contig 38039 bp, 24 predicted proteins | sample ArcticOcean_MG_C_FD_87042 | JGI IMG/M metagenome (GOLD analysis project Ga0114993, IMG submission 87042) | Marine microbial communities from western Arctic Ocean - ArcticOcean_MG_CB2_150 | ecosystem: Environmental > Aquatic > Marine > Oceanic | place: Arctic Ocean: Canada Basin | collected...
CGATTTGATCAGCGGCAATGATGGCGTCGATGTCATCGATGGCCAGGGTGGACATGACACGCTCAGTGGAGATGCCGGTGATGATGCAATCTCCGGAGGTCAGGGAAATGACAGTCTGACGGGCGGCAGTGGTGATGATCTTCTGAACGCACAGGGAGGCAGGGACACCGTCACGGGTGACGCGGGCGCCGATACCCTGCGAGGTGGTGGTGGTAGAGATTCCATGAACGGTGGTACTGGCGACGACACGCTGTTCGGCAATGGTGGCGACGACAGCCTGGATGGCGGTACGGGGTCCGATCGACTTGACGGTGGCACGGGCAGTGATCTGCTGTCTGAAGCCGACGTCACCGTGGTCCTTCCGTCACTCTCGATTTCAGACGCTCCGGCAGTCACGGAAGGCAACACGGGTACCGTCAGCGTGACCCTGACCGTGACGCTTTCGGCGGCCAGTGTGAGTCCGGTATCGGTGTCTGTAAATACTGTAGACGGATCGGCGACGGCGGCTGACTCAGACTTTGTGCCGCTTTCGACAACGCTGAACTTCGCACCTGGAGAAACGTCCCAGATTGTGACCGTGATGGTGAACGGTGACATGCGGGCTGAAACGGGCGAGAGTTTTTTCGTCGAACTGAGCATGCCGACAAACGCCACGCTGCAGGATCCATTTGGTACGGTGGCCATTAACGATGACGATGCATTTCGGTTACTGGGAGTCGAGTTCTTGACCGGCGACATCTTCGATGTGGACCGGATGACGGCCGCATCGACTCTCCTGGGAAGCACTGGATTACCGCTCGTACACGGGATGACCCGTGGCCCCGGAAGCGAAATCTTCGTAATCAGTCAGATCGGGGCAATGCTTACCCTGCATTCGGTTGATCCAGTGACATTCGTATCGACGCTCATCGGGCCGCTGATTCCGGCTCCCACGGAGTTCATTGAGGGCGACCTCGCCTATGACCTGACGACCGACATCATCTATGCATCGTTTGCCACAGTGTCTACTCCCAATCTCTACCAGATCGATCCTGCGACCGCGGCAACCACTAACCTGGGGCCACTCCTGACAGGAGGCACAGCACTGACCGGTGTGGCCGACGTCAATGGCCTGACATTTCGCAACGGTGAACTGCACGCATTTATTCCCGGCGGTCTGACTGGGGCCGACGCGTCACTGAATGATGCTCTTCTGCGAATTGACTTAACAACTCGTGAGGTGACGAGTGTTGGCCCGATAGGTATTGATCTGTCCCAGGGCGTATCGGGACTGGCTTACGACAGCAGCGCCGACGTCTTTCTCCTGTCCAACACCGCTGGCGCTTCGTCGGACTTGTTTGAGCTAAATGCCAGCACCGGTGCTGCAACGTTGCTGGGTACGACTGGCGTGGGCCTATTGAGCGGGTTGCTGTTTCAGGCGTCTCCAGCACCGCCTGCGTTTGATGTGTCAGATGTGACCGTCGTCGAAGGCACCGGAGGAACAACAAGTGCCGTGTTTACAGTAACACTGTCACTTTCCCAGTCAGCGCCGGTTTCGGTTGGCTTCGCCACGGCCGATGGTACGGCGGTGGCGGGTCTGGACTATACAGCGGCCAGCGGGACGCTGACATTTGCTGCGGGAGTGACCACTCAGACGGTGACGGTGACTATCACTCCTGATGCAAATGTCGAGGCGGACGAGACGTTTTTCCTGCGGCTCTCCAACCCAACGGTGGGTACGATTCTCGCGAATCCGCTGGCTGTTGCGACCGTTACGAATGACGATGCGGACCTGGCCGCGGACACCCTGATTGGTGGCACTGGAAACGACACGCTCAATTCGGGTAACGGCGATGACGTCCTGAATGGGGGCAACGGAAACGACGTGCACAATGGAGGTACCGGAAATGATTCCATCCTCGGCGGGAGTGACGACGACACACTGATCGGCGGTGATGGTGACGATACGCTCGATGGCCAGGGTGGTAATGACATCCTCCGCACCGGATTCGGCAGCGACACGATCATCTGGAATGGTGACGGCGACGGTGATGACAGGATTGAGGAATCGCCAGGTGCCCAGAATGTGATCGTCATGGGCGACTCGACCGTCGACACCTTTGTGATCGACAGTAACGGCGGACTGCTGCGAGTGACCGAGGGTCTGGCGTCGATTACAGCCAGCAATTCAACCACTTCGGTCAACGTGCTGGGTGGTAACGGCAATGACATGATCACGCTGAATTCAATTGCCGATGTCCGGGCGTTGATTCTGGTCATCGACGGGCAGGTCGGTGACGACACCATTTCTGCGATGAATGCATTGTTTGGCAACTCGCTGGTCAGCCTCAACGGAGGTGCCGGCAACGACACGATCACCGGCGGCGGCGACAGTGACATCATCAACGGTGGCGACGGCGAGGACCTGCTGTCCGGCAACGCGGATGGTGATCTCATCGACGGCGGTGATGGCAACGACGTCATCAACGGTGATGACGGCAGTGACACGCTGCTGGGCAACATTGGCAATGATACGGTCAATGGTGGCGACGGCAACGACAGCCTGACCGGCAGTTTTGGCAACGATGTCCTGATGGGCAACGCTGGCAACGACACGGTTCGCGGCGGGTTCGGCAACGACAACATCAACGGCGCTACTGGTGACGACCTGCTGGAAGGCGATCAGGACAACGACACACTCGCTGGTGGTTCCGGTGCGGATTCACTCGACGGTGGCACCGGCAACGACACGATCAAGGGTCAGTCCGGCAACGACCAGATTAAGGGTGGCGACGGCAACGACCGCATTGAAGGCAACTCCGGAGCCGACACCATCGACGCCGGTGACGGCAACGACACGGTGTTCGGTGGAAATGGCCGCGACATCATCGATGGCGGCGACGGCAACGATTCCGTCAATGGCATGCTCGGACGTGACACGATCATTGGCGGAGACGGCAACGACACCTTGCTTGGCGGCGGAAGTGTTGACTTCATCTACGGCGGTGATGGAACGGACACGCTTCGAGGGAACTCGGGGCTCGACCGATTCAACAGCGGCCAGGGCGGCCAGACTCCCAAGGACCTGGCACCGGGAGAAATGGACGATCAGAACCTGTTGATCTCGGCGTCGGTTCAATCCGCCTTGAACGCGTTGAGCGGGTTTTGATCGTCGTTTGTAGTAACCGCATTTATGCGGTCAGGTGCTGGCAACGACTGACCAACCAGCACGTAACCACTTCGAAGCCGCATTGAACCGCCGAACTCGACAAGTCGGGTGACTACGTACTCAAGACAGGGCAAGCGGAAGAGCGGAAAGGGTATGGCCAACCGGCCGTGCCCTTTTTTGTGCGCGAGTTTAACCAGGCTATGTCAGAGCCCGTCCTTGACTTTCCATTGTTGTTCGGACTGCCTGTCGTCTCGAATTTCCGGTTGGTCATGAAATCCCGGTTCGAACGATTGTGCACGAACTGCGAATGTCATGCGGGAAAGAGTTGGCTTAATAGACGGGCCTGACAGGTGAGAGCGGCGAGTCACGAAATGTGAGCCAGGTTATCTGTACAAACTGACGCCAAATGTCAATACATCCCTATCAAGCTGTTTTCTCAGGAGTCTGCACCATGTTTATGCCGCCCTGGATTCACCGCTTTCGAAATCGTCTCAGTCGTGTCTCTCGCTCAGGTCGCGCTCGTCGCACCGAGCGGCTGGAAGATCGAACGCTTCTAACTGTTTCAGGAGTGCTCCGGGGGACGGACCTCTCGCTGTTCGTTGACCAGGGCGACGATGTCACCGTCCAGAACGACATGGCAACCGGCGAAGTGCAGGTCCTGGTCAATAACGCGCCCGCGACATCGATTCCGTCCGTCCAGTCGAGCATGCTGACGTCCTTAAGCATCTTTGCTTCGAATGACGACAACACGATCGACGTGAGTGGCATCACGGCAGTGGAGTTCACGTCGCTGGCGCTGAATGGATCAATTGTGATTGAGGCCGGCGACGGCAACGACCTCATCACCGGCAGCACAGGTTTTGGTGAATCGATTCTCGGGCAGGACGGCAACGACACGATCGTCGGAGACAGTGGGGACGACACCATCGTGGGTGGTGACGGCAACGATGTGTTGACTGGCGGCGACGGCAATGACTCGGTCAACGCCGGCGATGGCATGGACTCAGTTGATGGTGGAACTGGTGACGACTCGATCGACGGAGGTGACGGCGCCGACACAATTCTGGGTGGTGATGGCCGGGACCTGATCAACGGCGGCGCCGGCAATGACACCATTGACGGGCAGGCTGGTGACGACCGTCCGGATACGCTTCTGGGTGCCGCTGGCGGCATCAACGGCGGCAGTGGCGATGATTCGCTGACTGGCGGCGCCGGCATGGACAGTATCCTTGGCGGTAGTGGTGACGATGCGATCTCGGGCGGAACGGAAAATGATGTGCTCAGTGGCCAGGGAGGCAACGACACAATTCTTGGCGAAGACGGTAACGACAATATCCGCGGAGATCAGGGAGCCGATTCGCTTCTGGGCGGGGACGGCAATGACACGGTGAACGGCAACGGCGGACGCGACATCATTGCCGGCGGAATTGGCAACGACCTGCTGTTCGGTGGAGGCGGCGCGGACTTGATGTTCGACGACGACCAGACGAACGGAACGCTCAGCGATACCACGGACACGATCAACGGCAACGGGGGCGATGACACGATTCGCGCTTCCAGTGGAGCCGATTCCATAACGGGTGGATCGGGTGACGACTTGATCGACCTGCGGGTCATCTCCCTGTCGATCGACGACGTGCGGATCGAAATCGAAGGCGACAGCGGCGCGACAGCGGCGACGTTTACTGTGACGTTGGACGGGATTTCCAGCCTGCCCGTTACGGTTGATGTCATGACCTCTGCCGACGGCACGCAAACGGGTGGAACGGCCACGCCCGGTGCGGATTTTACGTCAGTTCCAACAACGACTCTGACATTTCTGCCTGGTCAGACGACCCGGACAATCAGTGTCGATGTGCTCGGAGACACCCTCGACGAATCGGATGAAGAAACATTCTTCGTGCTGCTCAGCAATGCGACGAATGCTGTCATCTTCGACGGTCTTGGTGAAGGACGGATCGTCGATGACGACATAGCCGGTGCGGTAGTAAACCCGACGGACATCTTCTTCCTGCTGGATGACACATCCAGCTTCAGCTCAGTTCAGGCGGCTCTGCAGACCGCGTTCGGGCAGATCGTCACCGATCTGCAGACAATGTTTCCAGCGGCGAGCTTTGGCTTCGGTGTTGGTCGATTCGAGGAATATACAGTTGCGGCACAGGACCGGGCTCCGTTCATCTTAAATCAGCCGGTCATCGAAACCGTTGTCCCGAATTTCATGACGGCACTCACGAATGCACTGGGGCGGAGCAATCCGGACGGCGGCGGCGCTAACGACGAAACCGCCTATGAAGCTCTGTTCCAGATCGCGACCGGTGTTGGTTACGACGGCAACGCTAATGCAAACACGACAGACAACGGACCAGCGGGACTGGTTTCGTCACAGATCGCTCTGGGGGGCAGCGGCGACGTACCGGCGTTCTCGACATTCATGCCGGACCCAACCGGACCGGTCCTGACGTCTTCCGGAACGATCGGTGGTGTGGGCTTCCGTACCGGAGCCGATCACATCGTGATTCTGGCTTCCGACGCGTTTGGCTTTGACTTTGCGCCGGACGGTATCGATCCCTACACGGGATTCGCCGGCGCCACCGTCCCGGCAGCCGACCTCCAGCTTTCCGGGACAACCAGTAATCCGGCGGGCGGTGCTCAGATTCAGGCCACGATCGATGCTCTCCTGGCCGAAGAGATCCGGGTCATTACGCTGGAAGAAGCCGGATTCTTCGGCGGCGGACTTCGGGCGCCCTATGAGGGGATCTCGCTGTTGACCGGTGCTCTGAATAACGGGACGACGGTGATTAACAGTGGAGTGATGGGTGACGACATTCAACCGGGCGAACCGCTGTACTTCCAGGTCGATGCGGCGAACCCCAATCTGGGACAGCAATTGACCGACGCCATCATTGCCGGTGTTCTGGGACAGACCGGTGGCATGATGATGCCTCCACCTCCGCCACCGCCGCCGGCACCACCGACGCAGGTCGGAGATCAGGCCGATACCGCCACCGGCGGATCGGGGCGTGACACCATCTTTGCCGGATCGTTCGATGATCTTCTGATTGGCAGTTCGAGCAACGACTCAATCGATGGCGGCGGCGGAAACGACACGATCCTGGGTGGTGGCGGAGACGACACGCTGACGGGCGGCACCGGAGACGATGTGCTGGAGGGCCAGGGCGGTGACGATGTGCTCAACGGTGGGTCCGGTGAGGACACACTGATCTGGAACGGCGTGGGTGACGGAGATGATGCTGTTTCCGGAGACGACGGCGGTGACAGCGTGCAGGTCAACGGAAACTCGACCGCCAATGCGTTTGTACTCGGCCAGAGCATCGACGGTCGCGTGACGGTCACCGAAGGTTCGGCCATGCTGACGGTCGTTCTCGTTGCCGACGTCGTGATCAACGCAGACGGCGGTGACGACTCGATCATTGTGACCGACGTGAACGACCTGCTACCGCTGGTCGTGACGATCAACGGTGACAATGGAGACGACGTGATCAGCGCTGCAAACGCACAGTTTGGTAATACGCGGGTCTTTCTGAACGGTGGTGCTGGCAACGACAGCATCACGGGCGGAGTTGACCGCGACAGTATCACTGGCGGCGACGGTGACGACGTTGTTAATGGCGGTGACGGCGGAGACATGGTCGATGGTGGTGACGGGAGCGACATCATCAACGGCGACGCCGGCAGCGACACGCTGCTGGGCGGTCTGGGCAACGACACACTGAATGGTGGTGACGACAACGACAGCCTGACAGGCAGCTTCGGCAACGATGTCCTGATGGGTAATAACGGCGATGACACACTGCGCGGCGGATTCGGAAACGACAACCTCAATGGCAGCGTCGGCAACGATCTGCTGAAAGGTGGTCAGGACAACGACACGCTCGCTGGCGGTTCCGGTGAAGATTCACTGGACGGCGGCACAGGCGACGACACCGTCAAGGGTCAGTCTGGAGCAGACCAGATCAAAGGGGGCGATGGTAACGACCGAATCGAAGGCAATGGCGGCAACGACACCATTGACGGCGGAGACGGGGCGGACACGGTCGACGCCGGAAATGGACGTGACATCGTCGACGGCGGCGACGGCAACGATTCGGTGAGTGGCATGTCCGGCCAGGACACGATTATTGGTAGCGACGGTGACGACTCGCTGTTCGGCGGCGGCAGTAACGACATGATTTTCGGCGGCAACGGCACGGATGTGCTGCGAGGCAACGCCGGCACCGATCGGTTCAACAGCGGCGAAGGAGGCCAGGCCCCGAAGGACCTGAATGTCACTGCTGGAGAGATCGACGACGCACGTCTGGTGATTCCCACGTCAGTGCTGCAGGCTCTAGCGGAACTGAATGGATTTTGATTTTGTGACTCCAGACGAGTGAACACATAGGAAAGGGCACGACCAGCCGGTCGTGCCCTTTCTTTATGCGCTCAGGGATAGTCCCGAAATAGCTTCCTGGAATTGTCAGCCGTAGCCCGATTTCTCCGAAATCGGGACCAGCCGACATCGCAGCCTGTCGGCACATCGACCGCCGCTCAGTCTTGCCAGGTCCAAGGCAGCGGATTTCGGAGAAATCCGCCTACGGCTCCGCTCCGGACTAGTAAACAGCCTCGGCAGGCGTCAGCCGTAGCCCGGGCCCGAGGCTAGCGCCTACGGCTCAGAGGCCTCGCGGATTCCAGATCGGGAACCTACCTGTTTGGGCGCCGCGATATTTCCGTGGCGGCCCGGGTGGCGCCTGGCTTCGCCGTACGGCTGAGCGCCAGCGCATCGCGTAGCGCCGGTTTGTCACGGCGTTCCAGTTGCATCGAATTATCACGAGTGTCGTGAACTGTGCCTGTCAGGTCACCCGCGTCTGACATCCCGCCCTGAAATGGCAGGCGAGGACGACATGTCACGACTCACTGGGCACCGTTATGTGTGCGGTGGATAACAAATTACCTGTAGGACGGGCACTCCTGCCCGTCGCCCCAGAGACGGGCAAGAGTGCCCGTCCTACAGGTAAGAACTCATCTGTCGCGCGCCTTATGCACCGCCAGCATGCAATCTGGCGCTTTCTCCTGCGCGACTGAACAGATTCCGCAGTCACTGCCCATCAGACCCTGTCACGAGACACCAGGTTGTCACGACGGTCCGGTTTTGCAGTTTTGGGATGAGTGTCACGAGCCGTGGCTGACAGCTCAGAAACATGTGACTTAAGAGACTGGCTTGGCACTCAGTTCCGGCGTGTCACGAAATCCAGGCCAGGTTACTTCTGGAAACAGTGGTCTTGCGGCAATCCCCCATAGTGCCGTGTGACGCGTGTTAACAACACTGTTTCCGCCTTCTCCTTTTCACTTTCACACGAGGAGTCACGGAATGTTTCTTTCAAGCTGGGTCAACTTGTTTCGAAACCGTCTTGCTACACAGCGCCGCATGCGCCGGCGTCCTCTCCCCCGCCATCAATGTATCCAACAACTGGAAGACCGCTCGTTACTGTCCGTCAACGGTGTGCTGGTGGGCACCGAACTGTCCATCTTTGTTGATCAGGGTGACGACGTCACCGTGCGGAACGATGCCGCGACAGCCACAGTCCAGGTCCTGGCGAACAACGTCCCGGTCACAACAATCCCCACAACGGCTTCGGGTACGTTGACCGCTCTGTCGATCTTCGCGAGCAATGACAACAACGTCATCGATGTGAGTGCCGTGACGGTTGCAGATTTCGGGGCACTGTCAGGAACGGGTGCGATTCGCATCGAAGGTGGTGACGGCGACGATCAGATTACTGGCAGCGACGATTTTGGTGAAGTGCTGCTGGGCCAGGATGGCAACGACACAATCACAGGTAACAACGGCGACGACGTCATCGACGGTGGCAACGGTGCCGACAGCCTGGACGCGGGTGCCGGTGCGGACTCGGTCGACGGTGACGACGGGAATGACGTCATCGACGGCGGTGCGGGCAACGACACAATTGAAGGCGGCGACGGAGCTGACAATCTTTTGGGTGGCGATGATCGTGATCTGATCAATGGCGGATCCGGTAACGACACCATCGACGGGCAGGCGGGTGACGACAGCCCGGACACGGTGAATAGCATTGCCGGCGGAATCAACGGCGGCAGCGGGAATGATTCGCTGATCGGCGGCACCGGAATGGACAGCATTCTGGGCGGCGGCGGCAACGATGATATTCAAGGCAACGACGGAAACGACACGCTCGATGGCCAGGGCGGCAATGACACGGTCAACGGCGATGCTGGCGACGACACGCTGCGTGGCGGCACCCAGCGCGACACGCTCGTTGGCGGTGCAGGCAACGACTTCATCAATGGCCAGGGCGGAAATGATGTGCTTTTCGGCGACGACACGCTGAACACCGCCACGGGCAACGACACGCTACTGGGTGGCGGCGGTAAGGACTCGATGGATGGTGGCAACGGGAACGACGTGCTGCGTGGTAACGGCGGCGACGACACGTTGATCGGTGGAATCGGCCGGGACCGACTGGAAGGCGGCGGCGGCTCGGACCTGATCCTCGGCAATCCGCCGTCGATTCTGATCTCCAATGTGAGCGTTGTCGAAGGCAATGCCGGGACGCAGACCGCTGTGTTCACCGCCACGCTGTCCGCGATCAGCCAGCAGAACGTGATGTTCAGTTTCCGGACTGAGGACGGAACCGCACGATTCAACGATGCGGACTATGGTCCAATCACGATGGGTACGGCAACAATTCCCGCCGGGCAGACGACCGCGACGATTGCTGTCACGATCAACGGCGACACTCTGGCCGAACCCGATGAGACGTTCAGCCTCATCCTTTCGAATTCGGTCAACGCGACCATCTCGAATGCTCGCGGAACGGCGACAATACAGGACGACGGCGATACGGTCGTCCGTGTCTCAATTGGCGACGCGACCGTCGTTGAAGGGAACATGGGGAACACGCCCGCCCTGTTCACTGTGTCGTTGTCGGCATCTTCACCCGTCCCGGTCACTTTGAATTTCTCGACACAGGATGGCTCGGCTACAGTTGCGAACATGGATTACGTGGCCGCCACAAATCAAACACTGACAATACCGATTGATCCGGCGACGGGGCTTTCGTTCCTGACCGGTCAAATCAGTATTGATGTCATTGGTGACAATGGAGACATTGAGACTGAAGACTTCACAGTCACGATCGCGGCAACGGGATCCGAGATCGTGGTGGACAATCAAGGTCGCGGTACGATTATCGACGATGACGACACGACCGGTCCGGGAATGTGGGTCATTCCAAATGATGGCACGAGTACGATTGCACTTGTCGACACGGGTTTTGGTACAGAAGCACCTCGGATGAGAATACCCGCACCGGGGCCGCCACTCACTGGCGGGGGAAATGACGGACTGGCGTTTGATGGTACTGACCTGTATCTGCTGAACAGTGGTAACCGGACCATTTACCGGATCGACTCAATCAGCGGCGCCGCAATCAATGGAAGTGGATTTACGGTCGATGGATCCTTTACGATCCCGCAAGGTACAGGGCCGTTCGGGGGACTGGCCGTTCGCAGGATTGGTATGAACCGCCTTTTCTACGTAATGGATACTCAAGCCCGCCAAATCCTTGAACTCGATCCCGACAATGTTGTTATTGTTGGGGGCAATATGACGCCGATGCCTGTCCTTCGGCCTATCACGATCCCATTTCTTGACACACGTGGCGGTTTTCGAGACACGCTTCAACCGGCCCTCGCGGTCCTTCCTCAGCCAGCGAGCGGTGATCAGTTGGTGCTCTTAACCGACGGGGTTTTCGGTGGTGACCAAGTAGCACTCTTTGATCTCACTGGCACTCCCTCATTGGCTGACCTCTTCAATGTTGATCGACCGTCTCAGGGATCAGCACGCACTGTGGGTGTTCAACCCGATCTCCTCGGAACGCCACGAATTGTCGTGGGCGACAATCAGGGGAATCTCGACTTCTTCGCGATTGACGGAACTGCCACCGGCCCAGGTCTTGGGAGAGTGCCACTGAACGGAATCAGTATTAGTGATCTCGGTGCCGATGGTATCGGAGACGCAATCACGCCTCCTCAGAGTTCCGCACCGTTCACGCTAACCACGGGCACCGGCAACACGTCAGTGACAGTCGGTGTCGACGGTTTTGGCTCCTTCGGACGCGGAATTGGAGTCACCGCCACCGATGCTAATTTTGACCCGACAGGAGCGACTGGTTCCACTGGCACCACAGTGCTTTCCGGCGTGGCGCTGCGCGTCGCCGGCGGGTCATCGGAATTCTTGAGTTCCGGTACGATTGGTAACTCCCCGCCAATGCCCAATGTCACTGTGACGGGAAGTTCCACTCGTGGCACGAGTACGTTCACATCCATGTCAAGCGGTCTCAGATTTAATCTGGAGCAGGTTAGCGATCCGTTGTTTGATGGCGGCGGGATGATGATCGGTTCAGTGCTCACTCAAACATACACGGTTACGAATCCCGGGCTCCAACCGGTTGACTTTGATCTGGTTCGGTATTTTCAAGGTGATCTCTCTGGGTTCGACGGAACCCTTGGTGATGGCGGCGGTCACATTGCAACCGCTGGCGTAGGCGAGTTTCTGTTCGAAACGGCCACCGCCGGCACACCGACCGACGTAACCAACTACGTAGCGATCACTGCCAGTGAACTCGGCGGTACGGGTACGACTGGTTTCGAACTCAGCCCTTCGACAAACCTTCCCGGCAACATCATCCTGGGGAGTGTGTTAAACGGGATGGTCACCGACGATGGCCCCGATCCAGATGAGTTTGTGGATGCGGGCATGGAACTGCAGCCAGGTCTCGCACTGAGTACCGCATTCACGCTCGATCCCAACGCTATGACAACGTATGTGACCCGGACATTCTTTGGATCAGGCGCACCTCAGAGCCTGCTGCCGGGCAACATTCTTGTTGTGAATGACCCGGACACGATCTTCGGTGGTGGCGGCAACGACACATTGCGAGGCAGTTCGGGTAATGACTTCATCTCGGGTGAAGGTGGAAACGATCTGATCCAGGGTGGTGAAGGCGACGACTCGCTGCTGGGTGGCGCTGGTCGGGATACCATCGAGGGTGGTGTCGGTGATGACACGCTCGACGGGCAGGGTGGCGACGACAGTCTGGATTCCGGAACCGGTCGTGATGTCCTTCGCTGGGACGGTGCCGGCGATGGAGTCGATACGGCTGTCACGACGGATGGCTCTCAGCAGTTGATCGTGCAGGGCAACAATACTGCCAACACGTTCGCCATCAGCAGCGTCAGTGGTTCGCTGCAGGTTGCCGAAGGCATGGCTTCGATCACGGTGGGGAATTCCGTGAATGAGGTCAGCGTGCTGGGTGGTAACGGTGACGACACAATCACAATCAGCTCGCTGTCGGATATTCGGCCCATGAATCTGACGGTCGACGGCCAGTCGGGCGACGACACGATCGATGCGTCGAACGTGAACATCGGCCGCATTATGCTGAACCTCCGTGGTGGCGATGGTGCCGACACGATTACGGGCAGCAACGATGTCGACAACATCAATGGCGACGCCGGAAACGATTCCCTGTCTGGTGGAAACGGCAACGATGTGATCGATGGTGGAACCGGTGATGATATCATCAACGGTGACGCCGGCGACGACGTGCTGAACGGCAGTGCGGATAACGACACGCTGAACGGTGGAGACGGCAACGACACACTGTCAGGCAGTTTCGGCAACGATGTCCTGATGGGTGATGCCGGCGACGACCGACTGCGTGGCGGCTTTGGCAACGACAACCTGAACGGGTCCACGGGCAACGATCTTCTCGATGGAGATCAGGACAACGACACGCTGCTCGGTGGTTCCGGAGCGGATTCGCTGGATGGCGGCACGGGCAACGACACGGTCAAAGGTCAGTCTGGAGCAGACCAGATTAAAGGTGGCGACGGCAACGACCGGATCGAAGGCAATGGTGGCAACGACACGATCGACGGCGGAGACGGAGCGGACACGATCGACGGCGGAAACGGACGCGACATCGTCGATGCCGGAGACGGAAACGATTCGGTGAATGGCATGTCCGGACTGGACACCTTGATTGGTGGAGACGGCGACGACTCGCTGATCGGTGGTGGCAGTGTTGACATGATCTTCGGTGGCGACGGCACGGATGTCCTGCGAGGTAACTCGGGCACCGACCGGTTCAACAGTGGCGAAGGTGGTCGGACTCCGGCGGACCTGAATGTGGGAGCTGGAGAGATCGACGATCAGAATCTGCTGATTCCGGTATCGGTCCAGCTCGCACTGGCCGAACTGAATGGATTCTGAACGACGGTTCGGATAACCGTCGACGAGTGAAGCGTGAAAGTGTGGAAAAGGGAAAGGGCACGGCCTGGGGAGGCCGTGCCCTTTTTTGTATTCATCCGGGCGTCGACGTCGGAATTCTGGAACACCAGGCTCTGTTTGAAAACTCGAATCCGCTCGTAGGATGGGCACTCTTGCCCGTCCATTTCTCGATGAATCGCGATGTGGGGACGGGCAAGAGTGCCCATCCTACGGGTTTTCAAACAGAGCCTAATCAGCACTAATCGACGCTCATGACGACAGTCGAGCACATCAGCGGAGATGAGCGCCGATGAGTTTTCCTATGGATGTCGACAACGTGCGGCGAAAAGTCGGTTGCAGCCGAGTCAAGGGACACCGATATTCCGGGTCGCACGTGAACGCTGTAGACTGTCGTTGAGCGGAGTTCGATGGCTCGTCGCTCCCTGCACGTCAGTCACCAGGTCAATTCATGTCTGAGACGAAGAAACAGCCTGAATCTGGTAAGCACCAGTCGTCACCGGAGTCCACAGTGAGTGGATCAAAGGCATCCGGAGATACGGCGCCGAATCGACTGAGCCGATTCTCGGGGATCTGGAAGGACAACCCCGACCTCGAAGAATTCCGCGAACATATCGATGAGTCTCGACGCGAGGTCGACGAGGTTCAGCCGTGACGCAGTTGGTTCTGGATACCGACACGTTGACCCTGTGGCTCAGCGGTCATGACCTTGTTTCATCGAGAATTGCATCGACAGAGGATGACCGACTTGCTGTATCGATAATCACCGTCGAGGAAGTTCTGACTGGCTGGTATACGCAGATTCGACGGGCTCGAGATGACGTGAAGCAGGTGCGTCCCTATCGGTGGCTGCAGGACTCGATCGAAGTGTTTGGACACATGCACATTCTCTCGTTCGATTCTGCCGCCTTACATCGCTTTTGAGACCTCCGCAAACAGCATCGCAGGGCCGGTACAAACGACCTGAAAATTGCGGCAACAGTGCTGGAGAACCACGGTGTGCTGATCAGTCGCAACCAGATTGATTTTCGTGCAATCGATGGACTGGCCTGTGAGGACTGGTCGCAGCCTGAGGCGTAATGGCTGCTTTGACCCGATTGCCACCTTGTCAGACGCATGTCATGACAAGGAGACCTGTCACGCCGTTCCGGTCGCTCGGGCCTGTCACGAGTGACACGAGGCTCTTGTGTCAGCTCAGAAATGTCTGCCACGACAGTCTCAGATGGCAGGCAATTCCAGCGTGTCACGAAATCTGAGCCAGGTTAACTCTGGAAACAGTTGTCGCACAGCAACCCTCTCCCCAGGGGACAGCGTTTCCATTCGGCATCCCCCTGGTCTGTATTAACGAGGCGCATGTCTTTCTGCCGGTAGTTGCGAACCACCGCTCCATGTGCGTTTTATTCATGCAGACCAATCTCCCTATCACTGTTGGAGTCTGCCATGTTTCTTTCTCCGTGGATCAACGGCTTGCGGAACCGTCTCAACCACAACCGCCGGCTGCGTGGCGCGCCACTGTCACGCCGACTCAATATCCAGAAACTGGAACAGAGAACGTTACTGACAACCACGGGTGTCCTTGTCGGCACCGAGTTGTCTGTATTCGTAGATGATGGCGACGACATCATCGTGCAAACCGACGCCACGACTGGCCGCATTGTCGTTCTGGCGAACGGAGCCACTGCGACCGGTGTCCCGAGTGCAGCGGCGAACTCGCTGACGGGTCTGAACGTCATTGCCGGGAACGACGACAACGACATTGATGTCAGCTCCGTCCTGGCTACTGACTTTACCGCACTGGCTGCGTCCGGATCGATCCGTATCGAGGGCGGTGACGGCAACGACAGTATCACGGGCAGCGCTGACTTCGGCGAATCGATCCTCGGTCAGGACGGCAACGACACGATTGATGGCGGTGATGGCAACGACACGATTGACGGCGGCACTGGCAACGACATGTTAACTGGTGGCGTCGGAGCAGATTCCATCGACGGCGACGACGGCGCTGACACAATCGTTGGGGGGTCGGAGGGCGACGTCATCCAGGGAGGAGACGGAGCTGACTCCATTACGGGCGACGCGGGCACGGACAACATTGATGCCGGACAGGGAGCCGATTTTGTTGATGGCGGTGACGACAACGACACGATCAACGGAATGTCTGGAAACGACACGATTATCGGCGGCCTGGGTAACGACTCCGTCCTTGGAGGCTCGCAGGATGATTCCATCAGCGGAGGTGATGGAGACGACAAGCTGGACGGTCAGGGAGGGGCCGATATCGTCGATGGGGCCGACGGCGCGGACTTGCTGATCGGCGGCCAGGGCGGTGATTCGGTCACAGGTGGGGCAGGAAATGACACCATCAACGGCATGGGTGGCAACGACACGATCAGTGGTGGCGATGACCCGGATACGATCTTCGGCGGCGGCGGTCGAGACAGTCTGAACGGCGACGGTGGCAATGACACGATCAACGGCAACGGCGGCGACGACACACTGGAAGGCGGTGCAGGATCGGACCTGCTGCGTGGTGGAGCAGGCAACGACCTGATCGGAACTCCTTCCACGATCGCGATTGATGACGTCACAGTCATCGAGGGTAGTGCGAGTGCGGTGTTTTTCTCGACGGACTTCGAGTCTGGCGTGCCGGCTCAGTTCACCGGCTTTACTGGCATCGAACCTGTGCAGGGTTATGCAGGGATTGGGGATGGCTCGAATCTGTTTAGCGGCAGTTTCCTACGCAACAACACCGGCGGAACCGACCTTAACCCTGGGTCAATCCCACAAACGCCAACCGTACTGACGTTGACCGGTTTACCGGTTCACACGAGCGTCGATTTGGACTTCCTGCTTGCGATTATCGACTCGTGGGACAACGCCGGCGCACCGCTGAGTCAAGGTCCTGACTTTTTCAACGTAACCGTCGATGGCACGTCGGTCTTTCGAGAAGGGTTTGCGAATGCACAGGCCACGCAAGGCTATCAGCCACCTTCGGGCGTTCAATTGACGCCACGCCCATTCGTCGATTTGGGATTTAACGGCTCATTACTGTTTACTGAGAGTGCATACAACATGGGTTTGGAACCGCAGCTGCAGGCGATTCCGCACACGGATTCGTCGCTGACGGTTGAATGGTTCGCGGACGGAGCAGGATTCCAGGGAGGAACTAACGAGTCCTGGGCGATCGACAATGTGGAAGTCGCACTCAATGGTCTGAACCCGAATGTCGAAGCCGTATTCACAGTCAGCCTTGGAGGCGCGAATTCGAGCACGGTCAGTGTGGACTTTGATACCGTCGATGGGTCTGCGATCGTCGGAGAAGACTACACAGCCAATAGCGGCCAATTGACGTTTGCTCCGGGCGAGACGCAAAAGACCATCACTGTCCCGGTGTCGTCAGACGGTATTGAGGAAGGTGACGAGTTCTTTCTGGTGAATCTTTCCAACGCGACTTCCAACGCTCGAATTGTGGATGCGCAGGGAGTCGGGATTATTGAAAACGATGATCGTCAGTTGATCGATATTTTCCTGGTGTTCGATTCCACGACCAGTTTCAACGCCGCGTTTCCGTCACTGGCGGCGGCCTTCCCGATGATTGTGTCCGATCTGCAGTCGAACCTGCCGACTGCCAGCTTTGCCTACGGTATCGGCCGGTTTCAGGAATTCTCTGGTGGGGCGAATTCGAGTCGTCCGTTCATTCTGAATCAGCCTATCGTTGAATCGACAACGCCTCAGTTCACTGCAGCCACGGATGCCGCGATCAACCGGCCAACTGGCGGCGGTGGAAACGGTGATATTCCAGAAACGTTGATCGAAGCTCTGTTTCAGGTTGCGACGGGTCTTGGTTTCGACGGAAACGGCGATGGTGACACTCTCGATAGTGGTCTCGCCGGATTGATTTCCACGCAGACGATGCCGACGGCCGGCGGCGATGTTCCGGCATTTGCGTCGTTTCTGCCCGACGCAACGGTTGCACCACTCGGCCCTGTTCTTGCTCCGTCCGGTAACAACGGCGGAGTCGGATTCCGCGACGATTCGCGGCGTTTGGTTTTGGTCGCGACCGATGCTCCGCTGAAATTCAGCGTAGACGGAATCGACCCGTATGTCGGAGTCAATGGAGTTACCGTCCCGGCCGCGGATATACAAATCAGTGGCTCGTCTGCTGTCCCGGCCGGTGCTGCGGGAATCCAACAGACTGTCGATGCGCTCATTGCCCAGGACGTGCAAGTGATTGGACTCGGCGGAATCACGACGCTGGGCGCTTTCGATCCCAACGATCCGGCCACCGCGCCCAGACGCCCATTGGAGGCACTATCGATTCTGACCGGCGCCATCAATCGGACGAGTTCTCCCATCATCAGTGGGATTCCAGGCGACGACATTGATCCCGGTGAGCCACTTTATCTGACGATCGACACTGCGTCGTCTGCCAACATCGCCACCGCGATAACTCAGGCCGTGCTGGGGACACTGGCACCGCCTCCACCACCGCTGCCACCGTCACTTCCAGATGGCAACGACACACTGTTTGGTGACGGTGGTAATGACTCGCTGTTCGGCGGAAATGGAAATGACTTCATCAATGGCGGTGACGGGAACGACCTGCTTGGCGGCGGACTTGGAAACGATTCGATTCTGGGCGGGGCCGACAACGACTTCATCGATGGTGGTAATGGCAACGACACGATTGATGGCCAGGGCGGAGATGACGTGATTCAGACGGGACTTGGACAGGACCTGGTGATCTGGAATGGTTCCGGCGATGGTGTCGACACGATTCAGGAATCTCCGGGTGCTCAAGAGCTGATGGTCATGGGCGACGGCGGGGCCGACTCGTTCACAGTCGACAGTAACTCGGGACTCCTGCGTGTGACCGAAGGTGCGGCTTCGATCACGGCCAGTAATTCGACAAATGAAGTCACGATTCTGGGCGGTAATGGTGATGACTCCATTACTGTCAGCTCGATCGATGACGTTCGCCAGGTCAGCCTGATCATCGACGGCCAGGGTAACAACGACACAATCACGGCGATGAACGCCCGCCTGGGTGGCGTGCTGCTGGACCTGCGTGGCGGGGACGGTGACGACACGGTCACGGGCAGTCGCGACCGGGAAACGATTTCGGGTAACGCGGGCGACGACTCGCTTTCGGGAGGTGAAAGCAGTGACGTCCTGGATGGCGGCGAAGGCAATGATGTGTTGAACGGCGACGTGGGTGACGATTCGCTGGACGGCGGCTCGGGTAACGACACGCTGAACGGCAATGACGGAAACGACAGCCTGCAGGGCAGTTTCGGGAATGATGTCCTGATGGGCGGCGTGGGTAACGACACGCTCCGCGGTGGGTTCGGTAATGACACGCTGAATGGTGCTGCTGGAAACGATCTGGCCGACGGGAATCAGGACGACGATCGCGTGCTGGGCGGTTCCGGCGATGACTCGCTGGACGGCGGTACGGGCGACGACACAGTGACTGGCCAGTCTGGAAACGACCAGCTCAAAGGCGGCGACGGTAACGACCGTATTGAAGGCAACTCAGGTAGGGACACGATTGATGGTGGTGACGGCGAAGACACGATCGATGCCGGCACAGGCAACGATATCATCGACGGCGGCGATGGTAATGACTCGGTCAACGGCATGTCCGGAAGGGACACACTGATCGGTGGTGACGGGAACGACACACTGCTCGGTGGTGGTGGCGTCGATCGCATCTTCGGTGGTGACGGTGCCGACATCCTGCGAGGCAACGGCTCGATCGACAAATTCAACAGCGGCGAAGGCGGGCAGACGCCGAAAGACCTTGGCGTCGGCGAGACGGATGATCAGAACCTGACGATTGAAGTGTCGGTGCTGGCAGCGCTGGCTGAGCTGAACGGTTTCTGATTCGGCCAGGTAGTAGAACAGTGAAGGGGGAGGGCACGGTCTGGGGAGGCCGTGCCCTTTTTTGTCTGACCGTCACGGTTTGTGGTGTGGACATGGCATCAGCCGGCATTCTTGATTTGCCATCGGCTTTAGGGGGCTGTCGATTTAATGCGGGGCGATTGTCCCCGACTGTTTGTCGACCATCGCGCTATCTTCCCGGTGGTTTCAGTCAGGAGGCTCCGATGGGAATTCATGGACGATGGGCCAAGGCGCCTATTGCTCGCGAGCAGCGGACGTTGCTCGCTCCGACACTGGATGATGTCGTCGCACACAACGATGAAGTGCGTGTGCTTGCTGAGATACCCAGGTCCCTCGACTGGTCCAAATGGGAGCAGCATTATTGCGCCACGCGCGGGAGACCACCGATCCATCCCCGCGTCATGGCCGGGATTGTGCTCTGTGGACTCATGCGACGCGTGCGCACGCGTGGCGTGGTGATGGTGGACACGGGTTGGTCTTCGGCGCCGATCGCACTTTCGACGCCCCAGAAATGAACAGCCCGTGGCTGCGTTCCAGTCGCGTTCTGGAATACATGTGCCTGCGGAATATTGACTTTCTGTGGCTCGCCGAAGGACACCAGCCTGACCACAGCACGCTGTGTCACTTCCGCAACGCACACGAGGTTGAGCTCCGGGGACTGTTCCGGAAAGTCTGCACCATCGCAATGACACTGGGCCTGATTCGGCTGGGTGAAGTCGGCTTCGACTGGACGCGGGTCAAGGCGTCCAACAGTCGGTATGGAACTCGCGGACGTGAGTGGATCAAGAAGAAGCTGGCAGAACTCGACGGGCTTTATAGCGAGCTGCTGGCCGAGTCGCGGGCGGTTGATCAACAGGACCTGTTCGAGCCGTCCACGGGCGGTGTGGTCAGTGGTCCTCTGGCGGACGTCCAGCATCGACGCGACAAGCTGCAGGCGGCAGGCGGCACTCGGGGAACTCGAGCAGATCGAATCGTCTCGTGCCGCAAACGGGCTGGATCCACAGACGGCCCAGCTTCCAATGACAGATGCCGACTCGCGCGGGATGCCCAACAAGGAAGGCGGCTTCGCTCCCAACTTCACGCCGACGTGTGTGACTGATGAAAGCGGAGTCGTGATCGACGTCGACGTATGCAACACGGTCAACGAATCGGGCGAGACACTCCCCTCGTCCGACTTGGAGCACGCGAACAAGGCGAGCACATTGTGGAATGTGGTCGGCTCCACTCACTCAGCGAGTGAGCAGCAGGGCATATCAGTGCGCCGTTCGACGGACGGGCTAACCAGTATCGTGATCAATGATGTGCAGATCGAGATTGCTGAAGTCGTAAGCGGTCCGGACGTGGCGAAGCAATATCTGCTCCGGCAGTTTTCGGGAGCCGATCGCGACAGGAACGGCTATCTCGAGGAAGACGAATCCAGCCGGAACAACGCGTTCCGGTTATCGTTCGATCAGTTCGATGTGGACGGCGACGGCAAGCTGTTTAAAGAAGAACTGACGGCTGTCGTGGATGGCCGCACGCAGCCGCGCGCGAATGAATGTGCGTAACCGCGGACGCGACCTGTTCGAGATCCTCGACGTGGACCGCAACCGCAGCCTGGGACGACGCGAGCTGGCGCAGGCCGTCAAACGAGTTGAACTATGGGACACCGACGAAGACGGTGTGATTTCTGAATCTGAGGTGCCGCAGCTCTATCAGATTTCGTTCGGACCCGGGCAGCCTTAGTTTCGAGGGGTACAACTTCCGGGGCAGACCGCACGAATGCGTGGCGACGACAACGCGACAAATCCGGTCGCACCAAAGTGGTTCACGAGACTGGACCGCAACGGCGACGGCGAACTTGCCCGACGTGAGTTCCCCGGAAGTCGCGCCAAGTTTCAGAAACTGGATCAGAACTCCGACGGCATCGTCGATGCCGCGGAGGCAGAGTTTGTTAAATAACTCTCGCTCAATTAACCCGATTGTCCCCTCTCCCCTGGGGGGAGAGGGGCGTCGATAAGCACGTTTCGATGACTGCATTTCGGATCAGGTCCAAGTGCTTTTCCGCAATCAAAGGAGTACATCAGGATGTCACCGCGACAGGCACCAATTTCATGGGGGCTGCTGGCCGGAGTGCTCGGCATCGGTCTGACAATGACCATCGCCGACGCTCAGAACGACAAACCACAACCGATCGAAGAACTGATTCCCGCCGGCACAGTCGTGTTCCTCGGTCATGACGGGGCCGAGAAGCATCAGGCCGCATGGGAGAAAACCGCGGCGCACGAAGCGATGTATGAATCCGGCATGGTCGGTGTCCTGGAGAAACTGTTCGAGTTTGCCGGACAACAAGCCGGGCAGCAGGGGAATCCGGAATTCGAAGAGGCAATGAAGCACCTGGAGGCGCACGGCGCAACACTCGCCGTTTCACTGCCGGATGCACAGGGACCGCCGATTCCACAGATCACGATCGTGCTGCATAAAGCTGCAAAGTACGAGCCGATGCTTAGCGGACTGGCTCGCAACTTTGGGTTCTTCATTGCCGCTCAATTCGAACAACAGGACGTCAACGATCGCGCCGTGACCAGCGCCGTGATTCCCAACACGCCAGGCATCGAAGTCGGCATCTGGGCGGAAGGCGAGCACCTGATCGTCGTGGGTGGCATGAACGCAGTCAGCACGGGAATTTCCGTCGCCACCGGCGAGTCACCGAACCTCACGACGAACGAACTCTGGAAGAAATACAACTACGACACGGAAGGCTTCGAAACGACATCCGTCGCGTGGCTCGACTTTGCGGCGCTTCGCGCGAAGTTCGGCGAGATGCCGCTTCCGGTGCCGGGCAAAAGCGTCGATGACGTGCTTAAAACGGTAGGACTGCACAATCTGGACACCGTGGCTTATCAGTACGGTTACAAGGGCCGGTCGCTTTGGTCGGAAGCAGTGATCGAAGTCGATGGCCCACGCACCGGGCTGCTGGCACTGACTGATCAGAAGCCAATGACGTTGGACGACCTGCCGCCGCTACCCGCCGGTACGAACGGATTCAACGCCATGCGAATCGACTCGTCGGCCATGTGGGACACACTGACCCAACTGGCTCGCGAGGCTGTCGCGTTTGGACCGCCGCAAGCCGCTGGCCAGGTTGAAGGCGTGCTGGCCAACCTTCCGCAGATGATCGGCTTCGATCCCAAAGCCGATCTGCTCGATGCGCTCGGCGATGTGGCGTGCATCTTCGCCGACCCGGATCAGGGGTTTCTTGGTACGGGCATGGGCGTCATGGTCAGCGTCAAAGACGCGGAAAAACTCGAGGCGACCATCGAAAAACTGCTGCAGATGGGTGAGCAGGCATCGCGTGGCCAGTTCAAGGTGCACCGATCCGACAAGCATGGCCGAGAACTCGTGCTCTTCGAATTTGCTGATCAGGTCCAGGTCGGAGCATTGACGATTGATGACGGATGGCTGATTGCCGGCCTGATGCCGCAATCGGTCGAAGCAGCTCTGTTGAGGATCGACGGCCAGCTCGATCAGTGGCAACCGACACGAGCACAGACTCAAGGTCTGGAAGAACTGCCCAAGTCGTTCACTTCGATCACCATCGGCGACCCCCGCGTGAGCTGGCATGCTCTGATCAAACTGGCGCCAGTGATTATGTCGGGTGGCCTGGCCGCGCTGAAGGAAGAGCGCATCATCCCGCGTGACGCGAGGCTGCCCATCACGGTGGCCGACCTGCCGCCGGCCGAAGTGGTTGTCCGTCCGTTGTTTCCGAATATCTCTGTCACGACGTCGGACGAAAACGGAATCCGGATCACGTCACGCAAATCGCTCCAGGGGATTCCGATCATCGGCGGGATCGGCGAAGGCAACGGTATTGTGACGGCGGCCATTGGAACGGCGCTGCTTCTGCCTGCGGTACAATCAGCTCGTCAGGCGGCGCGTCGATCTCAATCGAAGAATAATCTGAAACAGATCGCACTGGCTCTGCACAACTATGCGGACACGTACAGGAGTTTCCCGGCGGGAACGCATCCCAACGAGAAACTGAAGCCCGAAGAACGACTCAGTTGGCTGGCCACGATCCTGCCCTTCATCGAACAGTCAGCCCTGTTCAAGATAATCGACTTTGAAGAGTCCTGGGACGACGAGGCTAACGAACGCGCGGCGGAAATCCGCATTCCGACATTCCTGAACCCGGGAAGCGTGGCCTCGCCGGCCAGTCATGGCGAAACGCACTATGTCGGTATCGCGGGACTCGGCAAAGACGCTCCGACGCTTCCCGTCACGAGCAAGCGAGCCGGAATCTTCGGGTTCAATCGAAAGACGCGCTTTCGGGACATCACGGATGGAACGTCCAACACGATGATGATTAGCGAAGCGACAGGCGAATACGGCCCGTGGATCTCTGGAGGCAACGCGACCATACGGTCCCTGACGAAGAAGCCTTATATCAACGGCCCGGACGGCATCGGCGGACCATATCGAGGCGGATGCAACATCGGCCTTGCCGACGGTTCGGTGCGCTTCGTTTCGGAGAACATCGACCCAACCGTCTTCGAACGCCTCTCCACGATGGCCGACGGTCAGGTCATTCCGAACTCCTGAGATTCGTCTTACGGATCTCAACTGTCCTGGTGCTCAATCGCCGGGGTCATCGCCGCAGGGCTTTGGCTCCGGCTTTCTTTTTGAGACAGCGTTGATTGAACGCCGTTTCCGGTTCTGCCACAGTTCGGCCCGTTCCTGACCGGGTCATAGCGGAGTCGGATAATGAAACTTGGACTGATCAATTCGGCGTGGGCGCAGGCCGGTCGTGACACGGCCTGGGGCATCCAGAAAACCAAAGAGCTGGGCTTCGATACGATCGACATCTTCGCCGATCCCCTCGACATTGACGTGCGCGAACGGCGGCTGATCAAAACCGAATGTGATCGCAATGATCTGCCCATCGTCTCGATCTGCTGCGTTGCTGTCGGCCTGATTGACTTCAATCCGAGCGTGCAGCGATTCAGCTTGGATCGCTGCAAGGCATACCTCGACCTGGTCTACGAATACGAGGCGCGGAACCTGCTACTCGTACTGGGCGAGTACATCTGGGCGCAAGAGGTCATCCCACCGGAAGAGCAGTGGAAGACGGCTGTCGAAAACTGCCGCCGGCTGGCTGAGTATGCTGACTCGCTGGGAGTGCAGATCGCGCTGGAACTGGAACCGTTTCCGCTGTCGCTGCTGAATAATGTCGAGAACATGGTGCGATTTGTTGACGACGTGAATCACCCGGCTCTGCAGGCCAATATCGATGTGTCGCATCTGCTGCTGGCGGATGTCGCTCCCGAGGAATTGCGGCGGTTGAAGGGCAAAGCGATCCATGTGCATATCTCGGACTGCGACGGCAAAGTGCATGGTGATCTGCCGCCCGGCCGCGGAGTCATGAACTTCGAGCCCTACCTGAGGGAGATTAAAGATCTGGGAATCGACGGGAGCGTCTCAATCGAACTCGAATACTCGCCCGAGCCCGATCGGATCGAGGAATGGGTCGCCGAGGCCTATGAGGCAACGGACCGGCTGATGCAGGAATCTGGACTGCGGGGCTGAAAGATGCCGTGATATCGCCGCGCCGCGTTCGCCTGCTGGTTCAGTTTCAATGACCTTCGCAACAACCTCGCAACTGAGAGACGTAATCCAATGAGTAGTTCGAAATCAACTCTGTTACTGGCCGTGCTTCTGCTCACAACCGGAACCGGCTGGCTGCTGTCCGCATTGGGATTCCTGCCACAGATTAACTGGTTGTGGACTCTGGGTCTGGGAGTGACCGGCCTGGCGACGGTGGCGTTGATAGGATTCGACAAAGTGACCGCGACCGTCGGGCCGTTCTTTCTGATCGCAGCCTTGTTGTCAGTCCTGCGGCAGACCGGACATCTCACGCTCAACATCGAGGTGCCAATTCTGGTCATCTCAGCCGGATTCCTGCTGCTGATCTCAAGATTGCCAATCATCCCGTCTCCCAAATGGATTCTGGAAGAACCGACACCGGAATGATGCACGGATGACCGACCAATCTGCTGCCACTTCACCGTTCGGACTTCTGCCGGAGGTTCGAGATGGAATCGCGTGTGACGCGGCCAGTCGCGTCCCGCGTCTGTTGGTCAGCGTTCGAAATGCCGACGAGGCGCGAGCAGCGATTGCTGGCGGCTGCGACATTCTGGACGTCAAGGAGCCGAATCACGGCTCGCTGGGTCTGGCCTCGTTGTCGGACATTGAATCGATCAACCGCGAGGCGACGAAACAAGCGGTCCCGTGCAGCGTGGCCCTGGGCGAAGCAGCGCACTGGCTCGCGGATTGTGTGGCTGAGGAATTCCACGCGGATGCAGCCCCCGATATCCGGCCAGACTTTCTGAAACTTGGACTCGCTTGCCTGGGCGCATTGCCGAATTGGGCTGAGTCCTGGGAATCCGCAGTCCAGCGAGTCGAAGATTCTGTATTGCGTGTCGGATGTCGTGACGCCCGTTGGGTCGCAGTCATCTATGCGGATTGGCAACGAGCACGTTTTGAGGACGGGCAACCGACTCACGCCCCGAACCCAGATCAAGTGCTCGATGCCGCCCTCGACCAGTCCAATGCGTTTGGTAATCGATTCGCGGGAGTTCTCGTTGACACATACTCCAAATCGTCCGGAACGCTGCTGGACGCGCTGTCGATCCCCGAACTCCGCAACATCGCGCATCGCACGCGGGAATCCGGCCGGTTCCTGGCCCTCGCCGGTCGACTCAATGCAGGTCTTCTGGAGCCAATTCGCGAACTGCAGCCTGATGTCGTTGCGATTCGCTCGGCGGCCTGTCGAGGTTCTGATCGCACGGCAACGATTGATGTCGATCGGGTTGCCCAGTTTCGGACGGAGTTGCAGCGTGTGTTCCTGCCGCGAACCAGCGCGGGTGTCATCCAGTGAAGACCGCGAACCGAGATGACGGCGCCCGGTCTGAACCCATCTTTCGAAATCGATCCTTCTGGGGTCTGACGGTCAGCCAGTTACTCGGCTCGTTCAACGACAACCTGTTTAAGCAGCTTGTCCTGCTGCTGTGCCTGGATCATGCGATGCAGGCGGCCGGACCGAGCGCGAACGCAACGACCGATCGGTATCAGCCGATCGCATTGATCATGTTTGCCTTGCCGTGGATTCTGTTCTCGGGAACGGCTGGGTTTTTGTCGGACCGAACCAGCAAGCAGCGCGGCATCGTTCTGTTCAAGTCGCTGGAAGTCGTCGTCATGGGATGCGGACTGTTCGCATTCCTGTCTGGAGAATTGTGGCCGCTACTGCTGACTCTGTTTTTCATGAGCACTCAAAGTGCGTTCTTCGGACCGTCGAAGTACGGAATCCTGCCGGAGCTGTTTGCCGAGCGTGATCTGCCGCGGATCAACGGCATCTTTCAGATGACGACTTTTGTCGCGATCATCATTGGGTTCTCATCGGCCGGGATCCTCAAGGGACTGCTGCCGGGGCAACAGGGACTGGCGATTGTCAGCGTCGTGTCGATCGTCATCGCCATCATCGGTGCCGGCGCAGCTCTGTTGATCCGACCGACCGCCGCAGCTCAACCCGCTCTGAAGTTTGGCTGGTCGACAGTGGGTGTCGATGCCCAGAACTGGCGCCTGATCGGGCAGGATCGATTTCTACTTGGCGTGCTGCTGGCGTCAGCCCTGTTCTGGTTCACCGGCGCGATCGTGCAGCCGGCGGTCAACGGTCTCGGACGCTTCGATCTGGGGCTCAGTGACGCGCGCACCAGTCTGCTGCAGGCGTGCGTCAGCATCGGCATTGCGTTCGGCTGCCTGCTGTCCGGACGACTCTCGAAGAAACGCATTCGATTTGGTCTGGTCCGCGCTGGCGCCTGGGGAATCGTGCTGGGGCTCATCTCGCTCACGGCGCTGGTGTACCTGCCGGTGTCACACCGCGATGTCGGAGTCGACTCCTTCAGCAGCCTGCTGGTGACAGCCGATCGAGCGGAATGGCTGGCACGTCTCGCATTGATCGAGCTGGGACTGAGTGCAGGAATCTACATCGTGCCGCTGCAGGTCACGCTGCAGACTGTCCCACCGCAGGAACAGAAGGGTCGCATGATCGGCACGATGAACCTCGTCAACTGGATTGGCATCCTGCTGTCGGCCGTATCGTATGGCCTGTTCGAGTGGCTCCGCGGCAGTCTTCGCAATGCCGAACTGGTCAGTCTGCCGTCGGCCACAGTGTTCTCCGTCCTGGCAATCCTGATCGCCGCGGTCGCGGTTTTTTACCGTCCAGGCGATCGAGACCTGGAGTAATCCTCAGTCAGTTGACTCGACGGCTGAGAATCAGTTAGCTGGTCAGTCTCTGACAAATCAGAATCTCATCAGACGTGTGAGGACCGCCATCCAATACGACATTCGCGAACTAACACTGGGAGGCATTCTCGACCAGGCGATCACACTGATGAAGAACCACTTTGGTTCCTTCGTGGCGATCATGGCCATCACTTGGTTGCCAGTGCAGCTCGCGAATGTGATCGCCACCGAAACACTGCTGGCGGACTTGGCAACGCTCGAAGATCCGGATGCCATTATGAGGGCATCTGCTGAATACGCGAGCTTGTTTATAGGACTCTACGTGCTGAACCTGCTCGTAGCACTGATCTCCAATGCGGCGATCGTCTACGCGATTGCAAACGCTTATCTCGGGAAACGAATAACCGTGGGGGGATCGATCGGGAAAGCGTTCGGCCTGTTCTTTCCGCTTCTGTGGACGTTGATCCTGGTCGGTGTCGCGATCATGGGCGGGTTCATACTTCTGATCGTCCCGGGCATCCTGGCGGCATTCTGGTTCTCACTGGCGACCCAAGTTGTCGTTGTTGAAGGAGTGAGTGGATTCAAAGCACTCGGACGCAGCCGCCAGATCATGCGCGGAAATATCGGGACGCTGTTCGTGATGGGGTTGGTGCTCGGCCTGATCGGTTTCGCGATTTTGGGCGGCAGCTCGTTTATTTCTGAGCGATATGTTCAGGCAATCCTAAACGTCACTCTGAACATGGTGCTGGTCATCTTCTCGTCGGCCGCTGGTGTCGTGTTTTACTTTTCCGCTCGCTGTAAGAACGAACAATTCGATCTGCAGTTGCTGGCCAGCAACGTTGGCAGCGAATTGGCTGCTGACGAGGCCGAGGCTTCTGACGAGTTGTTTACGCCAGAGGGGTGAGGTCAGCTGCCTGTTGAAAAACCTGTAGGCCGGCAACAAGGAGCGATAGCGACGCAGTTCCGGCAGGTCAATTCCCGGAGAATTCTGAATCGCCGGAACTGCGCTGCGCTTGGTCCGGCCTACGGTTTTCGTCTCGTCCCAACGCTCCGCGTTGGGACGCATCGCAGGACGCTCTGCGTCCCGTGCATACAAGGCTGGGGACGCAGAGCGTCCAAAACGCCGTTCCAACGCGGAGCGTTGGAACGAGATTGGTTGTGGCCGTAGGCCAACCCAGGCTTGCCCCGACCTACGGTTCGAGTCTTTCAACGGAGCGTTAGCGCGTGCCACCTGAGTCCCGATTGCCAGTACCGGCAGATCAATTGCACGAGAGGATTCGTGAGGTCCTGTCGCGGCCGGACTATATGGACGCTGCCGCGGAACCTTCCAGCGAACTGGCCGCGCTGATCGCCAAACTGATCGGATGGATTCTATCCGCACTGCGGTGGTTCTTCGGGCTGACTCATGGGCTGCCCGAGTTTCTGCGGTGGACGATTGTGGGCGCGCTGATCGTCGTGGTGCTCCTGCTGCTGGGACACATCGCGTGGTCGCTACATCGCGCCATTACGGGTGCGGATGTCAGGCGGCGCGACCGGCGACTTGTCCCCGATGAACAGCCGCAGCTCCAGCCAATAGAACTGGAGCACATGGCCGAACAGGCGGCAGCACGCGGTGAGCTGATTGAAGCGGTGCGGCTGCTGTTTCGAGCCAGCCTGTTGCGACTGGAACAGAGCGAGAGGCGGCCGTTTCGTCGAGGGACGACAAACAGTCAGCATCTGATCCGATATCGCGGGACGCACTTCTTCGATGCGCTCGAGGTTCTCGTCCGAACCATCGAACGAAAATGGTACGGCGATGAGGTCTGTCAGCAGTCCGATTACGATATGTGCTGCCAGGCGCATCGGTCGCTGCAGACGGCCATGAAGGGAGGCCTGCATGGTCACGCCTCGTAATGTCATCGCACTTGTGATCGCGTTGGCGGTGTTCTCCATCACCTGGGAGGTGTTCAGTCTGCTGCAGCCTCCGGACAGCGGCGGCATGCGCGGGGACTCTTACGGGACTCGGTCTCACGGGTATCGAGCGACCTACGAGACATTCAATGAACTCGGCATTCAAACGGATCGCCGACTGCGGCCGCCCGTGCCGCGTGATCTCGAAAACTCAGTGCTCGTGTTCTGGAACCCTCACGCTCAACTGATTGCGTCGGAACCGTCGTGGCTGGAGGACATTGCAAGCGGTGTGCGGGCGGGCGGGCATGTCGTTGTCGGCCACGACGGCTCATCACTGTTTCCGGATGAGATTGCCGCGAAAATGGCGGAGTCGGCGACGATCGCGAACCCGGACCGGTCGGCTCTTGAGTTGCTGGGACTCGATCAAGTGACTGTGACACAGGACGACGATGCGCCCGGTCTGCCCACCAGCGAGACCGAGATCGCCGAGTTGATCGCCGGGTCTCTCACGGGCGCACGCGCGAAGGTCCCGCGATTGAATTACACGGTCCGAGGCACTGGCGCATTCGAATCGTCGACAGAAACCATCGAGTCAATCGAGCTTCCGACCGGAAAACTGAACGTCATCGATATGGGCGACCAGCCAGTCGAGTCGGCGATGTATGCCGTCGATGCGGGCGGAACGGATCACTGCATCGCCGCTCGAGTCCCGATGGGATCAGGCATGATTACGGTTGTCAGCACACCGTGGATTCTGAGCAACGCGGGCATCGGCCAGGCAGACAATGTTCTGCTGGCGGCCATGCTGCTGTTCGAAGACGACCACACGATCGTGTTCGATGAGTTCTATCACGGGCTGGCCGTTCGCGGGAATCCGATGTGGCTGTTCTCGCAGCGCACGTACGGCACGGTGATGCTGGCAGTGCTGGCACTGACCGGCGTTGTCGTCTGGCGAAGCGCCGTGTTTCTCGGACCACCGTTGTCCGCCGTGTCGACCTCCCGGCGTTCGATCCGCGAATACATCGACGCAATGGCTCGATTCATGTGTGAGGGCCGGCATCGTGACCAGTGGATTCTGGGCGAAGTCCGTGATGGCGTCCTGTGGAACCTTCGACAGGAATACGGATTGCCTCCGGAACAACACAATGTCGAGGAGCTGCTGGTTATCATGTCCCGCCGCGACACACAGCGTGCTGATGCGCTACGTGGTTCATTGAACGACGTCGACTCCGTAATTCACAATAGCGACCCACCGGGCCGCATCGCCGTGATTCAACTTCTGCAGAGGATGACCGCTTGTCTCTCCAGGAATGCTACCGCACGATTCGAGAAGAAGTCGACAAAGTAATCTACGGACAGGACGAGGCGGTCGAGTTCGCTTTGGCGGCACTGTTCAGCAGCGGTCACGTGCTGCTGGAAGGACCACCAGGAACCGCCAAGACTCTGCTGGTCCGCACGATCGCCGCGGCACTGAATCTCGACTTCCGCCGTGTGCAGATGACGCCCGATCTTCTGCCCGGCGATATCACAGGTTCGTCGATCTATCGCGAACAGTCGGGCACATTCGAGTTTCGTCAGGGACCAGTCTTCACGAGCTTTCTGCTGGCGGATGAAATCAATCGCGCGTCCGCTCGCACGCAGTCGTCACTGCTGGAAGCCATGCAGGAAGTAGGTGTGACACACGACGGCGTGACGCATCCACTGCCCGATCCGTTCATCACATTCGCCACGCAGAATCCCATCGAGCAGGAAGGCACATATCCGCTGCCACTGGCGCAGCTCGATCGTTTCATGTTCAAGATTGAGGTCCCCTATCCAGACCCCACCGCCGAACAACGGGTGTTGCGCGAACATCATGCCAGCGGCGGGAAGTCCGATCCAACCGCGATGGATGTCCAGGCGGTTGTCACTCCAGAAGACATCATCGAATCGCGAACGACCATACGAGACACGCATGTTCGCGACGAGGTGATTGCTTACGTGTCACGCCTGTTGGCGGCCACGCGCAACGATGAGTCATTGTCTGTGGGAGCCAGCCCGCGAGCCGGCCTGATGCTGCTGATGGGAGCCAAGAGCTTCGCTCGGTTCGCCGACCGTGACTTCGTCATTCCCGATGACATTCAGCGGGCCTTTCTGCCCGTGATGCGACATCGTGTGGTGCTGAGTCCGTCGACCGAACTGGAGGGCATCCCCGCCGACGAAGTGATGTCCGGAATTCTGGAAGCGATCGAGGTGCCGCGATGACGGCGCGCGACCAGGCGTTGATCGACAGGCTGCGCGTGCGGCCCGGCCGCCGTCTGGTCCGGCTGTTCGTAGGGCTGCTCGTGATCTCGCCACTGGTCTTCGTGTTTCCCTGGATGATCTGGCTGGTTGCCGTCCCGTTGCCGGTCTTCCTGCTGGCAGTCTTCGAGTATCGCGACCTTAAAACGAGCATTCGAGGTATCTCGCTGAGACGCGACATGCCCGGTATCGGCGGACGTGATCAACCATTCTCCATCGCGTGGACTCTCGAACGGACCGATGGCCCAGTTCTGTTAGGTGCATGGCGGGAATGTCTGCCAGCCGATGCCGTTCCGGAATTGTTCGGTCAGCCGTTTACATTCGCCGATGGCGAACGCTCGAAGACGTTTACTCACGAGTTCCGCATTCCCGTCCGCGGACAGCACGCGATTGGGCCGTTCTGGATCCGCGTTGTGGGTCGTTTCGGTCTGCTGGAAATGCAGCGCTGCATTCAGGGGCAGTCAGAGATTCGCGTACTGCCAGAGACGTACCATTCGCCGGACGACCTGAGGAAGGACCAGGGCGCGGAATTCCTGCTGCTCGACAAAGCGACGCAGACGCGACAGCACGGAACGGGTACGGAATTTGAATCCCTGCACGAGTATCGTGAGGGTGACGATCCAAGGCGCATCGACTGGCGCGCGACAGCTCGGATGCGACGCCCAATCGTGCGGCGTTATCAGATCGAGCGTCACCGCGACGTTATGGTGGTTGTCGACTGCGGCCGGCTGATGGGCGGCGACGCCGACAAAGGCAGCAAGCTCGATTGCGCCGTTGATTCCGCGCTGCTGCTGGCTCGAGCGGCCTTGCAGGGTGGTGACCGCTGCGGGATGGCCCTGTTCGACGATCAGGTCGTCGGTTACCTGCCCCCGTTAAGCGGCGTGTCGTCCATGAACGCCATCGCCGACTGCGTCTACAACGTCCGCACGCGATGGCGCGAATCCGATTTCACCCGCATGTTTACGATGTTGCAACAGCGACAGCGCAAACGCTCACTGATTGTCATTCTGTCCGACCTGGTCGATGCGGAAACGACAATTCGGTATCGCGCGTCTCTGTCCGGACTGGCGCGACGTCACGTGGTTCTGTTTGCCGCTCTACAAACACCAACCGTGCAACACATCGCAACGTCGCCAGTGGAAACTCAGATCGACGGAGCCCGCACAGCCGTGTCATTCCGACTGCTGCGTGAACGTGCTCAGGCATTGCACAGCGTGCGGCGGTCGAGTGTCACTGTTCTGGATCTGCCGCCATCTCAGTTGACGATTCCGTTGATCAACCAGTTCGTGGAACTGCGCCAGAGCAGTCAGATGTGAATTCACGCGGACGGGATCGTTTCGCGGATCCTCACAACCTGTCCCGTTCCACGTTGACCGCACAGGCCTTGTAAGACGGCTGTTTGGAATACGGGTCGAACACGGCATCGGTCAACCTGTTCGTTGCCTCGTAATGCATTGGAATGAAGACCTGCCCTGGCTGCATCGTGTGCGAGATGAACGCAAAACAATGGACGCGTCCTCGCTGTGATTCAACGACCAGCCGATCGTGATGGCTGACCCCCAGCTTCCGAGCGTCCACCGGGCTGATCTCCACATAGATGCTCGGCGGGTACAGCTTCCGCAGCACTGCCGACTTCTTTGTCCGTGTCTGAGTATGCCACTGCGACGCCGTCCCGCGACCGGTCAGCAGAATGAACGGAAACCGATCACTAACCGGTTCCGGCATCGGCCTGGGCTCTTCGAAAAGAAACTTCGCCCGACCATCGGAGTGGTAGTAGCGGCCATCTTCGAAGAGACGACGCTGATTCGAGTGATTCGAGTGCGGAGTGGGGAGTGCGGAGTGGACGGTATTCCGCATTCCGCATTCCGCACTCCCCACTCCGCACTCTGGAAATGGCCACTGAATCCCTCCGGCTCTATCCACATCCTCATAGTCGGCGACGCCCGTGAAGTCACACGGCATCCCACGACTGCACTCTTTGAGGATCTGGAACACCGCCTCCGGCGAGTCCCACTTTGCAAACATATCTCCGCAGCCCCACGAGTCGGCGATCAGTCGAAAGATCGAGAAGTCCGAAAGAGCCTGCCCAGGTGCCTTCCTGACTTTTTTGATCACTCCGATGCGGCGCTCGGAATTGATGAATGTCCCTTCCTTCTCGCCCCACCCGGCAGCCGGCAGAACCAAGTCTGCGATCTGAGCGGTCTCCGTCGAATGATACATGTCCTGCACGACCAGAAAGTCCAGCCGGTCAAGGATATCGAGGCACTGGTTCTGGTTGACCCATGAATGGGCGGTGTTCGTGCAGATGACCCACAGGCCTTTGATCTTACCTCGCAGGATGCCTTCGATAATCTCGTTATAGGCCCAACTCGGCTCATGCGGGATCAGTGATTCTTCAATGCCCAGAATGCCAGCGACCTTCTGCCTGTGCTCGGCGTTTCCAAACTCGTGACCGCCCAACAGGTTGGTCGTATTAGAAAACAGCCGAGAACCCATCGCGTTGCACTGACCGGTGATTGAGTTCGCACCAGTGCCCGGTCGACCCATGCTCCCCGTCATCAGAGCCAGGTTGATGATGGCTTGAGCCGTGCGCACTCCCTGGTAGCTTTGGTTAACGCCCATTGTCCACCAGAACGACACCGCTTTGCCTTTGTGGATTGTCTCGGCGAATCTCTCGATCTGGTCGGCTTCCAGGCCAGTTTCCTGGACAACGCGATCAAGATTGAAAGCCTGGACAAACTCAGCGAATTCGTCGTAGCCGCTTGTGGACGCTGCGATGTAGTCCTCATTAACCCACCCCTTTTCAATCAGGATGCGGGCGACACCATACAGGAGCGTCTGGTCGGACTTGGGAGCCAGTGGCAGATGCTGCGTGGCATTCATCGACGTCTCGGTCGTCCGAGGATCAATGGTGATGATCTCCGGACTGTTCGGGTTGCGCATCACACGTTCCCACATGATGGGATGCGCGAGACACAGATTGCTGCCGATCAATACGATCACGTCGGACTCTTCAAAGTCCTGATACGTGTAGGGCGGAGCATCGAACCCGAACGCCTGCTTGTAAGCCACGACGCTTGTGGCCATGCACTGCCGTGTGTTCCCGTCGCCGTGTTTGATACCCATTCCAAATTTGGCGAGTGCTCCGAGGAACGCCATCTCTTCGGTCGGTATCTGCCCTGTGCTGATGAAGGCAACAGAATCCTTGCCGTGCTTCTCCTGAATGGCTTTGAATCTCTCGGTGAACGTCTTCAGAGCCGTGTCCCAATCGACAGGTCTATGCCGACCGGATCGCTCATCCTTTAACAGGGGTTCCGTCGCTCGATCCGGAGCATCCAGCACGGTGAGCGCTTCCCAACCCTTCGGACAGGCCATCCCCATGTTGACGGGATAGTCGGTCGACGGAGTCAGGCTGACGGCTTCGCCGTCCTTCAAATGAATATTGAGACTGCATCCGGTGGAGCAGTAGCCGCAGATCATCTTCGTCGTCGAATCGGGTTTCACGAACGTCGGAACCTGCCCGAGTCCGAAACCACCCGGTTCACGCAACAGCTCGCGTGTCAGTGGGCCTTCACGCCGATACACAAGCGAAGTTAAGGTAGATTCACGTTCGGTCTGAATAGACATGGCCGGTCATTACTTATGATTGGTCACGGGGAACGCGGTCACGCCCGTGAGGAGAACGCGATGAGTGATTCCGTCGGAGAAATGACGAAATCTGAATTCTGTCAGTTAATCGAGACGGTTGTCGAACAGAAACTCCTCGATCTACTAGGGAATCCGGACGAGGGCCTGAATCTTCAGGACGAAGTCCGTGAGAGACTGCGGAAGCAACAGGCAGTCGTGGCAGCCGGCGATCGCGGCGTAGACTTCGAGAGCGATGCCGCCAATCCTGGACTGGGCTGAGTTCGTGTACGACGTGACGTCTATCGGCGTTGAAGATCGATCCGTTCATGATCTCAGACTTCCCGGCATGCGTGCGGATGAGACCGCAGCAAAGAACAGAACGCGTTCCAGCAGTTCACCTGCCAGGCAAGCCAGAAACAGCATTGATACGACGACAATCAATACGACCGGTTCCGGTTCACTGTTGCCCCCGATAGAGCTCAACAGGAACGTGGGCATAACGATGCCCCCCAGAAACCCGGCCGCGAAACGCGCCATTGTGAAACTCGCAAGCCGGCCGATCATCAATTGAGCCGATCGATTCAACGGCGTGCTCTGTTTTTTCATGAGGTGTCGGAAGACGGTCGCTTCATACAGCAGTTTCACACCCGCACACACCATTAACGAGCGGCAAATCAACTCACCTTTGTCTGCGATTAGCGTCGCGGCGGCCGGGTCACCACCGGCGGACAGGACCAGCAGAGTGAGCCAGACCGCGGCAATGCCGAGCAGACCAGTCGTCAAAAAGAACTTTGTTGCAGTAATTGAGAAGCTCCAGAATGTCCGCTGAGTAAATGCATAAATCATCACGGAGCAGAACACTCCGGTCAGGCCAAACGTGGCCACACCCCAACCGAGCCAGGACTGCCAGTATGGGCTGGAGACCAGAGCTTCCGGTCCCATCCAGTTTCCCGCCGCGTACAGCACAGCCACTCCGGCAAACGCACCGAAGGCAACGATCTCACGGCTGAGCCAGGAGTGCCTCAGCCCGATCACTGCGCGAAAGGCATACTGCGGTCGACCCAGGTGCAAAGTGCTGGCGCCAAGAGCCGTCAGACCAAACACCAGCGCAGTCAGCGTGTGCAGAGGTCGAATCGCAGCGAACAGGGTTTCGCTGATCACGGCTTCCAGAGCCATGCCCGCCAGAAACGCGCCGACCGAAAGCTGAGTCAGCACGAGCATGACGATCAGTGGCCAGTGTGAATGTTGCACGGCAACCGAGTAGTAGTCCACAGGCAGCAGGTTTCGCGGAAAGACACGCTTTGTTCGATAAGTGGTCGTGGGAAGCGTGATACCTGGCTCTGGAGTCCCGGGTAGAAACACATCGGATTCCGAGTCCTCGATCACCTGCTGCGTCTCGACAATAGAAATGGCAATCGCCTCATGCGGGCAGGCCTGCACACACGCCGGAGCCTCACTCGCCGACAGGCGGTCCGAGCACATGTCGCACTTACGGACAATCCCTTTCTTACTGTGATATTTCGGAACATCGTATGGGCAGGCCAGAGTGCAGTACTGGCAACCAAAACACTGATCGTCGAGGTGCTTGACAATCCCCGTAACGGGATTCTTCTCGTACGCATCGACGGGACACGCCGTCATGCAGGCCGGATCAAGGCAGTGATGGCAGGCCGTCGTGACATGCTGCATCACAGGGTTCTGACTCGTCCCGCCAACCAACAGGCCGACGTCACGCCACGCCTCGTTGTCGTCGAGCCCGTTCAGCGAATGGCAGGCGGTAACACACGCCTTGCAGCCTGAGCACCGGTCGAGGTCGACATCGAACGCGTACTGCTGTCCCGGTCCGGGTGCCGTCGCGGGAATCAGATGTGAGTAGTACTGCGCCTGCGCAGGCAGACTCCCGTGGTCATGTTCCTGAGCAAATCTCTCGACCGCGGTGAGCTCCTGCTGTTCGATCAGCAGCCGATCAAGCAAAACGGAACCAGTTGTCGAAGGCGCGGCTGTTGAATCGGACTGTGCAGCGATATCACCGGCAGGCAATTCGACGTCTGGCTGATCCTCTGTAATCAGGTCGGTGCTCATAATGACTCGCCGCTGGCTCCCTTGTTCTCATCTCAACATCAACTGGTATCAGACTTCGATTGGTTCACACTTCGTTGCACATGACGTCGCCAGACTGCAGCCGATTTCTGTCGCCAGCAGTTGGTCGAGGAATTCTGTGGGTGGGAGTTCCAGAAAGACGATCTCGCCTTCGACTCTTACCGGGAACGTGCGGATGTTGTAGTCCTCGCCCTGCAGAGATTCACCGGATTCCAGCGAGAACGTTTTCTTGTGCAGCGGGCAGGCGACTTTCGGGGTGCCGTCCTGATCGCCGACGATTCCCCGGGACAGGACGAACGCTTTCTTGTGCGGGCACATGTTCTGCGAAGCGTACCACTCACCGCGGGAAGTGAAGTTGAAGACCGCGATCTGCACTTTCCCGTACTTGATCGTCGCTCCGCCATCCTGCGGAAAACTGGCGACCGTTCCAACTTGAACCCACTTTGTCTGCTTGATCAGTTCGCCGCCGCCGCCGTTGCCGAG
>Ga0114993_10000734_pt1 | contig 37889 bp, 40 predicted proteins | sample ArcticOcean_MG_C_FD_87042 | JGI IMG/M metagenome (GOLD analysis project Ga0114993, IMG submission 87042) | Marine microbial communities from western Arctic Ocean - ArcticOcean_MG_CB2_150 | ecosystem: Environmental > Aquatic > Marine > Oceanic | place: Arctic Ocean: Canada Basin | collected...
GCCAGCGATCCCATATCTCAGACTTCTGTTCACTCGTAAAATAAATCCGACGGCTATAACTCATTTTATACACTCCATCTTTCCATCTAAGATAAAGTGTTGCGTCGATCAGTTTAGATCACCCCCCAGAAGTGAACGTTTGCGCCAAATACGCTGAAAATCGGCTTCTGCCCCGAAGTGACGCTTGGCAATTCCCTTCCTTGATGTCTTTGGCGCCCTGGCAACCCGTCGTCAATTTTTTATGCAGCATCTTTCATCTTCAACTCCACTGGAATAAATTAGCGGCTGGTCGATGCAAAAATATCAGGCCACCAACGGCATCTCGAAACTTATCGTAACCAAATCGCCGTCTTCTACATCAAGCGCGCTTCTCAGTTTTTCGCCGGATATTATCTCGACGATATTTTCGTTATGGATATTCACATCTTCGGCGGGAACGACAACGGCGCCTTCATAACCTCCGATGCGAACGGGTAATATTGTTGCAGCACAGAAATTCGGATTAGGAGGCAACAATTCCATCCCCTTTTCATTCTTCAACGCGGTCATCAGCGCCAAATCGTCAGCAACGATTTCCAGGTTCAACGTTCCAGGAAAGGGTACAAAGCCGAGCTTCTCGGCACACTGTTTCATCACCCAGTCCAATTGGGTAAACAGAAACGCTTGCTTGGCGCCGGTTACGAGCTTGCCGGTTAACTCCATTCTTTTCACCTTCAGCCAAATTCCTGGATGGCGCGCGCCAGTAAATCAAATAGCTCCTTTTCTTTGCCGGGCGTCATAACTTCGAGCGCAACATGCTTTGAGACGAATTCGTCCCGGGCCATATTACCGTCGGCCATCGCCATTATTGGCTCATAAGACGTTTTCATAACGACGTCCGGATTTTCGGCCGCGCCGGCGCGAATATTTGCATCACCGCCCCCAGCCGTCAGCCGATAGGGTTCCTCATCGATCAACAGCGTTGCCGTAAAATTGTGATCAGGGCCAACCGCCCTTTTGCATGCGGTTCCAAGGGAAACCGCTATGGTTCTGAGGTTGCCCGGTTTTTGAATTTTTGATGGGTGCGGCATCCGCCTGCCAATTCGCGCAAGCTCAAACAATAGCTGGTCCGTTTTCTCGCCTTCGGCGGTCAGCGAATACAAAGACACGTCATAATCTGAACGGATTTTTTGAACCAGCCCACTCGCCTCAAGCGCTTGCAATCGATCCGACAGCAGGTTGGAGGCAATGCCTTTGAGGCCGGTAGCCAAGTCCTTGAAACGCGCCGGGCCTGCGTGGAGATCGCGCAGGATCAACAATGCCCAGCGGTCACCAACGTGATCCAGCGCCCGCGAAATAGGGCAAAGCAGATGGTAGCTGCGTGGATTTGTCATTGGTCCTCACAAATTGAATGCTTTAAATTATAAAGTTGACAGTTGATTAAATAAAACATAATTTCGATCTTGCGGTTGGCCTCGGGGATCTGAGAGCTCTGTTTCCAGCCAATCTTCGACCATGTTGCGACTGACAATAGCCAATGAAACCCTTGAATGGAGACTTAAAATGCCCGCTTATATGATTTCACACGTGACCGTGACCGACAAAGAGAAATTCCAAAGTTACCTCGCAAACACCCGATCCGTGAGCGCCAAATACGGCGCCAAGCCGGTCGCAATTGGCACCCAGCCCAAATTGCTGAATGGCGAAAACGACGGCCATCAGATGGTGTTTGTCGTTGAATTTCCAACGATGGAATCGCTCGATTCCTGGCACAACTCGGACGAATATCAGGCGCTGGTTTCCTTGCGCGAGGAAGGATCGGATCAGCGCATGATGGCCTATGAAGAATGGGCCCTGCCGCCGTCCTAGAGAACCGAAACAGGTAAACGCGGGACCGGATTTCCCAACAGCCGCTGTCTCCTTGCGGCTGAAAGCGGAATTCCCGGCCCGCCAAACCTGCGCCCGCGGCCCGCAATGGCGGACATTCCAGCGGCGTTTGGAATTGCGTCGGCGCGCCCCAGGCGACATACTTGGGCCTATGAAAATATCCCCCACCCAAAGATACCGTCGGCGCTTGGCGGCGCCGGTCATATTGGCGCTCCTGGCGTTAAGTTTAGGCGCGTGCGCCAGCAAATATGTCTGGCAGAATTCCCGGCTCGCCGAGAATCGTTTGTCCGGCGACACCGCTGAATGCCGCTACAATTCCGAAAAACTGATCAACGACGAGATGAAGCACGCAAGCCCGTTCGATACCCAAGGGCGTGGCCAGCTGGAACGGCAATTCACCCTGTTCGATGCCCGCAAGCGGCGCGATCAGATGTTCTCAAACTGCATGCGCGATAAGGGCTATAGGCGGGTCAAGGTCAAGCCGAAGTCGAAACAGAAGCCAAAAGCCAAAGCCAGCTAGAATACCAGCCGCCAAAGGAATTCCCGGCCATGACCATCAGCCTCGAAGATATTCCAGCCGATAGCCGAATTACTAGTCTGGAGCAGTTGGATGCGCTCTATGGCGCGCCCAGCAGCCGCGCTTTGATCAAGGAAATCGATCACATATCGGCGGAGTATAAGGTCTTTGTGGAAAAATCGCCCTTCGTGATATTGGCCTCGTCCGGGCCCGGCGGCTTGGATTGCTCGCCCCGTGGCGATCCGGCCGGCTTTGTCCGGGTGGCCGACGACAAGACCGTGTTGCTGCCTGACCGGCTCGGCAATAACCGCACCGATAGTTTGAGCAATATCATCGATGACCCCCGGGCTTCGCTATTGTTTCTGATCCCCGGCGTCGGCGAGACCTTGCGCATCAATGGCACGGCCGAAATTTTTGTCGATGCGGATTTGTGCGCAGAATTTATGACCAACGGCAAGACGCCGCGCAGCGTCCTTTGCGTGCATGTGGAGCGGGTTTATTTCCAATGCCCGAAGGCCCTGATCCGCTCCAAGCTCTGGGATGTGGAAACCCAGGTGGCGCGCTCGGAATTGCCCACCTCCGGCGATATCTTCAATGCCATATCAGGCGGTGAGATCGGCGGTGCGGAATATGACCGCGCCTATCCGCAGCACGCCAAGGATACGATTTACTGAGCGGTGCCGAGGCGCGGGCAACAAAAATGGCGGCCATGATGGACCGCCATTTTTTGTGCCGGCAAGCCGGCTGGAGCGGGTCTGCTAGGCGATGGTACTACCACCCGGAAGCTTAACCTCGGTGTTCGCGGGCCGACGGTAGCGCCTGAAATCACTGATGCCCATGCGAATGATCCTGCTCGGGGCATGGATCAGCTTGTTGCCGATGGCGGCCAGAACATTACCGCGATCGCGCTCCGCCTGAACCACCAGATTGCGGGCGAAAAACACATTGTCATTGCTCATAGTCTTGTTACTCCGTTTATTAGCGGCAGAGAAATTTCCGAACGCCCGCGCTGGTCGCGCGAAAAATTGGGTTCGTTCTCACACCAGATTGTTAAAATCCGTGGCCCAGCCAGCGCCTGGAATGGCCGGCCTGACACTGGCCTGTTTGGGGTGCTTGCGAATGACACCCAATGGCTCAGCGTTATTGGCTGCATGGTATGTATGCCTGCCGAGGCCCTAAAAAAAGCGCAATTATTCGAGCCCAGATATGCAAAATCTGCATGTATGTAAACCATTGAATTAACTCGTTTAATTATAATTATGGGTATTTTTTGTGTAATATAGGGGACGATTTCCAGAATTCGCCTGCGCCATGTGCATTGGTGATGAATGGCGGCGAAGCTGGAGTCTCGACCGAAACCGGCCGCCGTGATAGGCTCGCGGCGACCGATATCCCCGAAATTATCCGCGAATAGATGGCATGGATCAACATTCCGAAACCGAAGGTGAGCGCACCAATGGCATCATCGCCGGCGTGATTGCCGGACCCGGCGATGACGGCCGCATGGGCGGCGCCGATGACTGGATGCGCCTCATATCCGAAAATTTAAGCGCGCCTGAAACCCGGGCCCTGGCGGCGCTCATGGAAGACGCCGCGGCTAGCACGCCCGGCGAGGATCGGCCTCATTCGGAACGGCTGCAGGCGCTGCGGGCTGAGATGGCGACGCGCAAGCTGGACGGTTTTTTGGTGCCCCTGGCCGACGAACATCAGGGCGAATACGTGCCCAAACAGGCCAGCCGCCTCAAATGGCTGACCGGATTTTCCGGCTCGGCGGGATTGGCGGTGGTCCTGGCCGACCGGGCCGCGCTGTTCGTCGATGGCCGCTACACGTTGCAGGCGGCGGAACAGGTGGATGGCGATTTGTTCGAGATCCGCCATTTGGCCGATCAGCCGCCCACCGATTGGCTCAGTGAGGCGCTCGCAAAAGACGCCAGGCTGGGGCTCGATCCCTGGCTGCACACCGGTGACGGTGCCGGGCGCTACCGGCGCGCCGCCGAAAAATCCGGCGCCAAATTGATTGCCGAAGACACCAATCCCATCGATGCGGTCTGGCGCCACCAGCCGCCGCCGCCTTTGTGGCCGATCGCCATCCACGATGTCGCCCATGCGGGCAAGACGTCCCTGGACAAGCGCCAGGACATTGCCGAAATACTGGCCGCGGCGGGGGAAGACGCGGTGGTCCTGACGCAACCCGATTCCATCGCCTGGCTGGCCAATATCCGGGGCGGCGATGTGCCCTACACGCCCTTTGTGCTGGCCTTCGCGGTTCTGGACAAGGACGCAAAGCTGGCGATCTACACCGACCGGCGGAAATTGACACGATTGGTGGAAGCCGCCCTTGAGCCGGGCATCACCATCCTGCCCCGGAGCGAATTTGAAGGGGCGCTTGCGTCGCTCGGCGAGGCGGGCCTTCGGGTGCGCGCCGATAGCGCCGGCGCGTCGGAAGCCATTTTGGCCGCGCTCAAGGCCGCCGGCGCCAAATTGTCCATGGCCGAAGACCCCTGCGCCTTGCCGAAAGCCTGCAAGAACGAAACCGAGCTGGCCGGCACGCGGGCGGCCCACCGAACCGACGGCGCCGCCCTTTGCCGCTTCCTTGCCTGGCTGGACATGGAAGGCGGTTCCGGCGCGCTGACCGAAATGATCGCCGCCGACCGGCTGGAAGCGTTTCGCCGGGAATGCGATGCGCTGCAGGGGCTTTCCTTTCCGACCATATCCGGCGCCGGCGCCAACGGCGCCATAGTCCATTACCGGGTGACCAACGAGAGCGACAAACGCCTCGAGCCGGGCAGCCTCTATCTGGTGGATTCCGGCGCCCAATATCCCGGCGGCACCACCGATGTGACCCGCACCGTCGCCATCGGCACGCCGACGGCGGAAATGATCGAGATGTTTACGCGCGTCCTCAAGGGCCATATCGCCCTGGCCAGCGCTATCTTTCCCGACGGCACCACCGGCTCGCAACTGGACGCCCTGGCGCGCACGCCTTTGTGGCAAGCCGGGCTGGATTATGATCACGGCACCGGCCACGGCGTCGGCAGCTTTTTGGGCGTTCACGAGGGCCCGCACCGGATATCGAAAATGCCGAGCCGGGTTGCCATGAAGCCGGGCATGGTGGTGTCCGACGAGCCCGGCTATTACAAGACCGGCGCTTTTGGCATTCGCATCGAAAACCTGATTTATGTGCGCGCGCACCCCCAAGAAACCGGGCCAAAGGCGTTTTATGGGTTCGACGTGCTGACCCTGGCGCCCATCGATCTTACCCTGGTGGACCGGGACATGCTGGACAGGGGCGAAGTGGAATGGCTGAACCTCTACCACCGGCGGGTTGCCGGAACCCTATCACCAATGCTTGATCCGAATACGCGCAAATGGCTGGAAACGGCGACGCGCGCCATTTAACGCGGTTGTAGATCGAGAATTCCGGCCGAGGGCAATAAATTATCGCCCGGCATCATTGAATATCGGCGCCAAAACCCCATGTATTTTGAAGGTATTAACGGCAGGGCGCAGTGCACGCCAATCCGGAACTTCAGGCTTGGAAACGAAAAGGGGACGACCGATTATGGCGATGAATGGAACGCGCAAAATGTTCAGCGCGGAATTGAAGATGCGCGAAGCGCAAGGCAACGCGGACGCGGGTCTGATTGAGTTGCCGCCGTCGTTTCATGGCGCCAGCCACGGCCCTGTTAATGGCGCGTCCAATGGCTCCGTCAGCAATCAGGTTCTCCTGAATGCAATCAACGCCTTATCCAAAACAATCCATGCATCCGGTGATTTGGATATTACCGAATCCGAAGATATTCCCGAGCTCAGCCACAATTTTGAGCGGGATTTGGAGATGGCTCACGATCTGCGCTCCGAGCTGCGCGCCATGGCCCGCTCGATCAAGGAAACCAAAGCCGAGATCAAGGCCATGCGCATCGGCAACACGGGCGACGATGCGCTGCTGACCGCCTCGTCGGAGCTGGACGCGGTGGTCATAGCCACCGAGGAGGCCACCAACACCATCCTCAACGCCTCGGAAACCATCGAAGGGCTGGCGGCCAAGATACAATCGAACACCGTCAACGACGACGACCGCGTGGCGACCGAAGATATCCAGGAGCAAACCACCAAAATGCTCGAGGCGTGTAATTTCCAGGATATTACCGGCCAGCGCATTACCAAAGTGGTCAACACCCTGAAATTCGTCGAAGAGCGTATCGACGCCATGATCGAAATTTGGGGCGCAGACGATATCGCCGAGGTTGATGCATCCGTGACCCCCGACACGGAAGGCGACAAGGGGCTGCTCAACGGCCCCGCCCTCGAAGGCGAAGGCATCGATCAGAACGATATCGACGCGCTCTTCGATTAAACTTGACCGCCCCCGGGCGGTAATACCAAGTTGCATAAATAAACACCCATTGTGACGGCTTTGCGTGGTTTCCGGTTAGGAGCGCGCCGCGCTGTGATGCCTTTGCATCATAAGCGGTGCGCGACGACATCCGGGAGCCGCGCAAAGCCGCCCTTCGGGTCGCCTTTCCCGCCGCCTCGATGTGTCGGGAAGGCTTAACGATGGGACGCCATCGCCTGCGCCTCCCCTCCTACCGAGGAAGCGGGAAAGAAGATCACAATTGGTGTTTATTTATGCAATTTGGTATAAGGCATCAAATTATATTCCTAGAAGTGCGGCCTTCGGTGATAAACTGAAAGGCCGCTTTTCCTTGATTGCAAACCGGATTTGGCGACAATGGCCGCCGGACGGCACGGGGCCGCCCTGAATTTTGACAGCGATAAGATTATGGCGAAAGACAACGCAACAAAACCCGAAGCCAGTTCGATCTGGGGCGGCCGCTTTGGCGGCGGCCCGGCAGAGGCGATGCAGCGCATCAATGCCTCTATCGGCTTCGATAACCGGCTCTATGGCCAGGACATTGCGGGCTCACTGGCGCACGCCGACATGCTGGTTGCAACCGGCATTATATCGGCCGAGGACGGCGCCGCCATCGCCGCCGGTCTCAAGGACATATTGGCCGAGATCGAGGCCGGCAAATTCCAGTTCAAGGCCGAGCTGGAAGATATTCATATGAATATCGAGGCCCGCCTTGGCGAATTGATCGGCGATGCCGCCGGGCGGCTGCATACGGCGCGCTCGCGCAACGATCAGGTGGCCACTGATTTCCGGCTTTGGGTGCGGGATGCGCTGGATGATCTGGACGCAGGCCTTGAAGCCATGCAGGCGGCGTTGATCGCCAGGGCCGAAACCCATGCCGCATCGATCATGCCCGGTTTCACGCATCTGCAGACGGCGCAGCCGGTGACCCTTGGCCATCATCTTTTGGCCTATGTGGAAATGTTTGGCCGCGACCGGAGCCGGCTGGCCGATTGCCGCGCCCGCATGAACGAAATGCCGTTGGGATCGGGGGCTCTGGCCGGCGCGTCGTTCGCAATCGATCGCGACCAAACGGCACAGGCGCTTGGCTTCGATAGGCCGACCGCCAATTCCCTGGACGCGGTATCGGACCGGGATTTCGCCCTCGAATATCTGGCCGCCGCGGCGATCCTCGGTGTGCATCTGTCGCGCCTGGCGGAAGAGTTTGTGCTCTGGAGCTCGGAGGCTTTCGGCTTCGTCGCATTGTCCGACGCCTTTACCACCGGCTCGTCGATGCTGCCGCAAAAGCGCAACCCGGACGGCGCCGAGCTGGTGCGCGCCAAATCGGGCCGCCTAATCGGCGCGCTCAATAGTCTGCTGATTGTCATGAAGGGATTGCCGCTGGCCTATTCCAAGGACATGCAGGAAGACAAGGAACCGGTGTTCGAAACCGCCGATACGCTGGCCCTTTGCATTGCCGCCATGACCGGCATGATCGGCGACGCCAATTTCGATACAGGTGCCATGGAGCGCGCCGCCTCCCTGGCGGAAACCGGCGCTGTCGATATCGCCGACTGGCTTGTCCGCGAACAGGATATGGCGTTCCGCAGCGCCCATCACGTGGCCGGCCAATTGGTGCGTCTGGCCGAAGAGAAGGGCTGCGGGCTGGCCGATTTGAGCCTTGCCGATTTGCAAAATATCGAGCCCCTATTGACGGCGGCGGCGCAAAAGGTTTTGGATATAAATTATGCGGTCCAGGTACGGAGCAGTTTCGGCGGCACCGCGCCGGGGCGGGTCAAGGCGGCCTGCAAGGAAGCACGGGCGCGCTTTTTAGGCGGACGAAGCAAATGATATTTCGGCGTGCCATGGCATTGATTTTGGTCCTGCTTTTTACAGCGGGGTTGGGCGCGTGCGGCAAAAAATCCGCCCTGGAGCCGCCCGCCGATGCCAAGGAACGCCAGTTCCCGGCCCCCTACCCCAGAAATTAGCGCCCGCGATGGACCATTTTCAGTATAAAAACGGCGCCTTATGGGCCGAAGACGTTGCGCTTTCGACCATAGTGGAAGCCGTCGGCACGCCCTTCTATTGTTATTCCGCCGCCACCCTCACGCGCCATTACAATGTGTTCGCGCAAGCCCTGGCCGGATTGCCGGCGCTGGTTTGCTATTCGGTGAAGGCCAATTCCAACCTGGCGGTGATCAAAACTCTGGCCCGGCTCGGCGCCGGCGTCGATGTGGTTTCGGGCGGCGAGTTGGTGCGCGCGCTCCGGGCCGGGGTGCCGGGCGAACGCATTGTCTTTTCCGGCGTCGGCAAAACCGCGCCCGAAATCAGCGCCGCCCTCGAAGCCGGCGTCTTGCAGATCAATATCGAATCGGAGCCCGAACTGGCCCTGGTGAATGATATCGCCGGCGGCCTCGGGCTGACCGCGCCCATCGCCATCCGCATCAATCCCGATATCGACGCCCACACCCACGACAAAATCTCCACCGGGCGCTCGGAAGACAAATTCGGCATCGAATGGACAAAGGTTCACGAGGTTGTGACGCGCAGCGCCGCTTTGGGGCATATCGAAGTGGTTGGTCTGGCCATGCACATCGGCTCGCAACTGACGAGCTTGGATCCGTTCCGCAGCGCCTTCGCCCGGCTTCAGACTCTGGTGGCCGATTTGCGCAGCCAGGGCGTTGAAATTCAACGCCTTGACCTGGGCGGCGGGCTCGGAATTCCCTACGATGATAGCGCCGTTCCGGAGCCGGCGGCCTATGGCCAATTGGTGCGCGAAATGCTCGGCGATCTGGACTGCCGGCTGTTGTTCGAGCCGGGCCGCCTGATTGTCGGAAATGCAGGTATTTTGGTGACAAAAGTTGTATATATAAAAGAAGGCGCGACGCGCAATTTCGTAATCGTGGACGCGGCGATGAACGATCTCCTGCGGCCATCTCTTTATGATGCCCATCACGAGATCGTTCCGCTGGTGGAGCCATCCCCTGGTGGACCTGAAATGTCCGCCGATGTTGTAGGCCCGGTCTGCGAGACAGGCGATACCTTCGCCACCGAATTGACGCTGGCGCGCCTCGAAGCGGGCGATGCGCTCGCCATTCGCAGCGCCGGCGCCTATGGCGCGGTTATGGCTTCGAGTTATAATAGCCGCGCGTTGGTGCCCGAAGTGATGGTCAATGGCGCAGACTTTGCCGTTATCAGGCGGCGCATCGCCACCGAAGACTATCTGGACTATGAAGACATGCCGAACTGGCTGGAATGAAAGTCATAACAAGAGAAGCCGAGCACCTTGAAAATTAGCCGCGGACCATTTTTCAAATTCTACCTGATGCTGGCGCGCGCCGGTCTGGCCTTGGAATATCTCTGGCCGGCTTTGTGGCCGGCGGTGGGTTTGGCCGGTTTGTTCATTGCCGCCGCGCTTTTGGATTTGTTCAGTTTCGTTCCGGTGTGGCTGCATGGGTTGCTGGTCATATCGTTCCTGATCGGTTTTTTCGGCGCCCTGCAAAAAGCCGTTACCCGCATTCCCAATATCCGCGCCGCCGCCGCCCGGCACCGCATTGAGGTTAATTCCGGCCTTGATCACCGGCCGCTGGCGGCGCTCGAAGACGATCTCGCCATCGGCGCCGACGACGCCGACGCCGTCGCCCTTTGGCAGGCGCACCGGCGGCGCATGGAGGAACAGGCGCGTATTTTACGTTTGCGCCTGCCCCATGCGGGCCTCACAAGGCGCGATCCCTGGGCTGTTCGCGTCGGTCTCGCAATATTGCTGGTGGTTGGCGTGTTGGCCGCCGGCAGCGACGGATTTTCCAGGCTGGGGCGGGCGCTGTTGCCGGAATTGAGCGCGCTTGGCGGCGCCGATACCACCAAGCTGAACCTTTGGATCACGCCGCCCGCCTATACCGGCGAGGCGCCCGTGGTACTGAAATCAGGTGCACCGGCAAGCGCCTCGGCGGGCGGCCCGGCGCCGGTCGATGGCCGCCAGGTCTATATCGACATTCCCGCCGGCAGCGCCGTTCTGGCCCAGGTTTCGGGCGGCGGCGCCGTGCCGGAACTACGCATCGACGAAGCCGCCGAGCCGTTCGCGCGCATCGAAGCCGACAGCTACCATTTGGAAACCAAGCTCAACAGGGGCAGCCGGCTGGCCGTGCACCAGCGCGGGCATGAACTGGCGGGCTGGGAATTGAACGTCCGCCAGGACAACGCGCCGAGCATTGAAATTACCGCCGCCGCCGAAACCTCCCGCCAGTTGCGCGTGCAGATCCCTTACGCCAGCGAAGATGATTACGGTCTCAAGGGCGTCACCCTTTCCATGCGCCGCATCGACGGGGCGGCGATCCCGGGCGGCGCCGACGAGGTCATCCTCCGCCTGCCGTTGCCGGGCGGCAACCGCAAATTGGTGAAGGGCAAATCCAACCACGATCTGGTCGCCCATGTCTGGGCCGGGTTGCCGGTGCTGGTGCATCTTCTGGCCACCGATGAGAACGGCCAGACCGGCGTCTCGGCGGTGGAGCCGGTGGTGCTGCCCGAACGCCGGTTCTCACACCCGGTGGCCAAGGAGATATATGAGCTGCGCAAGCGCTTGTCCGCCGGCGACCGGGACCGGCGCCTGGGCGTCCTGAAGCTTGATTCCATCGCCGAAATTCCAGAGCGGTTCGCCGGCAATTACACGGTTTATCTGGCGCTTCGGGTGGCCCGCGAACGCCTGCGCCAGGACCAGCGCGACATCGCCGTCTCCGATGTGCAGAAAATACTCTGGGATACCGCGTTACGCCTGGAAGAGGGCCGCGCCTCGGACGCCAGCCGCGATCTGGCCGCCGCCCAGCGCGCTTTGCGCGAAGCCTTGGACCGGGGCGCCGACATCAAGGAGTTGGAGCGGCTCATGGACGAGGTGCAAAAGGCGCTGCAGAAGTTCATGTCGGCACTGATGCGCGAATTGCGTCAGCGCGGCCAGTTGCCGCCCACCGATCCCAACAGCCAAACCACCGATATGCAGGATTTGCAGCGCATGCTCGACCAGATGCGCGAATTGATGCGCCAGGGATCGCGCGAGGCCGCCAAGCAATTGATGGCCGAGTTGCAGCGCATGCTGCAAAATTTGCGCGGCGCCCTGGCCCGGCGCGGCCAACAGAGCGAACAATCGCGGCGCGCCCAGAAGACCATGCGGGAATTGCGCGGCATCATCCGCCGCCAGCAGAAGCTTTTGGATGAAACCTTCCGGCGCTCCCGGCCCGGCGGCCAGAGAAAGCCGGGCGAAGAGCGTTCCGAGGCCAACAACGAAGGCCAGGAAGAGCAGCAGGCAATCCGCCGCGAATTGGGTAAAATGATGCGCAAATTCGGCGAACAGGCCGGCCAGATTCCGAAAGGCCTGGGCGATGCCGAGCGCGCCATGCGCCAATCCGAACGCGCCTTGGGCCAGGGCCGGCCCGGCGATTCCATCGATCCGCAAAACCAGGCGCTGGACGCGCTTCGGCGCGGCGCACAGAACTCGGCGCAGGCCTTGGCGCGCCGTTTGGGGCGCGGCGGCGTCGGACGCGGCCGCTTTGATCCCAGAGGCGGGCGCTTCGGCGCCTTCACCGGGCCCAGGCTTCGCGGCCTCCGCCCCGGCAACCGCGATCCGTTCGGCCGCCAGCTGGAACAGGGCAGCGCCGGAACGTCCACCGGGCGCGTCAAGATACCGGAAGAGAGCGAGATTCAACGAGCCCGCAAAATCCTCAACGAGCTGCGCAAGCGCATGGGCGACCAATGGCGCCCGGAGCTGGAGCTCGAATATATCGAACGGCTGCTAAAGCGGTTCTAGAGCGGTCAGGACTGCGCCACCCGGCCGAGGCAATGGCCGGCGAGGGTCATACATCCCCGGCGGAGGCTGAGGCAGGTTCCGACCAGTAGATCCGATTTCATCTTGAACTGTTGATTACGCGACTGGATCCATCCCGGAGGATGGCGACGCGCCACGGGTACGGGCACAGCGCCCGCCCGGTGGCGCATCCCACCGGTGGCTTTGTTGATCGGCATAACGACTCTCCCATATTTCGCCTCATTTTCTGAGGTCCCATGGGAGCGATGCAGGATTTATGCCCAATTAGAGCCGAAAATTGTGCAAGGATTTCAAATGGCTGCCAGCGGCGGGCACCGGCAATTGCGCCCAGCCCGGCAAAAATTGCCGGGTACGGTTACTTGGCCTTGGGGGCGTCTTCCTTGGGCGCTTTGCTTTCCAGCTCGCCGAATGTGACGTCCAAGCGTCTGGCGGTGGGCACAAGATCGATAATCACGGCCGAGAAATCGAACTTCTCGCCGGGCTTCAACAGGCTTTTCTCCGGCGACATGCTTTCGGTCTGCACCGGCTGGCCGTTGCCGTCGAAGGCATTAATCTGAATAACCGGAACCGGTCTATCAGTGTCCGCAATATTGGTGATGGTGCCCTTGACCACGACGGCGTCCTTGCCGCCGCGGGTTTCGCGCACCGGAGCGGCGGTTTTGATATTCAGGCCTTCGCCCGGAATATCCACATGCATGCCGATCCAATCGTAAAACACGCCATTGGCGCCCGGCCAAAGACCGACTACGGATCCCCGCATAACCACCAGCCCGGCGCCGAGCGCCGCGATAATCACGATAATGATCAGCGGCATCAGGAGCCGCTTGATCAGGCTCTTTTTCGGCGCGTCGTCCTCGTCATCATCGACGCCTTCCGAGAGGACATTGGGAATCGGATCGGGGTCCGGGATATCGTCGGGATCGAAGTCTTCGTCAAATTCATCTTCGTCGTCGTCATCGATCGAGTGGATATCGCCGAGCGGTTCCGGATCCGGAATTGATTCCAGCGCTTCTTCGTCAATATCGGTGATATCGGTATCGCCGCTGGCAAACACATCGACGCTTTCAATCTCTTCTTCGGGGCCGAGCATTTGGTCGAGCTCTTCGTCCGAGGGCAACTCTTCTTCCGGTATCGGCTCCGGCTCAGCCATTGGCGCGGGCTCCGGCTCCAGCTCTGGTATCGGTTCCGGCTCGGGCGGCGTCGGCGGCGGCGGCGGTGGCGGCGGTGGCGGCGCGGCATATTGTGGCGGCGGCGGTTGCGCGGCGACCGGATACTGATGCCAGATATGCTGGCAATTGAAACAACGAACCGGGCGCCCGACGGAATCAATCACGACGCCATCGACGGTAAAAGCGGTCTTACAGTTGGGACAGGTTATATGCATCGGTACCTGATTCGGATGGGCTATTGAACCTTATAGGTAATAGCGATTTTCAACGCAAGCTGGCCACGGTCCCCGAAGCCAAAAAACACCTTGGCTTGGGCGCATATGGGCTTATGGATGGAAATCGGCTAAAATCTGGTTAACGCGTCCCGAAATGGGTTTGGGACGTGGTTTAAGCGGAAATCCGCATGAGTGTTGTCGTCAGCTTCGAAAATGTCGGTTTGCGCTATGGCCTTGGGCCCGAGGTCTTGCGCGATATCTCCCTCAATTTGGAGGCCGGCTCGTTTCATTTCCTGATCGGCGCGTCGGGCGCCGGCAAATCATCGTTGTTGCGCCTGATGTATTTGGCGCAGCGCCCGTCGCGTGGGCTTATTTCCCTGTTCGGGCGCGATATTTCGACCCTGCCCCGGCGCGAATTGCCGGCCTTGCGCCGCCGCATCGGCGTCGTGTTCCAGAATTTCCGCCTGCTTCCCCAGCTTAGCGCCTTCGACAATGTGGCCCTGCCGCTGCGCGTGGTCGGCGTCAAGCAATCGGAAATTCACCGCCATGTGGAGGAATTACTGAGCTGGGTGGGGCTGCGCGATCATCTGGACGCCAAGCCGGCGACCCTATCGGGCGGGCAACAACAACGGGTGGCCATCGCCCGCGCCATCATTTCCAGGCCCAAAATCCTGTTTGCCGATGAGCCCACGGGCAATGTGGACAACCAGATTGCGGCGCGCATTCTGCATTTGTTTGACGAGCTTAACAAACTGGGCACGACCATCGTTATCGCCACCCATAACGAGGCTTTGATCAGAAAATCCGGGCGCCCGGTGCTGCATCTGGAAGACGGCGTGATCCGCAGCGCTGCCGATGATGCGGATGCCGGGGCGAGCGCCGATGACTCACCGGCAGCGCGCCTGGCCACCGAAAACGGGCGGCACACGTAAAATGGCCATCGGGCGCAGCGCCATCCCGTTCGGCAGCGACGATGCCTCGCGCTTCCTGCCGTGGATGCTGGCCTTTATGGTCTATCTGGCGGCCCTCGCGGTCGCCGGTCTGTTTATCCTGGCCGACGTGACCGATAAGTTTGATCGCGGCATTGAAAACACCCTGACCATCCAGATACCGGTATCGGACAGCACCTTGAGCGATGACCGCAAAGTCGCCGCCGTATTGGCCCGCTTGCGCCGCACGCTGGGCATCGAGCGCGCCGAAGCGCTGAGCCGGTCCCAGGTGGCGGGCTTGCTGAAGCCCTGGCTGGGCGCCACCGCCGCTTCCGGGCAATTGCCGCTGCCCCGGGTGATCGACGTTACGGTGGACCGGGGCAAAGGCTTCCGGGTGGAAACTGTGCGGGGTGCCTTGGAGCCCATCGTCCCCGGCATCGTCATCGACGATCATGGCGCCTGGCTCGGTGATTTTTTAGCGGCCGTCCGGGGCGCCGAGATGATCGCTATCGCGGTTGTCTTCCTGATCTGCCTGATCACCGTGATCATGGTGATCTTCACCACCCGCACCGGCTTGGGGCTGCACCGGGAAACCATCGAGATCATGCATTTTGTTGGCGCCCGGGATTCCTACGTGGCCCGCCAGTTTGCGCTGCGCTTCAGCCTGATGGGTTTCAAGGGCGCCTTGATCGGCCTTGCCATTGCCGTTCCGACGCTGTTGCTATTATCGGTCATCGCCAAAAATTCCGGCATTGGATTGATACCGGACTTCGAATTGACCACGGCGGCCTGGGTCAGTATCGCAAGTACGGTGCCGGCGTCGTCGCTGATCGCCATGATGACGGCGCGCGCCACGGTGATAAAATCGCTCACCCAGATGGTATAAGCGCATGAATTTTGCACCGCGCGCACGGTCGGTCGGGCGGCGCCGTCTGATTACGGCAGGCACCGTCATTGTGATTGCCATCGGCGTCTGGCTGGGCGGTATCTTCGCCTTCGTCGCCCTGATCCCGCTGGCCAAGCCAGGCGTCGATACCAAGACCGATGCCATTGTTGTGCTGACCGGCGGTTCCGGCCGGCTGAACGCGGGGCTGACGCTTCTATCATCGGCGCGCGCCAAGAAATTATTTGTATCGGGGGTTTACCGGGGCGTCGATGTGCAGACCTTGCTGGAAATCTCGCGCCGCGATCCGGAGGGGCTGGCCTGCTGCATCGTGCTTGGCTACGCGGCGGGCTCGACGGCGGGCAACGCCGACGAGACCGCGGCATGGCTGGCGGCGGAAAAATACGCCTCGGTGCGGCTGGTGACCGCCAGCTACCACATGCCGCGCAGCCTGTTGGAATTTCGCCACGCCATGCCCGCCATGACCATCATTCCGCATCCGGTATTTCCGCCCCGCTTTAAGCGCCGACAATGGTGGCGTTGGCCGGGCACGGCGCGGCTGATCCTAGCCGAGTTCCATAAATATATCGGCGCCGGCATGACCCACGCCATCGACAAATTGACGCCCGGTTGATAAAGCCGTCCGATGATTTTGCGCGCATTGATATTCAACATCCTGTTTTTCGGCCAGGCGGCCTTGACGCTTTTATTCGGCTGGGCGTTTCTTTGGATGTCGATGGCCAATTACCGCCGTTACATCGCCCTATGGGCGCACTTCGCCAATTTCCTGGTGCGCCGCCTGTTGGGTGTCCAGGTGGCGTTCCGGGGCACCGAGAATATTCCCGATGAGGCGGTCATCTATGCCTGCAAGCATCAATCGGCTTGGGATACCACATTGTTTCTCTGGCTCGATGCGGACAACGCCTATGTGATGAAAGCCTCGCTCGGACGTATCCCGTTCTGGAGCTGGTACGTGCAGCATTGCGGCCACATCCTGATCGATAGGAGCGGCGGCGCAGGCGCCATGCGCGACATGATCCGCAAAGCCAACGCCATATTGGCGGACAACCGCTCGATCGTCATATTTCCGGAAGGCACCCGCACGCCGCCCGGCGGGCCCGGCAAGTACCATCCCGGCATCGCCGCTTTGTACACCCAATCGGACGCCAAGGTGGTGCCGATCGCCTTGAATTCGGGCCTCTTTTGGCCGCGCCAAAGCTTTCGCAAATATAAGGGCCGCCTGATTGTCGAGTTTCTGCCGCCCATGCCGGACGGTCTGAAAAGCCGGGAATTCATGACCCAGTTACAGGATCGCATCGAAACCGCCACCCGACTGCTGGAATCCGAATTTGATCAGCCTGCCGGGGATAAGTCCGGAAAGGCCAGCCTGCAATCCGCGCATAAGCCGAAATAACATCACCGAATCAATGTCTTAGGTCCCGGCGCGATTGTGCATATGTTAGTGGAAACAAACCGAGAACTTTTTAGTTGACGGTGGCCCGCGACATGATTTATTTTAACCAAGTGCCAGCGCAGGGGCGGATATTCACCCCGCCGCCCCTAGGCACCCCAGGACCGCACGCCGTTAGAGCATGGCCATGAAAAACATATCTTCCATATCCCAGCATATCTGGGACATGAAATACCGCCTCAAATCGAAGGATGGCCAGCCCGTGGACAAGACCATGGACGACACCTTCCGCCGGGTCGCCGACGCCCTCGCCGAGCCCGAAGATGACCAAGCTTTCTGGTCCGAAAAATTTTTCGACGCCATGCGCGATTTCCATTTCCTGCCCGCCGGGCGCATCCTAGCCGGCGCCGGCGCGGACCGGGATGTCACCTTGTTCAATTGTTTTGTCATGGGCGAAATTCCGGACGATATGTCGGGCATCTTCGGTGCTTTACGCGAAGCAGCCCTCACCATGCAGCAGGGCGGCGGCATCGGCTATGACTTTTCCACCCTGAGGCCGAAAGGCGCGCCGGTGCAAGGCGTCGGCGCCGATGCATCGGGGCCGCTGTCGTTCATGGATGTCTGGGATTCCATGTGCCGGACGATCATGAGCGCCGGCTCCAGGCGCGGCGCCATGATGGCGGTGATGCGCTGCGATCATCCCGATATCCTTGATTTTATCGAAGCCAAGAACGCGCCCGGCCGGCTCAACATGTTCAATCTTTCGGTCCTGGTCTCGGACGCCTTCATGCAGGCGGTCAAGGAAGACGCCACCTGGCAGCTTCTGTTCGACGGCAGTGTCTATAAAAGCCTGCCGGCGCGGGAGCTTTGGGACGCCATCATGCGCGCCACCTTCGCCTATGCAGAGCCGGGCGTCATCTTTATCGATCGCATAAACGCCCTCAATCCGCTTAGCTATTGCGAGACCATTCACGCCACCAACCCCTGCGGCGAACAACCGCTGCCGCCCTACGGCGCCTGTTTGCTGGGCTCGGTCAATCTGGCCAGTCTGGTTGAGAACCCGTTCAGCAACCAGGCCGGCATCGACGAAGAGGGCCTTGCCGCATTGGTCGCCGTCGCCGTCCGCATGCTCGACAACGCCATCGATATTTCGCGCTTTCCCTTGCCCGAGCAGGAAAGCGAAGCGCGCGCCAAGCGGCGCATCGGGCTTGGCATCACCGGGTTGGCCGATGCGCTGATCCTGTGCGGCGCCCGCTATGGCTCCGCCGATGCGGTCAAGCTGACGGAAAGCTGGATGGCGGCTTTGCGCCGCGCCGCCTATCTGACGTCGGTGGAATTGGCGCGCGATAAAGGCGCCTTTCCGTTGTTCGATGCGCCCGCGTACCTCGCCGGCGCCGGCACCGCCGGGCTGGATGATGATGTGCGCCAAGCCATCGAAACCCACGGCATCCGCAACGCGCTTCTGACCTCGGTGGCGCCGACCGGAACCATATCGCTGTTGGCCGACAATGTGTCGTCCGGGCTGGAGCCGGTGTTCTCGTTCCAATATACCCGCCACGTTTTGATGCCCGACGGCAGCCGCCGCGACGAAGAGGTAAGCGATTATGCCCACCGGCTTTACCGGCGCATGAAGGGCGAAGACGCGGCGCCGACCGAATTTTTTGTTGATACCCAAAATCTGGGCACCCGCGATCATCTGGTGATGCAGGCCGCCATCCAGAAATTCATCGACAGCTCCATATCGAAAACCATCAATTGCCCGGAAAGCATTTCGTTCGAGGATTTCAAAGAGGTCTATATGCAGGCCTTCGATCTGGGCTGCAAAAGCTGCACCACCTACCGGCCCAACGAGGTCACCGGCGCGGTTTTGGAAAACACCGGCAAGGGCGGCGCAGCCAGCGCCAACCCGGAGCCGGAATTGCCGTTCGCCCGCCCGGCCAACAAGAACGCCAAGCCCAAGGACGCAGGCGACGGCGGCATCCATTACCTGACCCAGCCCTTGGACCGGCCCGCAGCCCTCGACGGCGCCACCTATAAGGTGCAATGGCCGGAAAGCGACCATGCCCTCTATATCACCGTCAACGATATCATCCAGGATGGCCGCCGCCGCCCGTTCGAGGTTCTCATCAATTCCAAGAATACCGAGCATTATTCCTGGACCGTCGCCCTGACACGCATGATCTCGGCGGTCTTCCGGCGCGGCGGCGACGTCACCTTTGTGGTCGATGAGTTGAAAGCGGTGTTCGATCCCAGAGGCGGGCAATGGATGGGCGGCAAATATGTGCCGTCGCTGCTGGCCGCCATCGGCGATATTCTGGAACAGCATATGGTGCGCATCGGCTTCATAACCAACGATGACGATGCTTACGGCCAAGAGAGCCAGCGCCAGCCCATGGTGGTCAATCTGGGCGGCACGGGCCAAAGCGAGGGCGAAGGGCAGACGCAATCCGGCGCCGGTTTCCGCCAATGCCCGAAATGCGGTCAGGCGAGTCTGATCCGCCAGGAAGGCTGCGACACCTGCACAAGTTGCGCCTATTCCCGCTGCGGCTGAGCGGTTAGCCGGCCAACGGCTTCCTTAAATAGGAAACGCCCACCCGGACAGCCCGGGCGGGCGCATCAAATACTGGTTCGATCCGGCTTATCGGTCAGTTTTGCAACATCTGGTCGATAACCATCGGCGCTTTTTCGCTGCCGCCGACCTTGCCGGTGCTGGCTTCGGTATTCTCGCGAATCCAGACTTTGGCGGCGTCGGTATCGACGTCCAATTTGCGCACCAACTGAATCACCAGTGCTTCCAGCGCAATGATATGCGCCGCGATATCGTCCAACTGGTCGAAGTGATCGTCAACAGCGACACCAATATTTTTCAAATGGTCGCGCAGATCCTTGATATTGCCATCAATATCTTTGATTTGGTCAAAAAACATACGGCCCTCCACGAAGCTCATACCTTGTGTCTATTTATACAGCATCAATTCCCGATAGTCACCGAAGCATCGAAGCTGCGCCCAACCGGTTTAAAGAACTTCGCGGCGGGATCGATCCCAATCCCGCAAAATTCGACCGATTAGGCTTTGTAAGCGCATATGGTTAATATTCCGCAAAAATATTTTATAAGATTATTTGGCCGGGCACGTATCCGCCAAAATCCGCATTTCCGGCGAATCGCCCGATTGGACACAAGCCCTACTAAGACGGATCATTTCGCGCTAAGCTCGGATCGTCAGCCATGGAACTCCTAGCGCAATATTCCACCGCGATCTTGATCACCTTGATGATCCTGCTTGCCGTGACCTTAGGTATCGGCGTCGCTGCCATGGGTAGCCAGCGGTTTGGACCGGCGTTCCGCAATAAGGTGATGCGCGTGCGCCTGGCGTTGCATGGGCTGGTGGTGCTGGTGCTCGGCTTGTTGATCCTGTCGGGCATTTAAATTCGAAGGAAAGGGTTTTAGGAAATTGGTCAAACTGGACAAGATTTATACGCGCGGCGGCGACGGCGGCGAAACCTCCCTGGCCGGCGGCAAGCGCGTTGCCAAACATGATGTGAGGGTCGCCGCCATGGGCACCGTGGACGAAGCCAACGCCGTCATTGGCATTGCGCGGCTACATCTGGACGGCGATACCGGCGCCTTGCTGGGCCGCATCCAAAACGATCTGTTCGATCTCGGCGCCGATCTGGCGCGCCCCGAAAAGGCGATGAGCGGCCTGCACATCATTGCCGCCCAGGTGGCGAAGCTGGAAGCGGAAATCGATGGCTGCAACGAAAAGCTTGAACCCTTGACCTCGTTCGTGCTTCCCGGCGGCTCGGCGGCGGCGGCGCATTTGCATCACGCCCGCGCCGTCACCAGGCGCGCCGAGCGGCTGGTCGCGGAACTGGCCGCGAGGGAGCCGGTAAACGATCAGGCGCTGGCCTATCTCAACCGGTTGTCGGATTTGCTTTTTGTCCTGGCCCGCTCGGCCAACCGGGACGGAGCGGCGGACATATTGTGGGTACCGGGGGAAAACCGGAGCTGACGCCTCCCAAAACTCCGGCATTGGATTGACAGCCGAACATCTAATTTCTATGGTCCGGCGCGCTCAATTTCCGCCGGTGTTACGTTAAGGTGAAACCAATGAAAATCATGGTCGCGGTCAAGCGGGTCATCGATTACAACGTGAAAATCCGCGTCAAAAATGACGAGACCGGCGTCGAGACCGCCAACGTCAAAATGTCCATGAACCCGTTCGATGAGATTGCCATCGAAGAAGGCGTGCGCCTGGCCGAGGCCGGCGTCGCCGAGGAATTGATCGCCGTCTCCATGGGCCCCGACGGCACCCAGGAAACCATCCGCACGGCGCTCGCCATGGGCGCCGACCGGGGCATCCATGTCGCCTCCGATGAAGCGCTGGAACCCTTGGCAGTGGCCAAACTTTTAAAGCCCTGGCCGACAAGGAAAGCCCGGACCTGATCATTCTCGGCAAGCAGGCTATCGACGATGATTCCAACCAGACCGGGCAGATGCTGGCGGCGCTGCTGGGCTGGAGCCAAGGCACCTTTGCCTCGAAGCTCGAATTTGATGGCGGTCATTGCGTCGTCACCCGCGAAGTCGATGGCGGGCTGGAAACGCTGCGCCTCAATATGCCCGCCGTGATCACCACTGATTTACGCCTGAACACGCCCCGTTATGCATCGCTGCCCAATATCATGAAGGCCAAGAAAAAGACCATCGATCAGATCACCCCGGAAGATCTGGGCGTCGATGTCACGCCGCGCCTGACCACGCTGAAAGTCGTCGAGCCGGCCAAGCGCGAGGCCGGCGTCATGGTCGAAAGCGTCGAGGAATTGGTGGACAAGTTGAAAAACGAAGCAAAAGTAATCTGATGGATTTGATGCAATGACAGTCCTGGTCATCTCGGAACACGAAAACGGCGCGCTCAAGGGCGAGGCCTTCAACTGCATTACCGCCGCCGCCGAGATTGGCGAGGTTACGGTACTCGTCGCCGGCGCCGATTGCCGCGCCGCAGCAGAAGAAGCGGCCAGTATCGCCGGCGTCGCAGATGTGCTTTTGGCCGAGGACGATGCCTACAAGAACCCGGTGGCCGAAAATTTCGCGCCGCTGGTGACCGGCCTCGCCGCCGATTACAGCCATATCCTGGCGCCGGCCACCACGTTCGGCAAAAACCTGATGCCGAGGGTGGCCGCAATGCTCGATGTGCAGCAGATATCGGAAATCACCCGCGTCATCGACGCCGATACGTTCGAGCGGCCGTTCTATGCCGGCAACGCCATCGCCACGGTCAGATCGTCGGACCCGGTTAAAGTCATCACCGTGCGTGCCACCGGCTTCGATGCGGCCCGGGCCGGCGGCGCGGCAGCCACGATTGACGAGATTGCCGGCGCCGGCGCTTCGGATCTGGCCCAATTCATCGGCACCGAATTGAGCGTTTCCGAACGCCCGGAACTGACCCAGGCCGGGGTCATCATATCGGGCGGGCGCGGCATGCAGTCGGGCGATAATTTCGTTCTTCTGGAGGCGGTCGCCGATAAATTGGGCGCCGCCGTCGGCGCATCCCGCGCGGCGGTGGATTCGGGCTTCGTTCCCAACGACTATCAGGTCGGCCAGACCGGCAAGATCGTGGCCCCCGAACTTTACATTGCGGTCGGCATTTCCGGCGCCATCCAGCATCTGGCGGGGATGAAGGATTCCAAAGTCATCGTCGCCATCAACAAGGACGAAGAAGCGCCGATCTTTCAGATTGCCGATTATGGCCTGGTCGCCGATTTGTTTAACGCCCTGCCCGAGCTGGCAGAAAAACTGGACGAATAAAATGACCCTCACCCGATTTGCGTGCCGAACAGGCGCCCCATGAGCAGCGATATAAAAGCCGTCGGCGTTGTCGGCGCCGGTCAGATGGGCATCGGCATTGCCCATGTTTGCGCGGTCGCCGGGTACGATGTGTGCCTGACCGACATATCCCAAGACGCCCTCGATAGCGCCAAGGAGCGGATTACGAAGAATCTGGCGCGGCTCCGCGACCGGGGCCGCCTGGAAGAAGCCGAAATGGCCACGGCGGTAAGCCGCATTTCGTTCAGCGCCGATTTCCAACACTTGTCGGACTGCACCCTGGTTATCGAGGCGGCCACCGAAAACGAAGAGACCAAGAAAGCGGTCTATGATTCCATCTGTCCGGTGCTAAAGCCGGACGCCATCCTGGCCAGCAACACGTCGTCGATTTCGATCACCCGCCTGGCGGCGCAAACCGACCGGCCGGAACGCTTCATCGGCATTCATTTCATGAACCCGGCGCCGCTGATGGAATTGATCGAGCTGATCCCGGGCATCGCCACGGCGCCCGAAGTATTCGATGCGGTCAATGAATTCGTCATGGCCATCGGCAAAACCCCGGTCAGCGCCGAAGATTATCCGGCCTTCATCGTCAACCGCATTTTGCTGCCGATGATCAACGAGGCGGTATACACCCTCTACGAAGGCGTCGGCTCCGTCGATGCCATCGATACCGCCATGAAGCTCGGCGCCCATCACCCCATGGGGCCGTTGGAGCTGGCCGACTTTATCGGCCTCGACACGTGCCTGGCGATCATGCAGGTGCTCCATGACGGGTTCGCCGACACCAAATACCGGCCCTGCCCGCTGCTCGTAAAATATGTGGAAGCCGGCTGGCTGGGACGCAAAACCGGACGCGGCTTTTACGACTATTCCGGCGATACACCGGTGCCGACCCGCTAGAGCGGTTGCGCAATACCGCCGCCGATCAGTGCAGCTCGGCGCGCACTTTCTGGCGCAGGATATCGATGGACATGAGATTGCCCTCGGCCTCGAAATGCCAGAACTGCCAGCCATTGCAGGCCGGCGCGCCTTGCACTGCGGCGCCCACTTTATGGATCGAGCCGCGATGGTCTGATGATTTGATGGAACCGTCGGCGTGCACCTTGGCGCTGTGGCGGCGGCGGTGATCGAAAAGCACCGTCCCCGGTTCCAGCAAGCCGCGCTCCACCAGCCAGCCGAACGGCACGCGCGGCTCAGATTTCTTGCTCGGCGTCGCCACCAGATCCGCATCCGAAGGCGCCCGCACATTTTCCAGACGCTCGGCTGCCGCCGCGATATAGCCGGCGTTGCTTTCCATGCCGATGAAATTGCGGCCCAGCTTCTTGGCCACGGCGCCAGTGGTGCCGGTGCCGAAAAACGGATCCAGGATCACCTCGCCGGGTTTGGTCGAGGCCAGGATCACCCGGTGCAGAAGCGATTCCGGTTTTTGCGTCGGGTGCGCCTTCTTGCCGTTTTTTTTCAGGCGTTCGGCCCCGGTGCAGATCGGCAATAACCAGTCGGAGCGCATCTGTAAATCCTCGTTGAGCGCTTTCATGGCGGTGTAATTGAATGTGTAGCGGGATTTTTGGTCGCGCGCGCACCAGATCAGGGTTTCGTGGGCGTTGGTAAACCGCCGTCCCTTGAAATTGGGCATCGGATTGGTCTTGCGCCAGACCACGTCGTTGAGCATCCAGAAGCCCAAATCCTGCAACTGGGTGCCGATGCGGAATATATTGTGATAGCTGCCGATCACCCAGAGGGTGCCGTCCGGCTTCAGCGCATGACGCGCCGCCGCCAGCCAGGCGCGGGTGAATTCGTCGTAGGCGGCAAAACCGTCGAACTTATCCCAATCGTTGGTGACGCCATCGACCACCGTATGGTTGGGGCGCAGCAATTCGCCTTCCAATTGCAGGTTATAGGGGGGATCGGCAAACACAGCATCCACCGACCCGGCGGGAAGTGATTGCATCAATTCGATGCAATCCCCTTCAAGGATTTGATTCAACACGGTTTTTATAACTCCCAGGTGTGGCCGCATCCTGATTCGACCGAGAGTCCACGTCAAGAAGTATTTGGAATCAAAGACTTAGACACGTCAATATGTAGCGGGGCCGAAATTCACGCCCCCAAAATATTGATTATGGGCTTAAAACTTTTGCGGTGATGGGGGCTAACCCCTAGCCGATCCAGGCCGGCCCGGTGCTCCGGCACACCATAACCCTGGTTCCGCTGCCAGCCATATCCGGGATAATCGGCGGCCAGACCGGCCATGATCCGATCGCGGCTGACCTTGGCCAGCACCGACGCGGCGGCGATCGAAAAGGCGCGGCCATCGCCCTTGATCACGGTCTCGGTGCGGCAGCGCAATTTGGGCGCTTGCGTGCCGTCGATGAGGGCGTAATCGGGCGGTTCCGGCAAAGCCGCGACGGCCCGGCTCATGGCCAACAGGGTTGCCTGCAAATTATTCAGCGCATCGATCTCCTCCACCTCGGCGCGTCCGATACCGCAAGCCGCCCCGGCCTGGATTACATCGAACAGGGCGGCGCGCCGTTCAGGCTTAAGTTTTTTGGAATCGTCGAGCCCGGCGAGCCAATCGGGCCAATCTGCGGGCCGCCCGAAATCGCCATCGAACACCACCGCCGCCGCGACCACCGGCCCGGCCCAGGGCCCGCGCCCGGCTTCATCGATGCCGGCGATGCGGATAAATCCCGCCCGGGCGGCTTTGGCTTCCAGGGAAAAGTCAGGCATGGACTATTGGTAACGCGGCGCCTGCGCCGCCGCAACTACAGCGCCGGGAACTGATGCAATCCATCGGCGCCGAGGGGCAAATCGCGCACCCACGAAGCGTCTCCCGGGTTGAGCGCCCCATAGAGATGCGGGAACAGGGCGCCGGCGCGGGACTCCTCCCACTTCAATTCGCCCCCAAGCACTTCGGGATCAACGGCGATCAGCACCAGCCCATCCTGACCGGCGCGGTGCTTGGCGGCGCTTGCCACAATCTGCTCGCCGTTGGAGAAATGAATGAAGCCGTCGGCCACATCCTGGGTCGAGCCGTGATAGGCGCCCGCCGCCTCGGCGGCCTCCCATTCGGCGCGCCGGCACATGTGATAGATGGGATCGGCCAAGGGATTGGGGCTTACTTGCCAAGCCTGGCGCGCAAGCTGCGCAGATATTTCAGATCCATGGCATCGAATTCGCCGTCGGCCAAATCCTGTTTGTATTCCTTCATATCTTCCTTGGTGCTGGCCGATACCTCGAGCCCGCTGATGGCGGCAATCAAATCCGCCGCCTCTTTCTTCAACTCGGCGGAAAGTTCGGCCTCCTTATCGTCGTCAGCATCGTCGTCTTCTTCGGCATCGGCATCGGCATCGGCATCGTCTTCGGCATCGTCGTCGTCAGCATCCTCATCGTCGGCATCTTCGTCTTCTTCATCATCGCCGGCGTCTTCGTCGTCTTCTTCTTCGCCGTAATCGTCTTCGTCTTCTTGCTCGGCGTAATCATCTTCGTCGTCGTCTTCGGGCTCGGCGTCGGGGTCTTCTTCGGGCACCAAAAGATCGTTCCAGTCGATGCCGGCGACGGTGATTCGCGCATGCAGATCGCGGGCGGCGGTCAGAACGTCGTCGTCCCCCTCCTGGCCCAGCTTTTCTAACAGCGCGATAAATTCTTCCCGATTGAGACTTGCGAGCATGATGCGTCTTTCCGAATGCCGATCCGAAACCGCTATAGGCCATATCCGCCGCCCCGTGTCTAGAGCAGTTCTGGATAGATAGGATCAATTTGACCGGGATGATTTTGCCCCGTGGCTAGGAGCGCGCCGCATGGCGATGCATTGGCATCGTCAAAGGCGTGCGACGACGTCCACTGGTCAAAAGCACCCGGCCTCCGGTGGGTCAAAATCGGCTCCCCGGTGGCGTTGCGGCGCTTGCCCGATGCGAAGGCATCGCGCTGCGCACCGCGCCTACCCGGAAAACCGATTTGCTCCCATCAAATTGATGCTATCTATCCAGAACAGCTCTTGGGCAGACGCGGTCAAAACAAGGCGAGCTGCCCGCCCTGGGCCAAGGGCTTGAGGAATTTATCACAATCGAAATCGGGCATCGGTTTGTCGAGGCCGTGCCGTTTGAGGGCGCGGTGGAAGCGTTGCTGCAACAGCCGTGCATAGGGCCCGGTGCCAACCATGCGCCGGCCAAACTGGCTTTCGTTCAGCGCGCCCGCCCGGCATTGGCGAATGAGCGACAACACCCGCCCGGCGCGGTCCGGATAGTGGGCCGCCAGCCAGGCTTCGAACATTTCCTTCACCTCATAGGGCAGGCGAATAAGGATATAGCCGGCCTGGCACGCGCCGGCCTCCGCTGCGGCGGCGATGATGCGCTCCAATTCCGCATCGTTGAGGCCCGGGATCATCGGCGAGGCGAGGACGCCCACCGGCACGCCGGCGTCGCTGAGCGCCTTTACCGCTGCCAGCCGCTTGCGCGGCGCCGCGGCGCGGGGCTCCATGCGTCGCGCCAGCTCGCCATCCAGGGTGGTCACCGAGACCATCACATGGACAAGCCCATCGGCGGCCATGGGAGCCAAAATATCCAAATCCCGCAAGATGCGCGCCGACTTGGTGATGATCGAAACCGGATGGTTGAAGGCGCGCAGCACCTCCAGCACCGAGCGGGTAACGCGCAAATTCTCTTCGGCCGGCTGGTAGGCGTCGGTGTTAACGCCGAGGGCCATGGGCGCGCAACTGTAGCCGGGCTTGCGAAGCTCCGCCTCCAGCCGTTCGGCGGCCTGATCCTTGAAGAATATTTTGGTTTCGAAATCCAGCCCCGGCGAAAGATTGAGATAGCTGTGCGTCGGCCGGGCAAAGCAATAGATGCAGCCATGCTCGCATCCCCTATAGGGATTGATCGAGCGGTCGAAGGGAATATCGGGGGATGTGTTGCGGCTGATGACGGTGCGTGCCGCGTCCGCAGTCAGCGTCGTTCGAAGGCGCGGCATATCCTCGTCTTCGTCCCGCCACCAGCCATCGTCCACCGGCACCGCCCATTGGGCCTCGAAACGCCCGGCCGGGCGGCCAACGGCGCCGCGCCCTTTTTGCGCTCGATCGGGAAGAATATCGACCATGGGCGATGTTAACACGAGGGCTTGGAACATTACAAGAACGAATTCGATTTTGATGGCCCCGCGCCGATGCGTATAATGGGGCCATGCGAAGCGTTGTATTCCATCGAAGGGCTCTATAATTGGCCCCCAAAAACCACCTGATCATCTTTACCCGGACGCCGCGCTTGGGCGGCGCCAAGCGGCGTCTGGCCGCCGATATCGGCGCCGCCGTCGCCATGCAATTCGCCCGCGCCAACCTGGGCCATCTGGCGCGCACGCTTGGGCCTGATAGGCGCTGGTCGTGCAGTCTGGCGGTATCGCCGGACCGGGACGCGGGCGCGGGGTACCGGTGGCCATTGGGGCTGGCGCGCACACCCCAAGGCCCTGGCAATTTGGGCCAGCGCATGGGGCGCGCCATGGCGGCTAAGGGCCCCGGCCCGGTGGTGATCATCGGCGCCGATATCCCGGAGATTACACCCGATCAAATCGCCCGCGCCTTTGCCGCCCTCGGCCGCAGCGACGCGGTGTTCGGACCGGCCCCGGACGGCGGCTATTGGCTGGTGGGGCTGAAGCGCTCACCGTCAATTCCCGATATTTTTAGCGATGTCCGCTGGTCCAGCCGCCATGCCCTGATAGATACCGCCAGCAATCTAGGGCCCGGGACGCGCATTACCTATCTGGACACATTGGCCGATATCGATACCGGTGACGATTACCGGGCCTGGAGGACGCGCCGGCGGCGCAAATAGGAAAAAACCCGCCACCGGTTCCGGCAGCGGGCTTTTTCCTAAATTTGCTATCAGTCGTAATAGCGGCGGCTGTGGCGGTGACCGTCGCCCCGGTAATGGCGCTGCTGCGGAACCCAGCGGGGCACCTGGCCTTGGCCGCCACGGTGCCATTTGCGGCCATGATAATGGCCGGAATACTTGTGATCGCCGTGATATTCGGGCCGCACCGGGACATAGACAATGCGCGTCGGCGTCGTCGGCTGCGGCACATAAACGGTGCGCGTGCGCGGTGCCGAAGAATAGCGGGTGCCGCCGCTGGCGATTTGCGAGCCGACGCCGGCACCGATCAGCGTTCCGGCGGCGGTGGCGGCCAGTTGGCCCTTGCCACCGCCGATGTTGGAGCCGACGATACCGCCAATGGCGGCGCCGAACAAAAGGCCCAAGATGTCGTTCTGGCCGGCGGCCTGGGCAGGCTTGGCGCCGCTAACGGCAGCGCCGAAGGCGAGCATCGCGGACAACGCGACAGCGATAAATCTGGTGGTTTTGGTCGTCTTGCTAGGGTTTTTCATCGTCTCATTCCTCTCGAAGTTTCCAATTTCCGGGAAAGCTATGGAGGGGCTAGAGACTATTTTTATCGAATCGCCTAAAATATTCCTAAAAAGTTTGCCCCGAAGCCAAATAATGTTCGATGATTTCGTTGCCGGTGGCGCACCAGACGCCGTCATGGCCGGTGATATATTCGAGCGCCGAATTCAAACATTCGATCCGGTGCGGCAGGCCGATCAGGAACGGATGAATGCAGATGGCCATCACCCGGCCCGATTGTTCGCCCTCCCGGTACAAGGTATCGAATTGCCGGCGGATCATCTGGTCGAACTCTTCCGGGGTGCGATTGTGCACTTCGAATTGGGGGATATCGTTAATTTCCCGGGAATAGGGGATCGAGGCGATCTGCTTGCCGTCCACATCCATCAAATAGGGTTGATCGTCGTTGGTCCAGTCGGCGACATAGGTAATGCCGGCCTCGATCAGGTAGTCCAGCGTATTCCAAGTCTCCTGCAGGCCCGAACCCAGCCAGCCGGTGGGGCGCTTGCCGGTAAATTCCTCGATGCGCGCCAAGGCGCCCAATATCAATTCCCGCTCCGCCTCGGGGCCGAGCCCATTCAAGAGCCGGGAATTGCTTTGATTGTGGCCCATGATCTCCCAATCGAGGCGCATCATTTCCTCGACCACGTATGGATAGGCGTCGCAAACTTCGGAGTTCAGGGTCACCGATCCCCGGATGCCATGCCGGTTCAGCACCTCCATGATGCGAAAAATGCCGATGCGGGCGCCGTAATCGCGCTGCGCCCAGTTGGGCACATCGGGCACCGGCGCAGAGGGCCCGCGCACCGGCACGGTCTCATCCAGGGGAAAGAACTCCACATTGGGAATGATCCAAAACGCCAGCCGCGCACCGCCGGGCCAGGTGATCTTGGGACGCTGGGTTATGGGGACGTAGGGGAACGGTCCGTATCGCTGGGGCTTCATGGGACAACACCTTTTTGGGCTATTCGATACCCCGACTATATCGCTTAACGCACCGCTTGCACCTCTAAATGCACGCCTTCGCGTTTTTGCAAGTGCCCAATGATCTCGAACAGGTTTTTGGCCTGCGGATTACCGGCGGGCCCGAACATGCGCATCAGGCTTTTGGAGGACTTGTTGGTGATTGTACCAAGCTCCTCGAAGCCGAGGGTTGCGTTGATATAATCCCGCAAAACCGCCTTGCCGGTTTCGATGTCGCCGGACAGCAGGCAATCCACGCCCTCCTTCAGCAACCCCTCGCGAAACGCCGGGTCGCGCTCTATCCGCGCTTGTATGGTTTCCTTGAAATTCCGGGTCAGGACCATCCGGCCTCCGAACCAGGGCAATGGCGACCTTGGCCGCAGCCTGGGCGTTCAGATGATCAAACCAGTTGCCGAAATAGCTGCGATCATTAGCGCCGACATATTCCCTGATCTCAATCATCACTATTGGTAACATATAGGTTACCTTTTATCGCTCTACAAGTCCACGCCGAAATGTGGCTCTATTTCTCCGTCAGGCGCGGCATCAGTTCTACGAAATTGCAGGGCATGAACCGGTAATCAAGCTGGTGGACCAGAATATCGTCCCAGCCGTCGCGGCAGGCGCCGGGCGAGCCGGGCAGCGCAAACAAATAGGTGCCGCCGGCAACCCCGGCGGTCGCCCGCGACTGGATCGTCGAGGTACCGATTTTCTCGAAACTCAGCATGCGGAACAACTCGCCGAAGCCGGCGATTTCCTTTTCCCAGACTTGGGCAAAGGCTTCCGGCGTGACGTCGCGGCCCGTGACGCCGGTGCCGCCGGTGGTGATGACCACGTCGATATCGGGATTTTCGATATATTCCGTCAGCTTGGCGGCGATAATTTCGATGTCGTCCTTGACGATCTCGCGCGCCGCCAGGATATGGCCGGCCCCGTCCAGGCGGTCGGCGAGCATGTCGCCGGAGCGGTCATCATCCAGGGTTCGGCTGTCCGATACGGTGAGCACCGCAATATTAACCGGCAGGAACGCGCGGCCCGCGCTATTCTCGGCCATCTTCGGCCACCTCGACGGCCAGCTCGCGCTCCGACGTATAATGGGGCCATTTGCCGCAGGCGACGGCATCCATGGAGGCCAGCGATTGGTTGAAGCGGATGCGGTAGATCCAATAGTTGGTCAGCACCCGTTCCACAAATATGCGGGTTTCCCGGGACGGGATGCTTTCGATAAACAGAAGCGGATCGTTATTATGCTTAACCTTGCGCGACCATTTGTTCAGATTGCCGGGCCCGCCGTTCCAGGCGGTCAGCAAGCGGAACAGATCGCCCTTGATGCGCGCATCGCCCAACAGGATATCGATATATTTCTGGCCGAGCTTGAGATTAAGTTCGGGATCGAACAGCTGGTTGCGCTGAGCGCCGCGCAAGCGCCGGTCCTTGGCAACGAAACTGGCGGTACGCGGCATGAGCTGCATCAGCCCACGGGCGCCGGCGCGGCTTTTGGCCTTCGGGTTAAAGGCCGATTCCTGGCGGATCAAAGCGAGGATCAATTCCCTGTCGATGACGCCGCCATCCTTGGCGGTCAAGGGCGGCGCCGGGTAGGCGGTGGAATCGTACAAATCCGATCCCGAATGCACCAAAAGCGAGCCCAGACGCATGGCCAATGACGGCATTTGGGCGCGGTCGGCCAAGGCCAGCATGGCGCGCGCCAGATCCGGCGAGGTGCGCCCGAACAAGGCTTTCAGCTCCACCTCGGCGCGGCGGTCTTCGCCCACCTGCAACAGCATCACGGCGCGGCGGCCGCCCGGCGCGGCGGCCAATTCGCGCAAGGCCTCGGCGGCGAGGGGCGGCGGCGCCCAATTGAAGGCGGCTTTGTCGGCCATCAAGTTGTGCGCCAACAATCCGTAAAAGGTTCTGGGATGCTTCTTGGCGGCGCGCAAATACTTGTTGAAATCCTGTGGCCGGCGCACCCTGAGACTGGTGCGCGCCGCCCAGAAGGCGCCCGCCGAGATCAGCCAGCCGCCCGCATACTCCGATTTGGAAACCGCATCGAAATGGCCGAGGGCTCTTGGGTAATCTTGCAGGCGCCAGGCAGCCAGCCCGGCGGACCAATGAACCACGGGCAGATATTTACCGCTCCGCTGGGTTGCCTTTTCGGACCAGTCCAGCGCCCACTGGTCGCGCCCGTCGCCGTAATAGCCGGTGGCCAGACGGCCGCGCTGGCGGTCCAACTCGACCGGATGATAGAGGCGCTGGTTTTTCTTGTCGGTGATCAGCTTTTTGAAGGCCTTGGTCCAGCCCTTGCGCAGATACCAGCGGAGGCGCCTTTGAATGCCGCGAAATTCCTTGCGCTGGGCCTTGGTCAATTTTTTGCGGGGCGAATAGGTTTTGCTGGCATAGGCGGCGGCGACATATTTCCGGTTGGCTCGGACCGCTGCCGGCGGCACCGGCATTTTCCAGTTTTTGGGCCGCCGCCGGAGCGCCAATTTATAGATACGCTTGGCTTCCGGATGATCGGCATAGTCCGCCATCCAGGCTTTAAGCTCCCGGTAGCGGGACCGGTATTTGGTCGGATGCAGATAGCGCTGCGCCAAAACATGGCCCATCAGGGCGCGATCATCGATCCGTTTGATGATCTTGTCGGCGTCTTTCCATTCGCCGTTCTTTTGCACTTCGAAGACAATGCGGTAGCGGGCGGCGTCGGCCTCGTTCAGAAGCGACGGCAGGCTCGCCGACACCCAATCCTTGGGCGCCCCGGCTTTCAAGACCGCGGTCTCCAATTCAGCGCCGGTTTTTTCGGCGGCCAGAACCGGTGCGTGCACTGACAAAGCCAGAATAGCCGCGACGGCTACTCCACTGAGCAGTTCCCGTAGTTTCACTGGTAAAACCATCTATTCAGAAATTTACTTTTGTTCCCCAAGAGCCCCGAAAAATGATCGCAACCGCAACCACTTCCCTGGGGCCGATCATACGGGAAACGCAGCATCGACGCAAATCCGAAGCGCCGGATAAAGACGTCTAGGCTTCTTCCAGCTTCGCCTTGATCGCCAGAAGGTCGCGCCAGGCCTCGCGTTTGTGGGCCGGCGAGCGCAGCAGGTAGGCGGGGTGAAAAAACGGCATGGCGTCGATGGGCGCCGCAAGCTTCGGGCTCGAATAGGCGAACCACTTGCCGCGCATGCGCGTGATACCTTCGGAGCGGGCAAGCAGGGTCTTGGCCGCCGGGCCGCCGAGCGGCACCAGAATATCGGGGTCCACCAGCTCGATATGGCGCGCAACGAAGGGCAGACAGGCAGCGATCTCGTTGCTCGACGGGTTGCGGTTGCCGGGCGGCCGCCAGAAAACAATGTTGGTGATATAGACCTGCGCCCTATCCAGGCCAATGGAGGCCAGCATCAAATCCAGAAGCTGGCCGGAAACGCCGACAAAGGGCACCCCTTGTCGATCCTCGTCGGCGCCCGGCGCCTCGCCGACGAACATGATGCGGGCTTGGGGGTTGCCATCGGCGAAAACCGTGTTGGTGGCGGTCTTGCGAAGTGCGCAATCTTCGAAGCGGTCGACGGCAGCGCGCAATTCTTCGACGCTGTTCGCATTGCCGGCCAGCTTGACGGCGTTTTCGACGGCTTTTTCCGATGTGCTGGCTCCCGGTTTTTGTGTGTGTTGCGCCGGCGCGGCCCGCTTTGCCGGGCCCGGCGCCGTTTTAGGCGCGGCTATTTGCGGCACCGATATGGTCTTCAATGATTCGGCAAACCGGTCCACCGGCGCCTCGCCGATACATTCATCAATTCCGGCCTCCAGATGCCAGGCCAGGGATGCGCGCAATTGTTCGGTATCCGCCATGCGCCGATAATATCAGACCAGGCGCCAACTTGACACCTCCGGTGCGCCGGAACATGGTCTGGATTGCCTGCGAAATTGCCTAAGGAAACCGCCCATGGAACGGGAATCGATGGAATATGACGTCGTCATCGTCGGCGCCGGACCATCGGGATTGGCGGCGGCGATCCGGCTCAAGCAACTGGCTGCGGATGGGGGCCGCGATATCGGCGTCTGCATTGTCGAAAAAGGCTCCGAAGTGGGCGCCCATATCATGTCCGGCGCCATCGTCGAGACCCGCGCCCTGGATGAGCTGCTGCCAGATTGGGCGAACCTGGGCGCACCCTTGAATACGCCGGTAACCCAAGACCGGTTCCTGTTTCTGACCCAATCCGCCGCCATCCGCCTGCCGACGCCGCCGTCCATGAACAATCACGGCAATTTCGTCATCAGCCTTGGCAATCTATGCCGCTGGCTGGCGGAACAGGCCGAAGGGCTGGGCGTCGAGATTTATCCGGGCTTCGCCGCCGCCGAGGTTTTGTACGATGACGGCGGCCGGGTGAAGGGCGTCGCCACCGGCGATATGGGTATCGGCAAGGATGGCGAGCCGGGCCCGAACCACCAGCCCGGCGTCGAATTGCACGCCGCCTATACGCTGTTCGCCGAGGGCTGCCGGGGCTCCCTCACGAAGACCCTGATCGAACGGTTTGGCCTCGACAAAAATTCCGATCCGCAGACTTATGGCATCGGCATCAAGGAGCTTTGGGAGGTGGCGCCGGAAAAGCACAAACCCGGACATGTGGTCCACACCATCGGCTGGCCGCTCACCAATGATGTTTACGGCGGCTCCTTCATCTATCATCTCGAAGACAATCAGGTGGCGGTGGGGTTTGTCGTCGGCCTTGATTACGCCAATCCCTATCTCAGCCCCTTCGATGAAATGCAGCGCTTCAAGCTGCATCCCACGATCAAGCCCTTGCTGGAAGGCGGGCGGCGCGTCGCCTTTGGGGCGCGGGCGCTGATCGAGGGCGGCTTTCAATCGATCCCGGATTTGTGTTTTCCGGGCGGCGCGCTGATCGGCGATGCCGCCGGTTTCATGAACGTGGCCAAGATCAAGGGCAGCCATACGGCGATAAAGTCGGGCATGGTCGCCGCCGAGGCGGCCTTCGATGCGCTCGGCTCCGATGCGGATGTAAGGCCAGAGCTGGGCGCCTACCCTTTGAGCCTGAAACAAAGCTGGCTGTGGGCGGAGCTGAAAAAAGTGCGCAATATCCGCCCGTCGTTCCGCTGGGGCCTGTGGGCGGGGCTTGTCCTGTCGGCCATCGATACTTATCTGTTCGCCGGCCACGCGCCCTGGACTTTGCACCACCACGCCGATCACGAGACGATGCAAAAGGCCGCGGGCGCGCGCAAAATCGATTACCCGAAGCCGGACGGCGAGATTACCTTCGACAAGCCGTCTTCGGTGTATCTTTCGAACACCAACCACGAAGAAAACCAGCCGGTGCATTTGCAGCTTTTAGACCTGGATGTGCCGCTGCGCGTCAATCTGGCCGACTATGACGGGCCCGAGGTGCGTTTTTGCCCTGTCGGAGTCTATGAATTCGTCGAAGAAGATGAAAAACAGCGCCTGCAGATCAACGCCCAGAATTGTGTCCATTGCAAAACCTGCGACATCAAGGACCCGGGCCAAAACATCAACTGGGTGGTGCCCGAGGGCGGCGGCGGCCCCAATTATCCGAATATGTAGCCCGGGCGGGTGAATTTGTGCGCCGATAATTTTTTCGCAAGTTGGCGTGATCGGCGGGTTTCAAGATTGAGGAATTACTCGCCTGGCGCTAGACTGTTCCCAATCCCGCCTCATTCGGAGAAAATGTCTTGGGTTTAAACGATCGCCATAAACATATGCGCCGCCCTGCGGGGCTGATCGCCGCCGCCGCGTTACTCGGCCTGATCATCAGCGGGTTGCCTGCAATCGCCAAACCGCTGATCGTGGAACCGGCAAAGTCTGCTGCCGCCGAATCGCCTCTCGGCAGTTATCTGGCTGGCCGCCACGCCCAATATGCGCGCGACCCGGACGCCGCCATCGACTATTACCTGACCGCCCTCAAAACCTTCGCCGGCAACAAGGCCATCATGCGCCGGGTGGCGGTGCTGCTGATCACCGAGGGCCGCATCGACGAAGCCCTGGGCCTCACCAAAAGTCTCACCGATACCAAGGGCGAGGCCAGCAATCTGGCCAAGCTGCTGGCGGCGCTGGAAGATATGCGCGGCGGCCGCTTGGCCGAGGCGGAAACGGCGCTCGGCTTGCTGCCCAAGACGGGGCTCAATTTGTTTACCCGGCCGCTCTTGCGGGCCTGGGTTCTGGCCGGGCTGAAACGCTATGACGAGGCCGTGGCCGAGATCGACGCGAAAGGCGACAACAAGGCGTTCATTACCTTGTTCGGCGTTCATTCGGCGCTGATCAACGTGCTCAAGGGCGACGCACAAAAGGCCGACGCCCAATTCAAGGCGGCCATCGCCCGGCGGCGCGGACCCAATCTTCGCCTGACCCAGCTTTACGGCAATTTCCTGGAGCGCGCCGGACGCCGAGACGAGGCCCGCGCCCTTTATGACACCTATATGAAGGCGCAGCCGGCATCGACCATGCTGAGCGTTGCCTACAAACGCCTGGATGCGGGCAAAAAGCCGGACGCCGCCGTCGCCGACGCGAACGAAGGCGCCGCCGAGGCATTGTTCAGCCTAGCCGGCTCGGTGCGCCAGCAAAACTCGCGCCAGGCGCTGATCCTGTCGCAGCTCGCGCTCCGCATGAAGCCGGAATTCACCGTGGCCCGTCTGTTGATCGCCGAAACCTTGGAATCCCAGCAACGCAACGCCGACGCCATCAAAGCCTACCGGCGCATCGCCAAGGACCCGGCCTTTGCCTGGACCGCGCGCCTCCGTATCGCCGACAATTTCGATGCCTTGAACAAAGTCGATGATGCCGTGCAGGAACTGCGCGCCATGGCCCGCGCCGACACCAAACGGTTTGATGCGCTGGTCCGCCTGGGCGATATTTTGCGCCGGCGCAAGCGCTACCGGGAAGCGTCGCGCGCCTATGCCGACGCCAAGGCGCGCATCCCAAACTTGCAACGCCAACACTGGTCGCTGCTTTATACCGCCGGCATCGCCAACGAGCGCATCAAGAACTGGAAGGTGGCCGAGGCCGATTTTCTGAAAGCCCTCGAATTGTCGCCGGGCCAGCCTTTCGTGCTCAACTATCTCGGCTATTCCTGGGTGGAGAACGGCAAGAACCTGGACCGGGCGCGCAAGATGATCGAAACCGCCGTCGAAAAGCGCCCCCGGGACGGCTATATCGTCGACAGCCTGGGCTGGGTTCTGTACCAGCTCGGCGATATCGACAGCGCCGTCAAGCATCTGGAACGGGCCGTCGTGCTGCGCCCGGAAGACCCGACCATCAACGACCATCTGGGCGACGTCTATTGGAAGGTGGGACGGCGCAACGAGGCCCGCTTCCAATGGGAGCGCGCCCTGGCGCTGGAACCGGAAAACGACCAGATCGGCAAAATCAAAACCAAATTGCGCAACGGCCTGAAAGACGGATGAGCAAGGCGGTCACGGTCCGGGCAACCGCCAAGATCAATCTCTATTTGCACGTGACGGCCAAGCGCGCCGACGGATTTCATACCTTGGACACGCTGATCGCCTTCGCCGCAATTGGCGATGAGATCACCGCCCGGCCCGGCGAAA
>Ga0114993_10000737_pt1 | contig 37750 bp, 48 predicted proteins | sample ArcticOcean_MG_C_FD_87042 | JGI IMG/M metagenome (GOLD analysis project Ga0114993, IMG submission 87042) | Marine microbial communities from western Arctic Ocean - ArcticOcean_MG_CB2_150 | ecosystem: Environmental > Aquatic > Marine > Oceanic | place: Arctic Ocean: Canada Basin | collected...
CAAAACGATTCAAAGAAACCATTTAACAAAAATCAAAACGATTCAAAGAAACCATTTAACAAAAATCAAAACGATTCAAAGAAACCATTTAACAAAAATCAAAACGATTCAAAGAAGCAATCTGAAGCAACTCAGTAAATATACTATAATCTATTTATTAATTTTTGATAAATGTATATGAATAATTTTCCATGTTGGTTTTTTCCATAGAACAAATGTTGCTCTTCCTATAATTGTAATATACTCACCAGTATACGCTTTGTTATCCACAAGCATTCCTTTTTGCATCAATTCAAATGCTAAAATGGCTGAATCGTTAAAAATACTAATCTTAGGATTTTTTATTTCATAATCATAATCTGAAATACTAACAAATCTAAGTTCTTCTAACGCTATTGATGTTTTATAATCTTTCAAGTCATAAGGTGGAACATCACTAAAACTTGAAAAATTTGTATCATCTAATTGAATTTCTTTTAATCTACTCAAATCTTTTGTTTTCCCTATCTCAAAAAACATTTCAACTATTTTGATAATATCTTCTCTATCTGACATATGATTATTTGTAATCAAAAAAGAATGTTTATTAGTGGATCTATTAGTTGAAGATCGCAAATGCAGAAATTTAGTTCAAATAGCACAGTAGGTATTCTTTTGCTAGTTGGTCTGGTACTCTAGTCTATATCCAGAAATTTAAAATAATTAAAATTATGGTGATTTGAAAGTTGAATAATAATATGAATGACAATATGATAGGTGCAAGGGCATTAATGATAGCTCTAGAAAAAGAAGGTGTTAAGGAAGTCTTCGGTTTACCTGGTGGTGCAAACTTGCCTATGTATGATGAATTGTACAAAAGTAATATTCGTCACATATTGGTAAGACATGAACAAGATGCCGCACATATGGCAGATGGTTTCGGTAGAGTTAGTAGAAAACCGGGAGTATGTTTTGCTACTTCTGGTCCAGGCGCAACAAATTTGTTAACAGGTATAGCTACTGCACAAGCTGATTCTGCACCAATGGTTGCAGTAACTGGTCAAGTTCCAGTTGCAATGATTGGTAAGGATGCTTTTCAAGAAAGTGATATTATTGGAATGGCAAATCCAGCTGTAAAATATTCTTATCAACCAAGAACACCTGAAGAAATTCCAGAAGTTGTTAAACAAGGTTTTTACATTGCTGAAACAGGTAGACCAGGTCCTGTCTTACTTGATATTCCAAAAGATGTTCAACAAAATGAAGGCAAATTTACATTTCCAGATGAAGTTAGAATACCTGGCTATCATCCATGGACAGATCCCGATATTCCTAGTATAGAAAAAGCAATAGAATTACTTTTGTCAGCAGAAAAACCAATAATTTTAGCAGGTGGTGGAGTAATCATATCATCAGCATTTGCAGAATTACAATCTATTGCTGAAATGTTAATGATACCTGTTGTCACTACTTTCAAAGGAAAAGGAGCATTTCCTGAAAACCATCCATTATCATTAGGACCTATAGGAATGCATGGCCATGCTGAAGCAAATAAGATAATGACTGAAGCAGATTGTGTATTAGCCATAGGAACTAGATTCTCAGATCGTTCTGTAGGAACATTTGAAGAATTTGAAAGAAATTTGAAAATTATACATATGGACGTAGATCCTGCTGAAATTGGAAAAAACCAAACTACATCTGTTGCAGTGGTAGGTGATGTGCAAGCATCTTTGCGAATAATGGTAAAAATGCTTCTCAAAAAAGCATTGAAAAGTAATGATGGCAGTCCATGGTCAAAACATGTTAAAGAAGTTAAAGACTATTGGCGAGAAAATTTAAAAATACATCCAGGTGAAATGGGTGCTGCTAAAATTTTAAGGAAACTAAGAGAGGTTTTACCAAAGGAATCTATTGTAACAACTGAAGTTGGTCAACATCAAATGTGGGCATCATTATTTTATGATGTTATACAACCTGGTACATTTTTCAGCTCAACTGGTTTAGGTACAATGGGTTGGGGATTTCCAGCTGCAATAGGTGCAAAAACTGCACGTCCTGATGTTCCAGTAGTTGACATTGCAGGTGATGGAAGCTTTAACATGACAGAACACTCACTTGCTACATCTGTCTTAGAAGATTTGCCAGTTATTGTTTTTTTAATTAATAATTACTCATTAGGAATGGTAGCTCAATGGCAAAGAACATTCTATGACAGGCGCATGATTGGTATTGATTTAAAAAAATGTCCGGATTATGTTAAATTAGCAGAATCATATGGTGCACAGGGTATTCGTGCTCAATCAATGGATGAGCTTGAAAAAGCAATAAAATCTGGATTAAATAGTGATGTTGCAACTGTTATTGACATTCCAATTGATCCTGAAGAAGATGTCTTACCATTTGTAGCACCTGGAACATCATTAAAGGACATGATATTACCTTCATAGTGATTACAATGTGGGCAATATTATCAATCAAAGTTGAAAACAAACCAGGAATACTATTCAAGGTGACTCATCTTTTCCGATCTAGGAATTTCAATATAGACAGTATATCTGTAGGAGTAACTGAAGACCCAAAATATTCTAGAATGACCATAACTACTATAGGTGATGAAAAACAAATTGCACAAATAGTAAAACAACTTGATAAGATGATTGACACTATAGAAGTTCGTAAATTAGATGAGAATAATACAGTGTATAGGGAATTAGTCATATTCAAGATAAAAGTGAGTAAACCAGAAGATAGCATGGAGATTAACAAATTAGCTAGTGCATATGGCGCAAAAACTCACGATGCTAAAAAAGAATCAATTATGGTAGAAATTACATCAACTCCACATGAAATTTCGGCATTTGAAGAATTAGCTAAAAAATTTGGAATATTAGAAATAGCACGTACTGGAATTACCGCCTTACAAAGGAGTAAACATTGAAAGTTAGAATATTTGATACAACGTTAAGAGATGGTGAGCAAACTCCAGGCGTTTCACTTTCTCCTGAAAAAAAACTCAATATTGCTAAAAAATTAGATGCATTGGGAATTGATGCTATTGAAACTGGGTTTCCTGTAATTTCAGACGGAGAACGTAAAGCAATAAAAATGATTACTAGTGCAAATCTAAATTCAGAATTATGTGGACTAGCAAGAACAAATAGAAAAGATATTGATGCAGCAGTTGACTGTGGCTTAAATTACATACACACATTCATTGCAACATCGGACATTCATTTGGAATATAAATTAAAAATGACACGTGAACAAGCATTAGAAAAAGCAATTGATGCTGTAGAATATGGAAAATCACGAGGCTTACAAGTAGAATTTTCTGCAGAGGATGCAACTAGAACTGATAGAGAATTCTTAAAACAAGTTTTTGGTGAAGTAGCAAAAGCAGGTGCGGATAGAATCGATATTCCTGATACTGTTGGATATTCAACTCCAAAGTATATTGCAGAAATTACTAAAGATGCAATTGAGGCAACAAAATTACCAATTAGTGTACACTGTCATAATGACTTTGGATTAGCAGTGGCTAATGCCATTTCTGGAATTCAAGCAGGTGCACAATGTGCACATGTCACAATCAATGGAATTGGTGAACGTGCAGGAAATGCATCATTAGAAGAATTTGTAATGGCATTGAATAGTTTACAGTTTGAACAAAAATGGGAAACTAATATAGACACTAAATTACTTTATGAAACTTCTAGATACGTATCAAAGACAGTTGGAATCTCAGTTCAACCAAATAAGGCCATTGTTGGTGAAAATGCATTTGGTCACGAATCAGGCATACATACACATGGTGTATTGAATAATCCTTTGACATACGAGCCTATTAGCCCTGAAATTGTTGGTAGAACTCGTTGGTTCCAAGTAGGAAAACATGCTGGAATTCATGGAATGAATGCAATGTTAAAAGAATATGGTATAGTACCTAATGAAGAACAAACAAAACAAATTCTTGAAAAGGTAAAAAGTATTGGTGATCAGGGAAAACAAGTTACAGAAGTTGAATTACTTTCTCTTGCAAATGAAGTTATTGGTGAAAATAAATTAAAACGAATTGTTCAACTTACAGGATTTTCTGTCTCAACTGGTGTTGGTACAATGCCATATGCATTTGTTAAATTAAATATTGATGGAAAAGAAATGGTTGCCACAGATTACGGTGTAGGTCCTGTTGACGCTGCATTAAATGCAATTCAAAAAATTACTGGACAAATAACCGATGAAGTAAGATTAAAAGAATACAGATTAGATTCTATATCTGGCGGTGCTAATGCATTATGTGAAGTCACTGTAAAAGTTGAAGATGCACGTGGAAATATTATTTCATCAAAATCAATTGGTGAAGATATTGTTACTACTAGTGTTCAAGCAATGGTTGACGGTATTAATAGGATAATGTTAAAGAGTCTTTTAAGAGAAAACAAAGTTTAATCACTAGAAAAATAAAAAGATGTTAAAATGTATAACATATCATTAATTACTGGTGATGGAATTGGTCCTGAATTGTCAGAATCAGTTATTTCTGTATTAGAGACAATACATGATAAATTTGATGTTAAAACAAAAATAAATCCATTGGAAGCTGGTGATGCAGCATTAGAAAAATTTGGATATGCTTTACCTGATGAAACTTTTCAATCAGTCAAATCATCTGATGCATGTTTGAAAGCACCAGTTGGTGAAAGTGCAGCTGATGTAATTGTGGTTCTTAGAAGGAAACTTGATCTTTATGCAAACATTCGTCCAGCAAAATCATATCCAAACACACCTGCATTACGGGATGATATTGATTTAGTTATAGTAAGAGAAAATACTGAGGATCTTTATACTGGAGAAGAATTTATTGTTGATGATTCTGCAGTGGCATTGAGAATAATCACTGAAAAAGCCTCAAAAAGAATAGCAAGATACGCGTTTAATACAGCAATTCAAAGAAATGGAAGATTGGAGCGTGTTACATGTGTTCATAAATCGAACGTAATGAAAATAACAGATGGATTATTTGCTAAAAGTTGTGAATCTGTTGCAAAGGAATTTTCTGATGTAAAATTTGATCACATGTACGTTGATGCATGCGCTATGAATTTGATTAGACAGCCACATGAATTTGATGTTATAGTGACTACTAACTTATTTGGTGATATATTATCAGACGAATCGTCACAAGTAGTTGGAGGATTAGGAATGGCTCCTGCTGCAAATTTAGGAGATGATTTTGGTTTGTTTGAACCTGTACATGGTGCAGCATTTGATATAGCAGGAAAACATATTGCAAATCCAACATCTTTCATATTATCCGTTAAGATGATGTTAGAGTGGTTAGGAAATAAAAATAATGATCAGAGTTCAATTTTTGTTGCAGACAAATTAGAAAATGCTGTATTCGATGTTTTACAATCTAAAATAATTACTAAAGATGTTGGTGGCAATGCATCAACTACAGAATTCACTAAAGAAATAACCAATAAATTAATTTCCTAGAATTAATTATTGTTTTTTTCTTGTATTCCAGCCTTTAACTGATGCATAACTTCTCTTTAGAGAAGCTAAATCATGTCCTATCCAACCCAGTTTAGCTGCTCTACTACGTTGTTCATGTGACGTGCTCATACACATCACAGTCTCTCATGATCATTAATTGTTCTAGTCATTATTGATTGGTTTTTTGATCTATTTTTTTGTAGTTAATATTATTGTGAATTAGTCTTTTGTTTTTTTGATATCTGCTGCAGGAGGGTTTAGTGACCAGAAAAACAACATTAAACAAATTGGTATCATTATCAAAACTACTGCAGTTAATGATATCCAATAAAACATTGGGTCAAACCCTGGAATGAAAGGTCCTGGATATACTGTATAAAACCATAAAAATCCTATAAACCCAAGTAAAATCTTATTTTTCTTTAAAATCTGTGAAGCACTCAGTCTTCTTTTTTGTATGGAGCATTGTTTACATCTGGAATAATCATCAATCATACAAGATGTACAGCATTTTTTTTCACAGAAATAGCATTTTCTCTCCACAAACGATGAACCACAAAACTCACACTGTTTCATATATCAAATCTGGTTTCATCAGATAAAAAAATTGTTAATTCTATGGTTTAAGTCTGTCAGGATCACGAGGATAAAGAACTACTTCTCTAACATTATCAATTCCTATTAGAACAGTCATTAGTCTATCTAGTCCTAAACCCCATCCTGAATGTGGAGGCATTCCCCATCCAAATGTTTTCAGATGTTCTTCAAAGCTTGCAGGATCTAAATCTTGTTCTTTTAATCTAGATTTTAGCTGTTCTGGATTATGTAATCTCCTTCCACCAGATGACAATTCAAGATACCCATATTGCAAGTCAAATGAACGTGATAGTGTGGGGTCATCATCTTTTTCATGAATGTAAAATGGTTTTAGTTTCATTGGCCAGTCTGTCAAAAAGAAAAATCCAGGATGTTTCTCTCCTAAACTACGCAAATGTGAGTCTTGCAAATCCTCTCCAAATTCCAGCTTAATATCTAAACTACTTAACTCATCTAATGCCTGTGTGTATGTCACTTTTTCAAATGGTGAATTTGGAACTTTGATTTCATATCCAATCTCTTGTTGCTCTATCTTACAATTCTCAGATGTATTTTTGAAAACATCTATTATGATTGATTCTAAAACATTCATGACGTCAGTATAATCCATCATTGCGGCTTCAATGTCTACACTTGTGAACTCACTCAGATGTCTACCTGTATGTGATTTCTCTGCTCTATAAAATGATGAAATTTCAAATACTCTTTCTAATCCAATTGTCATTTGTTCTTTGTATAACTGTGGGCTCTGAGCTAAGTATGCTTGTTTTCCAAAATAGTCTAGACCAAATAAATCTGCTCCACCTTCACTTGCACTACCGATAATTTTTGGTGTGTTAATTTCAATGAATTTTTTTTTGATTAATGTTTCCCTTATTGATGCCAAAACTTTACTTCTCATCTTAAAAATTGATGCAGTTTTTTGATTTCTCATATCCAACGCTCTTGAATTTAGACGATTATCGATATCACTTTCTAATCTTCCTATTGGATCTATAGGAAGAGGATATTCTGCTTTTGCAAGAATTTGTATTTCTATTGCCAAAACTTCAAAATCAAAATCTTTTGCTTTACTTGTTTGTATTTTACCTGAAATTCTTACAACGCTTTGTCTGTTTAACCCTTCTAGCAAATTCATGGAATCTCCTTTAACAATTACCTGACACATACCTGTGACATCTCTAACTGTCAAAAATGCCATCTTTCCAAGTTTTCGAAGATCTACTACCCATCCTCCAAAGAGAACATCTTCTCCTTCCATGGATGAATTTAGATCTTCAATAAGATGTGTTCGTGAAATATCCATGTAATGATGAAAATACACACAAGTAAAAACTTAATCTAACCTGTTCTAAATATGAATATGACTTTTATTTCGGTTGAAAATTTGACCACGAGATATAATGTTTCAAAAGGATTGGTATATGCCCTAGAAGATGTCAGCTTTGCAATTGAGAAAGGGGAATCGATTGGAATTGCAGGTGAAAGTGCATGTGGTAAGAGTACACTTGGTCTATCCATTATTCGAATGATTTCAAACGGCAAAATCTATACTGGAAAAATCACATTCGATGGGAAATCATTGTTAGATATGTCTAATGCTGATTTTGATAAGAACATTCGATGGAAAGAAATATCCATGGTTTTTCAAGGTGCAATGAATTCACTTGATCCGGTTTTTTCAATTCAGGAACAATTTGAAGAAGTTCTAAAACAACATAATTTTAAGGAAAATATAAAACAAACAATAATCAAATCTCTGAATTCTGTTAATCTTGATGAATCTATACTAAAGAAATTTCCACATGAATTGAGTGGAGGTATGAAGCAACGAGTTGTCATTGCAATGGCTTTAATTCTGAAACCCAAGTTTGTGATTGCTGATGAACCAACAACTGCATTGGATGTCTTAATCCAAGCACAAATCATCAATCTCTTTAAAAAATTAAAAAAAGATGGACAGTCTTTTATGATAATCTCTCATGATTTAGCTGTTCTATCTGAGGTTGCAGAAAAAATTGGAATTATGTATGGAGGAAGAATGGTAGAATTTGGAAATTCGTCTGAAATATTTCTTGAACCAAAACATCCCTACACAAAAGGCCTGTTGGAATCAATTCCTGTTTTATCAAAAGAATCAAAATCAAAATTTATTCCAGGAACTCCACCAAATTTGGTTAATCCACAAGAGGGTTGTAAATTTTATGATAGATGTCCTGAAGCAATGGACAAATGCAGAAAGGATCCACCTAAAATTAAGACAAAGAGTGGTTATGTTTTATGCTGGCTTTATGAATAGCGTTTAACTATTGGAAGACAGCCATCTATTATTCGAATAATTTCAGTTCTAACAACATTCTTGTCTATAGTTAACCAAACTCTTCTATCTATCACTGAAAATCCAATTGTCTGTATCTTAGTTCTTTCTTCCCAAACAAACTCTGTTTCTCCTAACTGTTCATCGAATTGTTCTTCAAGTTCTGTTTTGATAGCAATTTGTGCAAACTGATATTGTGTTCTTTTTTGGTCTAGTAGGGGTTCAAGATCATCTCGTCTAAAATATGCTAAAAGTTCACCTGTTTTACTAATTATTGCAACAAAGCGTATGTATGGACTAATTTTCGAAATTAAATCACATACCTCATAGTTTTCATTTTCAGTCAAATTATTATTTAATCATTTTTTCGAATATTTTAGTGATTATCATGATATTTGTTTTAGTTTAACGTTTAATACTGAAAAAAAAAGTTTCTAACTATTGGATATATGGGATTTTTTTCCGTTCTTTTCATCTGAAGTTGGATATTTAGGATTAGCACTGGTAAGTTTTTTTGGTTCATTAATACCATTTGTTCCTATACCTTCATTCATTCTTCTTGTAACAATGTCAACAGGTGGTCAATTTGACATACATATTCTGGCAATATTAGCTGCAGTTACTGCAACTCTTGCAAAACAAATTATTTTTTATCTTAGCTATGGTGGAAGAAAAATTATTTCCGAAAAAACAAAAAAAAGAATGTTGCCATTTCAAAGATTAGTAAAAAAATATGGTGCTGCAGCTGCATTTGTAGCAGCTGCTACTCCAATTCCTGATGATCTGGTTTATGTTCCTCTAGGCCTTGCAAAATATAACCCACGCAGATTCTTCATATCTACACTTTTAGGAAAACTTGTTTTATGTTATATTCTTGTTTTATCATCACATTATCTTAGTGAATCCATAGTTGATCCCATTTTTGCCAGTTTTGGAATAACATCAGCTGATGATCTAAGTAGTCCTTTACCAATATTGATTGGAATTATAATTTTTGCTGTTTCCATGTTTCTTATTGTTTTAATATTACTTCGTCTGGACTGGTCAAAAATACTTGGAAGATTCTTACCATGGACGTTAGAAGATGACGATCAAAAATAATCATTTTTTTCTATACTAAAATTCCATTTTTTCATGATTCCTTTTGAAATTCCAATTCTAACTTTTTTATGAATTTTTTTTATTTCTATTCCATTTGTAATATAAAGTGATGAATATTTTGTAAGATCATAACCATTTTCTTTTATTGAGATGTTTAATGCCTGTGTTAATTTCCCAGGTCCGTTTACCAAATTATTAATTTTAGTTTTCTTCCTGTTTCTTTTCATAATGTCAATTCCTTGTATAGGATAAATTCCTCTAATCAAAACTGCACCAGCATTAAATTTTTCACTACGCGCAACAACATTGATACAATAATACATTCCATATGTGAAGTATACGTATGCACATCCTACTTTTTCAAACATTTTAGAATTTCTTTTTGTTTTTTGAATCGCTGCATGGCTAGCTGGATCATCTGATGCACGATATGCTTCGGTTTCTGTAATTATTCCTATACATTTTTTATTACCAATTTTTCTTACTATTTTCTTACCAAGAAGATCTTTTGCAACTGTTACAGTATCACGTTGAAAAAAGTTTCTTCGCAATACCATTTTATTTCATACTAGTAATTATTTTCGTTTAATTATTGTGAGAACATCTTCATCTTGTAGTATATGTTTTAATCCAACACGCTGTCCACCAAATTTTACACTTTTACCCCAAATAAGACCAAATCTAAAATCACTTTTCATTTTTCTGTGTAATTTATTACAAACATCAAGAACTAAACTATCTTTTCGTATTATTAGCGGTTCTTTAAAATCAGTTTCACCACCTTTTGGGCGCATGTATATTCTAATAAACTGTAATTCTTCATAAATTCTGTCTTTTAATTCTTCAATGTTGATATTTCCATCTGCTGAAACAGCAATTACATCTGATTTAATTTTATTTTTAGCTTTTTTGAGAAATTTTTCATCTACTAAATCAATTTTATTTAAAATTGTAATTGCTTTTGCATATGTTTTATTCCCTGTAATAAAATCAACCAATTGTTCTGAATCTATATCCTCACGAATAACAACTCTAGCACTCGTATATCCATATAGGTTTAAAATTTGTTTGAGTAATTTTTCTGACATTTTCTTCAGTTTTACTTGCTGTGCTATAGCAATTCCACCAGTGGTTGATTTTTCAATAACTATATTTGGTGGTTCTTGATTTAATCTAATTCCAATGTTTCTTAATTCATTTACAAGTACATCTTCATGATAAGGTTGAAAAACATCTAATACTAGAAGTACAATATCTGCACTTCTAGCTACAGATAAAATTCTTCGTCCTAATCCTTTTCCACTTGATGCACCTTTAATAATTCCTGGTAAATCCAACATCTGAATTTTTGCACCTCTATGTTCTAGAACACCAGGAACTACAGTTACTGTTGTGAACTGAAATGCTCCTATTACAGATTTGGAATCTGTAAGTTTATTCAATAATGTTGATTTGCCAACACTGGGCAATCCTATGAAAACAACTGTTGCATCACCGGATCTTTTAACATCAAAACCATCAGATTTTTTAGAACTTTTTTTAATTTGATTTGCTTCTTGCTCTCTTTTTAATTTAGCAATTTTTGCTTTTAATAATCCAACATGATGCTCAGTTGCTTTGTTAATCTGAGTTCGTGCCATTTCATCTTGTATCGCTTTAATTTTTTCTGGAATTCCCATTTCACTTACACTTCATTTTTTGTTGTGTTAGCTTGTTATGAAAGGTTGCTTTTGAGATAATTCGTTTCAGTTATTATTGGCATATTTTATGTAAGAGTATTGAAAAAGAAGGTTTTGGCTGTTGATATTGATGGCACAATCACTCTAAATGGATGGGGATCTATTCATCTTGAAGTGTTGACAAAATTACGTTTAATGAAAGATAATGGACATCATGTTATACTTGTAACAGGTAGATCCTCAGTAGAAGCATGGCTTTTATCAATATTTGGCGGGCTTACTCATTTAGCTGTTGGTGAAAACGGAGGCTGTATTACTTCTGGAGATACAATGGAACATACAATGATTGGAAATAAAGGTGATTGTATTCGTGCTTATGATTTTCTTAAATCTAATTTTAATGAAGAAATTAAAGAAAAACCTGTATTTCCACGAATGACCGAGATAGTACTGGATCGTACATTTGATATTTCTAGAGGACAGAAGTTATTAGATGATGAAGGATTCAATGCAAATTTATTTGATAGTGGGTATGCATATCATGTAAATTCAAAAGGAATCGATAAGGGAACTGGACTTTTACGAGCACTCGAGATGTTAAATATGAATATAGAAGATACTATTGCATTTGGTGATAGTGAAACAGATGTACCTATGTTTAATCTAGTAAAGAATAGTATCGCAGTAGAAAATTCTATAGATGAGTTAAAGAAAATAGCTAGAATTGTTACAACAAAAAAGTCAGGAGAAGGAGTTCTAGAAGGCTTAGATATGATCAAATCTGAATTTGAGATGTAAATGGCTCTATTAAAAATCCTAAAAAGTATTAGAGAATTAATCAATTCATATCTCTCCGAAAATAACATATCTAATGTTAATTTTACAGTCGAACTCTCAAAACCTGGTTTTGGTGATATAACATGTAATGTTGCATTTCTTTTATCAAAAAAACTACATTCAAGTCCACAAGACATATCACAGAAAATAGTTGATTTTTGTTCAAAAAAATTAGATTCTGAAATTTCTAAAGTTCTGTCACATCCTGCAGGGCATATAAATTTCGAAATAAATTTCAAAAATTATACCAAATCTATAATTTTAGAATCTATTGCAAAACAATATGGCGATATTGATATTGGTCATAACAAAAAATTAATTGTTGAGCACACATCAGTTAATCCAAATAAAGCATTACACATAGGCCACATTAGAAATGTTGTACTTGGTGATATAATTTCTAGAATACTTAAAAAAGCTAATTTTGATGTACGTGTATTAAACTATATTGATGATTCTGGTTTACAAGTTGCAGACATAATTGTTGGATTTCAATATTGTGGATTTTCAGAAACTCCACCAAATAATGAAAAGTTTGATCATTATTGTGGTGATTCAGTATATGTTGGTACAACTGCAAAATATTCAAATGATAAAGAATTAGAATTAAAACGTCATAATGTTTTAAAAGAAATTGAAGACATAAATAGTGAAACATCGAAATTCGCACAAAATATAACGAGAAAAGTTCTATCTGCACAATTAAAGACGATATGGCAACTGGGAGTTACGTATGATTGTCTGAATTTCGAATCACAAATCATTCACTCAAAATTGTGGGAGAAAATATTTGAAAAATTGAAATCTAAAAATTTAGTTAGATTAGAGAATGGTGGTAAAAATGATGGTTGTTGGGTTATTTCTGCTAAAGATGAAGAAGATAAAATTTTAGTTAGAAGTAATGGGGTTGCAACTTATATTGCAAAAGATATTCCATATGCAGCATGGAAATTAGGAATAATTGATGATCCATTTAATTATAAAATGTATACTAAACAAGAAAATGATCAAATATTATATGAAACAACATTAGAGAAAAATTTAGAACCAAAACAAAATTTTTCAGGAGAAAAAGTAATTACTGTTATTGATAATAGACAAATACGTTTACAAAAAATAGTTACTGATTTAATGAGATTGTTTAGTAGCACTGATTCATATATTCATTTAGGTTATGAGTCGGTTACATTGAGTGCAAATACTGCATCAAAGTTAGGACTTGAGACAAATGAGAAATCAGTACAAATGTCAGGAAGAAAAGGTCTTTATGTTGATGCTGATTTAATATTATCCAATCTCAAGAATAAAATTTTTGAAGAATCAAAAAAGCGAAACGCTAATCTAGATACATCTGAATTAAATGAAATTGCAAAATCTGTATCTGTTGGTACAATTAGATATGAAATGATTAAACCTGATTTAGATAAAATCATATCTTTTGATTTAGACACTTCATTGAAAATTGAAGGTGACACTTGTAGTTACATTCAGTATTCATATGCTAGAGCATCAAGAATATTAGAAAAATCTGATATTAAACCAAATTTTGATAGTGATTTTTCTAATTTGACAGATCAATATGAAATTAATCTTATTAAAAAAATTGCCACGTATGATCTTCAAGTTAATGACGCTGCAAATAATTTATCACCCAAGGTCATCGCTAGATTTTGTTATGAATTATCAGTTACATTCTCATCTTTTTATGAACATGTAATGGTACTAAATGCTGAAACAGATGAATTAAAAAATTCACGTTTATGTTTAGTTTATTCGTTTCAATCTACATTAGCAAATGCATTATCATTATTAGGAATTGACGCACCAGTTCGTATGTAGTTTTAGACATTAAAAATGGCATTTTAGACATTAAAAATGGCATTTTAGACATTAAAAATGCTATTTTTAGTATTTATTCTAAATAAGGCAATGCCAGTACCAAGTCAAATTTACTAAGATTATTTTTAAATTTACAAAAGATCTAATAATTAAAACTAATTTACAATTAATGATTATTTTTTTTCTAATTCATAAAATCTTCTTAATGAAAAAGCATGTTGTATTGTATACTCATTGTCTTTAGCCTGTTTTTTAATTTTTTTTGCTTCATCAATAGTAATACCTTGTGCAGCTAAGAACGCATCATCTTTTTCACCCAATTCCGTAAATGATTCATATTTTTCAATTGATGCGCGTTTAACGTTTGGATATAATTTTTGAATTATATCATAATATTGTATTGCATCATCAAACCTCTTTAGAAATTTTAATGTGACTGCCATGTTCATTAATGCGTCAATATTTTTTCCATCATTATTTAATACAATTTTATAATTTTCCATTGCCTTTTCATGATTTCCAATTTTATTGTATGCTATACCTTTTGCAATTAGTGAATCTACGTCATTTTGATATTTATTTAGTATCTTATCACAACATACTATAACTTGATTATGATTTTCAAGTTTTTCATTTGCAAACACTTTATTTTTTAATGCATGTTTGTCAGTTGGATCCTTATCTAAAATTTTTTCACAATATTTAATTGCGTCATTATTTGCCCCAACCATGATATATGCTGTACTAATATTTTGTAGAGCAATTAAGTTATCTTCATTATTCTTAAGTAATTCATGACAATATGTTATTATTTCATCAAATTCTTTTGCATCAAATAGTTTTTTTAATCTTAAAATTGGTTCTTGTTCTATTAGACCAACCATTAATTCTCATTTCTCCAAATAGTTGATAGTGACTCAATCTCTTCAATTATTTTTAATGCAGATTTATTATCTCTTTCTTGCATTGCTATAGAAAAGTCATATCCTAGTTTTATAGCCTTTGGACTCAAGTCTTTGATATTTTTTAGAAAATGTCCCTCAAGTTCCATTCTTTCTCCTAATGCACACGATAGCCAATTATCTGAAAGATTTCGATGTTCTTCATTTAGTTTTTCATTTATTCTGTTTCTCCATTGAGTAAGCCTAAATTTTTGTAGTATTTTCTCAGTTTTTTGTGAATAATAGAGCTTCATACTTTTTTTGCTACTTACTTTTTATTAAAAATTTTTAATTTTTTTGTGATTTTTATAGTCCACAAATATTTACAGATCGATGGATAACAGAATTAACTTTGCAATGGTCATAGGAGTAATACTGGTTCTTGCGTTTGCTGTTACATTAACACAAACAGGAAAGCAAGCAATTTCTCAAGATTCAGATATTATTACAGATGAGTTAATTACACATTGGCTTGAAAAGTATGATCCTTCAGAGCAAACTATCTCTGTTACTGGTAGTGCAACTGCTTCTTCAAACACTGACACACTAATTATGATTCTTGGTGTTGAATCTGAAGCAAAAACTGCAAATGAATCCTTATCTAAAAATTCTAATGCGCTAAATTCTGTTATCTCGGCATTAATCAATTCTGGAATTTCTAAAGATGACATACAAACATCAAATTTTAGAATTTATCCGTTATATGATAGCATAAAGGATTCTAATGGTAATTACCAACAAATTCTAATTGGATATCGTGTTTCTAACATTTTATCAATTCAAACTGAAAAAATTGAATCTGCTGGAAACATAATTGATGTCGCAGTTTCTTCTGGGGCAAATCGTGTTGATAATGTTTCATTTCAATTATCAGAAGACAAGTTGCAAAAAATTTCTGATGATCTAATTGCTGATGCGATTAATGATGCAAAACAAAAGGCAACAAAAGCACTTGTTCCATTGAAACAAAAAATTGTTGGTGTAAAATCTGTGATTATACATGATAATTTGATGCCATATCATGATAGTCCAATGCGTGCATCATTTGATGGATTTGCCGAGTCTATGAAATCTGCACCAATAATGTCTGGCGACGAAGAGATTAGAACTGACGTTAGTGTTGTTTTCTACATATCTCAAGAGTAGAATAATTGTGATTTGATTATAATGATTGATTTTCTTTGGTTAATACCACTTGGCTTTGCAGCAGGAGTTTTAGGCTCAATAATAGGTCTTGGTGGTGGAATAATTGCTGTACCTGTTATGACTTTTGCAGGATTTCCCCCAGCATTGGCTGCAAGTAACAGTTTATTTGCAGTGTTTAGTAATGCTGTAGCTTCTACTGCTACATATGCAAAGCAAAAAAGAATTGAGTATGGAATAGGTTTAAGATTAGGCTTGATGTGTATTCCAGGAACTATTCTTGGGGCATTTATTTCTGATGTAATGACGCCAATAATATTTCAAATTCTTTTTGCATTAGTTCTAGTTTCTTCTGCAGTGTATATTTTCATCAAAAGAAAAATTACAGAAAAACCATATAATTTGAAAAACTCAATGATGATTTTTGCAGCGGCTGCTAGTTTTTTTGCTGGTACAGTTTCTAGTTTATTTGGAATAGGTGGTGGTGTTGTTTTTGTTCCATTAATGGTAATTGGAATTGGAATTTCAATGAGAAAGGCTGCACCTACAGCACAGCTTGTTTTAATATTTGCATCTCTTAGTGGTTTAATTGTACATTCATTATTAGGTCATCCTGATTTTACACAAGCATTATTGTTATCCATAGGTGCGTTTGGAGGTGGTCTATTAGGTGCACGATTATCACTTGATATCAAAGAAACTAAATTAAAAATTATTATTACTATTGTATTGATTGCAGCTGCCATCAAATTAGTTATAGATTCGATGGGGGGTTCTTTTTAATTCTGTAGAGATTTTTTTTTGATGTGACAATTGTATTTCCTTCTCTATCAAGGCCTTCATAATCAACAGCAATTAATCCAAATTCATCGTCAAGTTCTTTTTTCTCTGATATTGTAAATTTAATCTTCATAACCTCATCAGTGTATAATGGTTTAACAAATCGTGTTTGCCTATTTTCCCAATTTGTATCACCGTCTATCCCATATAGTGTGATTAGGTTTCCATAAATCTGTCTTAATCTGGTAAATTCACCCTCCATTCTTGAAATTATTGCACGGCCTGAAACCATTTTGGGTTCATTTTTTCCAGAATCAATATCAAACATGGCATTTTTAATTCGTGAAAATCCCAAATAATCATCTAATTCTTTTTTTGATATACTAGTTGTAGAAAAAAATGTATTATCTACATTTAATGAAGCAAATTTTTCCATTTTTACCTTGATTCGTCAGGACAAAATATTACTTCAGAACTTGTACCTGCTTCATTTGTAACCAAGTAGTTGATTGTATCTATTAGATTTTCATCACTAGGTTCTTTTCCATCAACAGTTCCTGGTAAAACTACAAACATTCTGACATTTGATTTTAGGACGTCACTTAGTTCTTGATTAACTGTGGTTGCAAATGGTCTTAATGCACCTCTGAAAACTTCAGCCTTTGCTCTTGCATGGCCACCAACTTTTTTCCCAGCAGGAAATGCTGGACCAATAATTATAATTCTTCCATAGGCTTCTTTGAATAATCTTGGGTCATCAGAACCACCTGGAACAAAAGTTTCCATTGCATTTTGAGCTACTTTAGCTGGGGTATTGATGAATTTGTTAACTAATCCATCCCATTCGTTTCTAGTTAATTCAGTTAATTTGGAAAATTCGGGGACATCTCCTGTTATGTGAATAAACAGTGTATTAGATTCATTTCTATTATCAACAACTTTTGCTCCTCGTTTTTCTAACATTGATTTTAGATTAGTTGCTTTTTGTATTGCATCGCTTGATTCATCATTTGTGATTACACATTTAATTCCCTCAAAATTGTGTCCGGACATTTTAGGAACAGATGCTCTAATATATGATTTCACAGTATAGAAAACTCTATCACCTGGAATTATTTTTCCATTAAGAATTTTTGATTGTTCATCACCAGCAAGAGTTAGAACTGTTGTTGCAACTTGATCTTGTGATAAAAATTGTTGATCTGGTATCATTGTGGATGTATTTTTCTGAATTTTTTCAGCAATGTACTTAACCTTATTTAGTAAATTAGTAAGTGTAGTTTCAGATTTACTTAACTTTTCAGCAGCAGATTTTATTCCATCTTTGATGGTTTGTTCATCTTCTCCTAACAATCCTACAATTTCTTTATTTGCAGTTTCAACTTCACTTGGTGAAAGATCTTCAAATCCACTTACTCTAAGAAACTCAGATGCAGCTTTTGGATAAACTGTTTTATAAATTCTATCTGAATGTACAGGACCAGGATTAGTGCCAATAGAAACAATTCCTTTTTCTGTAAGCTCCCATGACATTGCTTCAACAAGTCTATTCTTTGCTCCTTGTGATGCTGTATATGGACCCCTGAATCTATATGGCCTCTGCTCAAGTGGTCTTTCTTCAGCAAAGAATGTAGAAATTGTAATAATTTTTCCACCTTCCTTCATAACTTTTAGTGCTTGTACAGATGTCCAAAATGTACCAGTTAGGTGAATGTCTACAGTACTTCTAAATTCATCTAATGGGGCATGTGCAAAACATGTAACAGGACCAGAGACACCTGCATTGTTTACAACAATGTCGACATTGATCTTTTCATTTTGTAATGCCTCAAACATACCAGTGACTGCTTTTTCATCACTAACATCAACACCTGAGAAAATCTTTACAAATCCATTAGTCTGTTTTTCATTAATAATTTTATTTAGCATTTGAGATGTTGATTCTAATGGCTCTTTTCTTCTGCCAAGAATGATTACACTTGCACCATTTTCAACAAATTTCTTGGCAACTGTCATTCCTATTCCAGTACCACTTCCTGTGATTAGTGCCACTTTATTTTGAAATTGTAACATTGATAGAATTTTTGATGGTTTGTAATATTAATTGGTTACCACTAAGAATTATCTTTATTTGTGGGTAGATATGACAATTTCCATGCATGATTCTGAGCCTGAAACATTTGTATTAAAAACGATACCTGAAAAATTTTCTGAGATCCTACAACAGATTGATGTGTCATCAACTCCAAAGGAGATTGCCACTGATGATGTTGAATCTGATGATTACTATAGCCGTGTATTTTCACAGACAACTATAATGGTCACAAATAAAGGCTGTTTGGAAGTTAAGGGTAAGAATATTGACGTCATTCAAATTCTACAGAAGGGATAGAAGTGCAAGATCCAAATCCTACTCCATGGGGAACACAAGACCGTTACCAAGCTCATTATATTGTTAGAGTAAAAAATATTGAAAATGTTTTGGACTATACAGCAAGATCAAAATTATCTACTACTGGCCATTTTGGTTCAAAAAAGATAACTGATGTAAACTGGAATGGTGGTAAAATCTCTAATGTATTAGATTCTGATACTTCATTAAAAGAATTAATTCTACAACAGTCACCTAATGACGCAATCATTTCAATTGAACCAACAAATGAAGGTGTAAGAATTTATGGTAAATGGAAAAATGGTTTTGAATTAGGTATATCAAAAGAGCTTTTTGAAATTTATGATAAAATAGCAGGTCATGTAAAAAATATCTAAGCTTTCCACCAATCTAATGCAAGATAGTCTACTCTTTCTTTTCCATATGGGATTGCTAGAATAAATTGTTTTTTTACACTAGTAGCTAATCTTCCTGCCAAAACAACATCAGTTGATGTTATATTTTCATTTCTGTTGTATACTTGAACTAAAAATGGTGCATGATCTATACCAGGACCTTTTTGATAAACTGCAAAGTCACATCCAAATTTAATTCCAGGACTTACAATGTAACCTTTTTCTCGAAAATCCTTGTAAACTTGAAATTTTTTACCAAAGTCATGGTATTCATCATTACAAATATTTGACATTGTTTCTTTTGAAATCTTTTTTTTATTTTTATAAATTTGAATTTTTGATTTTAATTGTAAATAACAACCTTCAATCAAATCTAAAATTAATGGAACATTTATTTCATCAGGCTTCGGTTTTGGCATACCAATTGGTTTTCCAAAATAACCATTAGAAAATAGTTTTTTTGAATCTGATATATTCCAAACTATAATTCTATTTTCTATTAATTCTGCTTTCAATTAAAGACTCAATGCTAAAAGTATGAATGAATCTGAAACTTCTTGGCATTTATCTGCCATTTCCTCAATTCCCTCAATTATATCCTTTACTAGTAAAAGTTCTTTTGTGGTAGGAATTTCAAGTGCCTTCATAACCATTTTTCTATATTTAATATCAATCTCACGTTCAATTTTTTGTGTATCTTGTGCTAATTCAATTGATTTTACAGAATCAGAACTTAGACTTCGTATTATCTCATTAAGCTTATAGATTTCATCAACTACTAATCCAATTAATTCTGTTAAATCAGTGTCAAGTTTTGAATTTTTTAGTGTTGTAGGTTTAATATTTGAAAGTTTGAACGCAATACCAGTTATGTAACCAGCTATTTCATCCATAGTATAGGCTGTATTCAAAAGATTTTCACGATTCATTATCAATCCACCTACATCAGCAACATCACGCGTAATTTTTCTTCTAAGACCTTCCACTTCTTCTTCTAATGATGCGATCTGATCTAATGCCTCTTTAATTGCAGGTTTGTCTTTTGCCAATATTAATTCTGGAAGTAAAGATAAACTTCTTGCCGCATTAAGAATACGATTAATTTCATCTTGAAGAACTGCAATAGCCTTTCTTTTAGCTTGTACTTCCAACTCTCCACTATACATACGAATTTGTACTAATGTTGAGGTTAATTTAATGCTTGCTTATTTTTTTGAATCTGTAAGGGGTAATCTAATTAGTTTTTATCTGATTTTTGTATAATGTCATAACTTCTTCGTCAGTTGAGGCGTCTTCTGCCATTTTTTCAGCTCTTATTTTACCAGTAAATTTTGGAAATCTCAGGGCAAACCCTGTATTTTTTCGTATATAGTCTAATCCTGTTTTATGAATTGGGCTAAGTGTAATTTCTGATGCCACAATTTCTATAACCAATTCAGGTTCAAACCAAATGTCAGCATCCATTGAGCTATCAACTCTAGGATTTTTCTTCAAAATTACTTTATTCGAAAGAATTTGAAATAATTGATCTAAACTTTCATCAGAAAATCCAGTTCCTACTTTACAAATACTTGGAAAAATATCAGAATCAGAATTATAGGTTGCTAACAATAATGTGCCATATTTTCCAGTTCTACGCCCTCTTCCAAAAAATGCACCAATTACCACTAAATCTAAACTATCTCCTAATTCATTTTGATATTCACGTTTTAATTTTAACCAATTACTTCCACGTGACCCTGCACGATATGGTGCCGTTAGTACTTTTAGCATTAAACCCTCACATCCAGAATTTATTGAGTTTTCTATTATATCTGATATATCGTCTTTATTTTTTACAATTGACATTGGAATAAGTTTAGCAAAATTATTTTCTTTGATAATATTCTTTAATTTTCTTCTTCTTTCTTGATATGGTTCATCTAAACAATTATTTCCATTAAAATAAAGTATATCAAAAAAATTCACTGTTATCGGGTAATCAGATACAGCTTTTTCTAATTTGTACTTTCTTCTTCTATGCATTAATTCTTGAAATGGCAAAAAAACACCAGTATTTTCATTAATTGCAACTATTTCAGCTTCAAATATACCTTCATCTACATTTATTGATTCTGAAATTTTTTCTACTATATCTGGATAGTATTCTGTAATATTTTCTAAACTTCTTGAAAATAAAATAATTTTATTATTTTTTTTATGGATTTGCGCACGTTCTCCATCAAGTTTGTATTCTGCAGCAAATTCATTTTCAATTCTTTTTAATGCTTCTTGTTCACTTTTTACACGATCTGCTAACATTGGTCTAATTGGGCTAAACATTGAAACCTTGAATTTTAAAATTCCTTCAATTCCTTCTCGTGAAAGTATTTCTGATACTAAACCTAAATCACTAGAAACATTATACGCATTTTCTACCAATCCACGATTTTCTTTTTTATTTGTAAATGCAATAGCTAATGCATCCATCACAGTATTTTCAGCTATTCCTAAACGCAGTCTTCCAAGTAATATTTTTAAAATAAATTTTGATTCTATAGGTGTTGCATCGTTTAGTAAACTTGAAACATATTTTATTTTCATATCTTGAGATCCCTTACCTTCTAATTTTGAAATTTTTAATAACGTATCGTAGACTCTTTCTAACGTAATTGTTTCAGCTGCAAATGTTGTCTGTGTTTTTTCTTTAAGAATATTAGCAGCTGTTTTTCCTAAATCTCCACCATTATTATAGTCACTCTCAATTTTTTTGATTGTGCTTCCTGAAGATTTAGAAATTGCACGAATCACAAGTTTTTCGGCAATTCCTATTTCAACTCCTTCAAAGTTGGGTCTTAGCTTTCCTTGTATGAGGTAAATGATCTTTGACATGGTTTCAATAGGTGTTTTTTTTAATAATTCAACTAAAATATCTGTCAATTCAAGTCGCTTACTTGTTAGTTCCATTTTTTCCAATGAATCTGATAATATAGAGAATTTCATTATCCTATGTAACTAGTTTATCACGTTTTGAATATGTTTCTTCTAAATATATTTAAAAATGACTTGTTTTTCATTTTGCTTTAGTTCTGAAACTAGTGCAAAATTGTATAGTGGATAAGATTTTTTATATTGTTTCATGAAACTCCATGCGACATCATGATTTTTGAAATTTGTTCGTAATCCTTCAATTTTATCTTTATTTCCAAACACATTAAAACAATCAACAGAGTATTTTTTTGGTTTGTTATGTGGCCTTGCTTTTAGAAACCATGATACTGCAAATACAAACGCACCTATAATGATGAATGCAAATCCTATTTCTTTTAGATATGGCCAAAAGAAATTTGGAACAGTTTGTCCAAATAACTGTACAACAAATTGTGAGAATGTTAACACTGCCGCAGCAGTCATAGCCAATTTTGTTATACTATGGAAAAATATTGAAAATTGAAATTCATACTTTGAAATCATTACTCAGAATAACACTTACTTGGTTTTAATCTTTTTTAGACAATAATCCATCAATCTGGATCTTCATAATTTTCTTTTCTTTCACTAGAATTTGACTTGGAGTTCATTGGAACCATTTTTTCCTTTAGTACACTCATTCTATCTTTGTATCCTTCAGCATATTCTAATTCATCAGGAACAAGTGTTGCTGGATGAATAAATCCTTGGCTTCTAATTGCTAGTGCTTTTATTGTTGCTTGTTCTCTTATGTAATCCCAATCTGGAGTTGAAAATCCATCAAATGGACCAGTAAACTTTCCATCATGCATACTAAATACCAATGATTCTACAATTGGAATACAAAAATTAATTGTTGCAGCAGAATTTAATTTAACTGGCATTAGAGGCATATTATGACTTCCTCTTGTGTTTCCTGCAACATAATGTGGATTATTAAAAACACTTCCTGCTTCTTCAGTTGCTGGGAAATTCTTTTGAGTTCTAACTAAACATATTGGATCATCTTTTCCAACATATGTACCTGCAATGTTATGTAATCTATCAGTTGATGCATCCATAATTGGTTCACCATCTTTAGTTGTAATTGATGATATGACGTATCTTCCAGGATACATTAATGCCGCTTCTAGTGTTGGCTTATCTTCCCATAGTGATAATTTTGCAATTGTTGCTTCTTCTACATCCATGACGTAAAATATTACCCCTTTTGCAAGTGATTTGTTAACAATTAATCCTGTATTGCTTAATGCATCTACAAACAATCTATACATTGGATAATTGAAACAACCTGGTTCTGTTTTATCTGCTGCAAAAACAGTGAATGCCTCATTTGGTCTTTCTTCAAATTCTAATTCTGCAACTCCCGGTCCCATTCCTTTTACATTCCCTGAAAAAGAATCTTTTAGCAAGTCCTGACCGGCTCCATACAATCCTTCTTTTTTTGCTACTGCAGTTCCTGCAACAAATGCATCGTATGCTAATTTGTGAATTTTTTCATTGTCTACACCTTGTGTATGACTCATGACAATGTGAACATCATCTCCACAGTATCCAATGTAATAATCAATTAACAAATCTCCTGCAGATTTTATAGTATCTTTAACTGCTTCAATCAAACCGTCACTAGGTTTAGTATGACCTCCAATTCCACCGACGTCTGCTTTAATGACTGAAACAGTTATTTTCATAGTTTTTTTATTTGACTTCTTTGATTTATACTATTATATTATTTCAATTTGAAATCTTTGATCTAAAAAATTCAAAAAATTTCATAAAAAATTAAAAAAAAATGTAAATGCATATAAAGACCATAAAATAACGAATTTTGAAAATGGCAGACAAAAACCACTTGAATATGATAATTACTGGTCATATTGATAATGGAAAATCAACAACTATGGGTCATTTCTTAATGAATCTAGGAGTAGTTGATGAAAGAACCATTGCTGCTCATGCAGAGGAATCTGAAAAGACTGGTAAAGGTGACACATTCAAGTACGCTTGGGTCATGGATAACATAAAAGATGAGAGAGAAAGAGGTATTACAATCGATCTTGCATTTCAGAAATTTGAAACTCCAAAATTCTTCTTTACATTAATTGATGCCCCAGGGCATAGAGACTTTATTAAAAATATGATTACAGGTGCATCTGAGGCAGATGCAGCAGTTTTAGTACTTTCTGCAAAGGAAGGTGAAACTGATACTGCAATAGCTCCAGGTGGACAAGCAAGAGAACATGCATTTCTACTAAAAACTTTGGGTGTAAGCCAACTTATTGTTGCAATTAATAAAATGGATGACAGTAAGTTTTCTGAAGATGCTTACAATGCAGCAAAAGCAAAAGGTGAACAATTAGTTAAATCTGTAGGTTACAAATTAGATAAAGTTCCATTTATTCCAGTTTCTGGTTGGACAGGTGACAATTTAACCAAGAAATCTGAAAACATGGGATGGTATAAAGGTAAAACACTCTTAGAAGCATTCGATGACTTTGTAGCTCCAGAAAAACCAATTGGAAAACCATTACGTGTTCCAATACAAGATGTTTATTCAATAACTGGAGTCGGAACTGTACCTGTTGGACGTGTTGAAACAGGTGTAATGAAACCTGGAGATAAAATTATTGTAATGCCTTCTGGTGCACTTGGTGAAATCAAATCAATTGAAACACATCATACTGAAATGCCAAAAGCAGAAGCAGGTGATAATATTGGTTTTAATCTAAGAGGTATTGAAAAGAAAGATATCAAACGTGGAGATGTTTTAGGTGACCCAGCAAACCCACCGAATGTTGCAAAAGAATTCAAAGCACAAATTATAGTTATTCACCATCCAACTGCTATTGCACCAGGTTACACACCTGTAATGCATGCACATACTGCTCAAGTTGCTGCAACAATTACTGAATTTAATGCAAAAATTAATCCTGCAACAGGAGCAACTGATGAAGAAAATCCAAAATTTTTGAAAGTAGGCGATTCTGCTATAGTTACAATTAGACCTGTAAGACCAACACCAATAGAAACATTCCAAGAGTTTCCTGAAATGGGTAGATTTGCACTAAGAGATATGGGTGCAACCATCGCTGCTGGTGTAGTAAAAGAAATTACAGAAAAACACACTCCTTAAGTGAGTTGTTATGGCTCAGAATGCTCGAATAAAATTAACTAGTACTAGTCTTCCTAAATTAGGTGATGTATGTGATGAGATTATGGGGATTGGAAAGAAAACAGGTGTCAAAATAAAAGGTCCAACTCCACTACCAGTAAAACGTCTTAATGTTGTAACTAGAAAATCTCCTTGTGGAAATGGAACTGAAACATACGAAAAATGGGAAATGCGAATGCATAGACGAATAATTGATCTTAATGCAGATGATAAGGCAATTAGACAATTGATGCGTTTACGAATTCCTGATGATGTTTACATTGAATTATCATTAAAATAATTTGTTAGCCTTTTATTATAGTAAGAATCGTGTTTAGCATGGTAGAAGAGAATTTTTCTGAAGATTCATCAAATGAGTCACCAATTTTAGAAGAAGAAAAGTTTGATGTTATCTATGAATGTCTTAGGTGTAAAGTACAGGTAAGCATGATCGAACTAAATAGACTTCCTGAGATAAAATGTATTTGTGGTTTTAGAGTGTTTACTAAAGTTAGACCACCACTTGTAACAACTGTAAAAGCACTTTAGTCTCTATCTTTCTTGAAGCTATGATATCTTTGTAGATGGGTTCGCATATCTTCCATATTTGTAAAATTTTTATTACATATTTTACAATCATACGGTAAATCTTTAAAATGAATAATTTGTAGATGGTGCATTAATTCTTCTTTTTTAGAGAATTTCTTATTGCAATGTTCACAGATATTTTTTTTAAAAAACAACATCTCAATCATTCTTGGCTTTCTGTAAATCCCAACACTTTCGACATACTTGACCACCTATTTTCCAATCTGGCTTTGTATTGTATCTAAAAAATCCTAATTTTGTACCACATAATGTACAAAAAACCTTCTTTTTATTAAAATCGGTTTCTTTTTTATCAAAACATGTTTTACAAAGTAATCCTTTCATATCCCACTGCCATCGTGGTTCCCAAAGATCTGTTACTTTATTCTTATCTCCACAAGTAATGCATTTTGATTTTATATTGGAATCGTATTCATCTTTCATTTTATCCATATAACAATTTGCACAAAGTGGAGACTCTACATACCATTCTTTTTTTGCTTTGTGTTTATGCTTTGTTTCTTTTTTACAAATACTACAAATTGCAGATCCTTTACTAAATAATCCCATAATATTCATAAAAATTAGATCTAATTAAATTATCAAAATAAATTAAAAATAAAGTAAATGTTTAGATTTCCTTTAGAATGTCTTCTAGCACTTGGCTGGCATTTAACATACCATTTTTCTGTGCGTACTTTTGGATCATTTTGTACTGATCATTAGTAAAACAAACTGGCATTGAACGTTTTTCCATGTATACACTAATTTTTCTTTTTTAATAACTCTTACTTTTTAGAAAAACTATATTGATGTAAATTAATTTCTATACATGGCAAAAATGCTTCAGATTTTAGTTATAGGCAATAATGATAATGGATGCACTCCTGAACTTGAAACTTTAGCATATGACACCGGAAAAGAAGTTGCAAAATCTGGTTCAGTTTTGGTAACTGGTGGATTAGGAGGCGTAATGAAAGCCGCATCACACGGAGCAAAAGATCAAGGTGGATTAACTCTTGGTATAATTCCTCAAGATGATTCTAAACTAGCAAATGAATTCTGTGACATTGTCATTCCATCTGGCATGGGACTATCAAGAGATTTTCTTAATGCGCTTTCTGCAGACGGAGTAATAGTTGTTGGTGGTGGTTCTGGAACACTATCAGAAATATGTGCTGCATACATGTACAAAAAACCAATTGCAACACTCAAAAATTCAGGAGGTATGGCAACCAAATATTCTGATCAATATATTGATCACAGGGAAAATGTCAAAATTGTTGGATTTGATTCTCCAAAAAATGCAGTTGACTATATTTTAGAGCAAATCAAATCATAGACTCTAAGAATGGGTCTGGTTTATAAAATTCGCCATTCTCTTGTGCAAGTTTGTTTAATTCATCTACTATATTTTGAATTCCAATTTCTTTTGCTGTTTCAAACAATGGCTTTCTAAGACCTAGTCCTAATTTTACAGCCTTTTCAATTTCTTCTATATCACTTGCACCGTTTGTAATCAACCACGCTGCATTGTTTAGAATATTTGCTACAAGCTGAATTGGATCACATTTTTGTGCAAGCTCTTCAGATAATTCAACTCTTTCATATTTATCATCTGAATATTTGTAATATCCTTCTCCTGATTTCTGTCCCAGTTTTTTCTCATCAAACATTTTTTCAACTGTCTTGTGTGGATTGATTACTTTTTTGTCACGCAAATGCATCTCAACCGTTGCCTTATGAATCACGTCCATTCCAGTAAAGTCTGCCAATTCAAAAATTCCCATAGGAAAACCAAGTTTGAATTTTACAGCAGAGTCAATCTCTTCAAGTGTTGCACCTGTTCTGTCTTGCAGATAGCATGCTTCATGAACCATTGGTATGAAAAGTCTGTTTATGATAAATCCTGGAACGTCTTTTCTGCATAAAACTGCCTGTTTGTTTACTGATTTTACAAATTCTTGCGTAAGATCAGTTATCTCCTGTGATGTTTTTTCACCTGGAATTATTTCAACTAGTTTCATTAGCTGTGGTGGATTGAAAAAATGAATCCCAATAAATTTTTCAGGACGTGATGTTGTGTTTGCAATCTCTGTAATTGGTAATGTACTTGTGTTTGATGCAAAAATTACTTCTGGTTTCGCAGCTTTATCAAGTTCGGCATAAACCTTCTTTTTTAAATCCATTATTTCAGGAACTACTTCAATTACCATTTCAGCATCTTTAACTGCGTCATTCAAATCTACAATTGGAATTATTCTTGAAAATATTGCATCACCTTCTTCTTTTGATATTTTTTCTTTTGTAACAAGTTTATCCAAACTCCATCGAATTTTCTCCATTGCCTTGTCTAAAAATTCCTGTTTGATGTCGCGTAGTACAACATTGTATCCTGCAGTGGCAGAAACCTGAGCAATTCCATGCTCCATAACTCCAGAACCTAAAACTGTTATGTTTTTAATATTCAACAACCCTTATTCTGAAATACCTTTTATAAGCTCATTCAAATTGTATATGTATGGGTCTTTTTGGTAAAAAGAAAAAAGATGATGATGGTACTAAATGCAAAGAATGTGGTTTAGAATTACATCAACCAGAAAGACTTGAGCGACATATGAAAAAAGCACATGGTAACGTACCTGAGAAAAAGCCTGATACCAGTGGTGGTGTTCAGGAAGGCGGTATGTGGTAAATTTATTATCACAAAATTTTAGACATAAACTAATGGAATTATCTGATGGTCAAAAGTATGCTGTTGTTTTTTTAGGTGCACTTGCAGGTGCAGGAATTGTTTTAGGAACAATGGTTTTTCCTTTTTGGAATTTTATTCGTGAAGACATTATGGAAGAAGTCGAAATATTTGAATCTGCAAATGGTAATTGTTATGTTGATACTTTAGATGGAATTCCAAAAACTATAGAAAACTGTAATCTTCCTATAGGAACAGATGTTATTGTCAAATATGGTGAAGGCCTTCCATGGGCAACAATTGAACCGTAAGATTAGATTTGGTATGTAATATGGATTGTATTTTTTGTAAGATTGCATCAAAAGAAATTCCAGCAAAAATACTTGTTGAAACAGATTCATGTCTAGGATTTCTAGATGCATTTCCATTAGCAAAAGGTCATGCATTAGTAATTCCAAAAAATCATTATGAAAAAATTCAAAATATGCCAAAAGAATTAAACATTGAATTGTTTACTATGGTACACGAACTTATACCAAAGATTGATTCTTTAACTGGTTCAACATTAGTTGCAATTCATAATGGAAAAGAAAGTGGTCAAGAGATTCCACACGTTCATGTTCATCTAATTCCTAGGAGCAAAACAGACTCTGCAGGTGCAGTACACAGTATGTTCAAAAATGACATAAAATTGACTGATGTTGAATTATTTGAACTATGTCAAAACTTGAAAATTGGTTAATATGGAAAAATTCTTTTTTTGTTTTCTAAATCGTCTACAATAATTGCCTTTGTAGGACATGTTTCAGCTGCATTCATTATTTTTAGATTTTTTGCACCTTTTGAATTATAGACTCTAGATTTTGGATTCATATTACTTGTTTTGTCTATTGTAAAAACTTCAGGTGCAATTGTTTCACAGCTACAACAAGCAATACATAGTGTTGGTTCCACTTTAACTCCTAAGCGAATTTCGGTTTGTTGTTTAACATTGCTAGATTCTTGTTCATGTAGATCATCTTTACTTGCAGATTCATATTTATTCCAAAAATTTTTCTCATAATTTTCCCACCAATCTTTATCTTCTTCAAATTCTTTAGTAAATTTGCTCCAGTCCTCTTCAGGTGAAGTTTTTCCATTACCCCAATTGGTTCGTTTGTAAAAGTCTTTTCTCTTTTCTTTATTTTGATTAGTTTTTGTAGTTTTTTTACTAGGAGTTTTGTATTGTTTCTTTAAATAATAATATGCTTCCGTAGCTTGCTTGAACCTTTTTCCATCAGGTTCTTTTTTATTTTTATCAGGATGAAGTTCTAATACTAATTTTCTATATGCATTTCTTATATCATTATATGTTGGGTTTGGTTCTAAAAGTAAAATTTGATGTGCTTGACTACTATTCAATTGTTCTACATATCAACTAATAAGATAAAAACATAATTAATTCATTCAAATATTTCATTTTCTTTTTTCCAAGCAGGATCAACTATACATAAAACCTTCAGATCTATGTTTCCTGTATTTTCTAAATATTGTGAAGAAAATGGTGGAACAAAAACTGATTGGTATCTTTCAATTTCCACTGATTCATTTTCTACGTGTAGTATACCATTTCCTTCTAAAATAAAATATACTTCTGATGTTTTCATTTTATGTGCTTTCGATTTTCCACCCTTTTGAATCACTGATTCTGCTAAACTGTATCTAATTCCATTAACTGTATTTTGTGGATTAAAAATTTGTTTGATTTCAGTATTTTCATTGCCAAATATTGATTCCAAATCTTTATTTTTTTTTGAAATCATTATTTCAATCTCTTTGTTACACTTGTTTTGAAATCAGATTCATACCAGATTGTTTTTGGCTCAATTCTATTTTTTGGAAATGAGTTTATTGCAATATGGGAAAAATCATTTTTCTTGTTTATTGATCCATGACTATGAAGTTTTTTTGGATGAATGAAAACACAATCACCTACTTTCAATAGTATAGTTTTGGTTTTCTTAATTTTGAAACTATTTTTATCACTTCCATATCTACGGTAAAAAGTCAAATTGCCTTTTCCCTTAGTAACAATTAATGTTTGTCCACCATCATGAAAATGCAGTTTTGTTTTTGATTTTTGCTTGAATGTGACATGATAAATTTTTTCATTTATTGGTTTTATAACAGCTGAAATGTCTTTAGCAATTATTGGACCAGTAAAATAACTAGTTTTTGCTTTTTTACTTACAACTCCAGTATTTGAAAAAATGTTTTCTTTGTTCATATTATCTTGTGAATGAATATCGCTATATGTTTTATCTTTTAGATTAATTTAAAAATATGTAAATTAATTAGAATCATCTGAATTGAAAGAAATTACACCAAAAATTAAAATTATTGTTTTAAAACCATCTTTAGATTTAGATGAGATAATTAATATAGTAGAATCTAGGAAAGTGAAGACATTTCAATCATTACTTCATAAACCAAAGCGAAGTGATATACATATCCATTCTACTAAATTATTTTTTGAAGCATTCTTACTTTTATCAGGTAAATACACTGCAGATTTTATACGTGAAACAAAACATACAATAACAGTAGATAAAAATGTTAGAGAATTAATTATTGATGAACAAATATATCCAATATCAGAGAAAAAAGGTGTTTTAAGTAAATTAGGTCCTAAGAGAAAAAATAAAGTTAACTTGGATGTGCAAGAACGATTAGTTATTGAAAATGAGGATGATATTGCATTTGATCATCATGGAAAGGAAGTTAATCTTCCTTACAAAACAACTGCTAAATTAATTGAAAAGTATCCCAAGAGAATTCTAGATGAAAATAAAGATAATGTAAAACAACCTGAAATTACTATTGATGGTGCAACGAAGAAGTTAATTTCAAAATTAAAAAAACCTTCAGAATCTGGAATCAAGTCATTGAAAGAAGATATTCAGATTAACGAGATCTTAGAAGTTTACGTTCCAATATATGAATCACGATTGATTGGTCCAAAAAAGAAAATTAAATTATTACGAATAGATGCAGTAAGAAAGAAAATTTTATAGTCTATTTTATAATATTTTCAAATTCTGGAACACCAAGTAATTTATCAAACGCTTTATCTTCAGCTGCCCACTTTTTAATAATTTTACCCACTTTGGATTTTGTTGCTATTTTTAACAATGCCAATGCCTCATCTGTTTCATTTAATGCGGCTTTACTTCTAGATTTTGCATAAATAAAATGTGGGTTATCTTTGTATTTTTGGTATCTTTCAAGAATACTATCAAACACTTTTACTGCTTGTTTATGCCTGTCGAGTTCCGCAAGTTGTACTCCTGTTTGAAAATATGCATCAAGATGATTTCTATTATTTCTATAAACATTTTGAAAACAATTCAATGCCTCTTCATGTTTTTTCATTTTTCCAAGAACTATTCCCTTGTAGAATTTTGGATTATCTTTTTTTGGTTCTATTTTTATTGCATCATCTAAGCATTTTAAAGCTTCGTCAGGACGTAATTTTTTATCTAGTAGAACACCTTTGTTATAATGCGCTGGAGCATATTTACCATTAGCTTTTATTGCTTTATCATACCATTCTAATGCTTCGTCAGTATCACCTAATTCTGCCATTGCAATAGCTCTGTTGTTATATGATGGTGCATCTTCTGGATTAATTTCTATTACTTTATCAAAACATGTAATTGCGTCTTGATATTTTCGCATCTGATTTAATGCAAGACCTTGATTGTATAATGCAGTAACATTTTTGGGATCTGATTTTAAGGCTTTTTTAAAAAGACTCACGGCAACTTTAGGCTTATTATCTTGTAACATTGCAATACCTTGATAGACATAATCTTCTGGATTCTTTGAATTTCCAAATAGTCCCATACTTTTTTATGGTTTTCTTCTATATTGAAACTTTTCTCATTTTATTTTTACTCTATTTTATAACAACTACATTTCTTTGTTTTATGCCTGATACACCCTATCAATTTATGATCATTACACCCACATATTGGACATTTTTTCATATTTAAAATTACTAATACTATCAAAATAACCTTGACTATTACATAACGATCAACAAAATTAATCTGTAAATTGGGCAACCAATAACAATAGTTTTGCATAAACTAACAATCAAACTAAGTGAAAAGGATTATTTGGATTTTCTTTTTGAATCTAATGAACATGGATTAACAGCTGAAGAACAAATTCATCAAATAATTAATTATTATATTTTGGTTAGAAGACGAAGATTAAAAGTGAAATTTTCAAAAAATAGTAGTTTAAAGTTTAAAACTTATTGATAGATTATTTACACTTTTTTTTGTGCTTTCTTAATTCCTCTCGATCTGAGAATTCATTCCCACACGTTCTACATTTTTCATTTTTTTTGTCATGAGCAATTTTTTGATGCCTTTTCAATCTTTCAGGATCATGAAGTTCACTACCACATTTCTTACATTTAGTAATACTCTCTGTTTTACTTTTAGTAAATAATCCCATTCCATAATATAGGTAATACACCTTAAAATTATTTTCTAATACAGTATGGAATAGTTTGAAATTTTATTTATAGAGATCAAATTCTGGGCTTCTTTTTTGTGATTTGACTTCATTCATCACTGCTTTTACCACTTCATCATGGTTGTAAGTTAGATGTCTAAGGAATCTAGAAGAAACTTCTGCTCTAGTTACTTCATCAGCAAATAGCATTTCTTCAGATGATAATTCTAGCATCACTTCTTTGCATTCTTTGCATGGATTAAAATCTAAAAAAAGCTTCATACTAAAAATGAATTAGGTTTAGATATAAAGGATTTGTATTTTATAGAAAATATGAAAATTAGTGAGATGTTTGATTCAATACAGGGAGAAGGTCCTAATGCAGGTTCACCTGCAATATTTATTCGTCTTGCGTTATGTAATTTAACTTGTAGTTGGTGTGATACAAAATATACTTGGGACTGGGACAATTATGATTTTGACAAAGAAGTACACCATTTCGAAATAGAAGACATAATTAAAAAAATTCAGACCTATAAAATTAAACATATTGTAATAACTGGCGGTGAACCACTAATGCAACAAGAAGAATTAATAAAATTACTTTCACCACTAAAAAATAATTATTTTATTGAAGTTGAGACAAATTGTACTATAATTCCAAATGAATCATTAGTGAAGATGGTAGATCAGTGGAATGTTTCACCAAAAACCCAAAACTCTGGAAACCTACCTGAACAATACGAAAATAAAGAATCTTATAATTTTTTTACTGGTGTTGATAATTGTTATTTTAAATTTGTTGTAGAAAACGAAGAAGATCTAACTGAAATTCAAAAATTAATTAATAAATATAATATTAAAAAAGATAAGGTGTTTTTGATGCCTCAGGCTACTACAAAAATGGAAATAATTTCACGTGAAGAAATTGTATCGAAATTAGCTAAAAATCATAAATTTAGATACTCACCACGAACGCATGTTTCGATGTGGGGAAATCAACGTGGAAAATAAGATAACTAATTATTCAAGATAGATAAAAAAATATTATGGCTAAAATAAAATCAGGAAATTATGTTTTATTCTTTTATAATGATTCAAAGAAATGGCTTATGAAAGTAAGCAAGAAAGAAGAATTTCATTCTCATATAGGAGTTATAAAACATTCTGACGCAATTGGAAAAGAGTTTGGTTCTAGGATTATCACTAACAAAGACAAATACGTCTATGTCTTCAAACCAACCATTCATGATTATGTCATGAAAATGCAACATGGGACACAGATTGTTTATCCAAAAGATTTTGGATACATAGCTGCTAGGACTGGATTACAAACTGGCCAAAAAATTGTTGAAATTGGTACTGGAAGTGGTTCATTGACAACATTTCTTGCAAGCGTTGTGAGTCCACGTGGCCATGTACATACTTTTGATGTAGAATCTAGTGTAATGGCTATAGCAGAAAAAAATCTTACAAAAGCTGGAATGCTCAAATATGTAACTATGAATAAACAAGATTTGAAAAAAGCAAAAAAAGTACCAATTGTTGATGCAGATATGGTCATAATAGATCTTGGAGATCCTTGGGAAGTACTTCCACAGGCAAGAAAGATGTTAAAGGGTAGCGGATTTGTGGTTGCAATCTGTCCTACTATGAATCAATTAGAAAAACTTTCTATTGCTTTTGTTGCAAACGAGTTCTCTGATATTGATTGTACAGAACATATAATTCGAAATATAGAAGCAAGAGAAGGTAAAACTAGACATTCATTTCGTGGCATTGGCCATACAACATATCTTGCAATGGCAAGAAAAGTCTATTTTAATAAGAAAAGATCAAATAAAAAGTGAATTAATTGACTAGAACAATCCAACTCACATCTTCAATTATAAAAAAATCATTTCATATAAGAAAAAACGATTCAAGAAAAGGCGATAATGGGAAAGTGTTGATAGTTGGTGGAAGTTATATCTATCATGGTGCACCAGTATTATCATCATTAGCAGCACTTCGTACAGGAAGTGATTTGGTTTATACATGTGTTCCAAAAATTAATGCATTCTCAACAAGATCATTATCACCTGATTTGATAGTCATACCTATGGCAGATTCTAAATTAACCCGTGGGACAGTGAACAAATTACTAGGTCAGATTCCGGTGGATATTGATTCTAGTGCTATAGGAATGGGTCTTGCAGTACAAGATATAGAGGCATTAAAATTAATTGTAAAATCATTACTTGCTCGTGATGTACGTCTAACTTTAGATGCTAGTTCACTTGTTAAAGAAATACTACCAATAATTGAAGGACAAAATGTTGTTGTAACTCCTCATGCTGGTGAGTTTAAGAGAATTTTTGGAGAAGTACCTGATAACAAACCCAATTCACGAATTTCGCTCTGTGAAAAATTTGCAAAAAAACACTCAATTACTATATTACTAAAAGGACAAAGTGATATAGTTACAGATGGTAATACATCATTTGTTAATTCTACAAATACACCATGTATGACTGTTGGTGGATCAGGTGATGTATTGTCTGGCATTATTGCAGGGTTACTTTCTAAAAATAAGAACATATTAGAATCTGCATGTGCTGGGGCTTTTGTAAATGGCTCTGCAGGAAAATTATTACAAAAAGAATTTGGAAATCATATTCTTGCAAGTGATATAATATCTGTATTACCTACTGTACTAAAATTATTTGATAAAATAAAAAAATGAAATATGAGAAAACATTACAATTTATAGATAAAAATTTTGATCTTTTGCTAAAAGATCTACAAACATTAATTCACCAACCAAGTATATCTGCAAAAAACGAAGGAATTGAGGAATGCAGTAATCTTGTATCAAAAATATTAAAAAAATCAGGGATTAAATCTGAAATTTTAAGACTTGATAATAATGCGGCGCCTCTTGTATATGGAGAAGTAAAATCTAAAATTAACCCAGACGTAACTTTATTATTTTACAATCATTATGATGTTCAACCAATTGAACCTATAGAACTTTGGACTGACCCACCTTTCAGTGGACGAATAATCGGCAATAAGATTTTTGGGCGTGGGGCTTCTGATGATAAAGGTGAACTAATCACTAGAATCAAAGCTGTTGAATCATATCTTAAAACATATGGTGACGTTCCATGTAACATAAAATTTGTAATTGAAGGTGAAGAAGAAAATGGAAGTAAAAATATTGAACGATATTTAAAAAAATATAAAAAGAAATTTTCATGTGATGGTGTTATCTGGGAATTTGGCTATATTGATCAGAAAAATCGTCCAATAATTGGATTGGGAATGAAGGGTTTACTTTACGTGGAACTGACCGCAAAAGAATCAATACGTGACGTCCATTCTAGTTTTGCAGTAATTATTAAAAATCCTGCATGGAAGCTTGTTCAGGCATTAAATACGATGCGGGATAAAAATGGGAAAATCTTAATCAAAGGTTGGCATGATGACATAGTTCCTTTATCAAAAAATGATTTAAAATTAATTCAAAATGAGCCTTTTGATTCAAAAGGCTTCAAAAAAGAATATGGAGTAAAAAATTTTGTTGGAAATAAAAATTCATTTGACGCAAAGAAATCTTTGGTGTCTGGCGTAACGTGTAATATTGCAGGAATCAGTTCTGGTTATACTGGTGATGGGGCAAAAACAGTTTTACCTGGAGTTGCAAAAGTCAAGATTGATTTTAGATTAGTACCAAATATGGATCCATCTAAACTAATAAAATTACTTAAAAAACATCTACATGATAATGGATTTAATGACATATCGATCAATGTTTTAAATGCAGAAGCTGCTGCAAGAACTAATCCTAGTGAAAAAATTGTCACCACTGTTTGTCAAAGCACAAAAAAAATTTTTGGTAACTACATATTGAACATTTCTAACGCAGGAACTGGACCTATGCATGCATTTACAAAAATTTTATCAGTTCCATGCATTTCTGTTGGTGCATCATATATTTTTTGTAGAATGCATTCTCCAAACGAATTTGCAAAAATCGATCTGTTAAAGAAGACAACAAAGAACATGTCTTTGCTAATAGAAAATTTTTCACGATCATAATTTACAAAATTTACTGTATAAAATTACACAAACTGTGCAAAAACAAGTAACTTGCACAATATAACACGCAAGAAATTTTCGAAGAAACATGGCTATGTCAAAAGCAAAGAGAAGCGCAGCAGCTAAGAAAGCCGCACGCACTCGAAAAAGAAGAGCCGCAGCAGCTACAGCAAACCGCGTACAAGCAGCTAAGAAAGCTAGCAGATCACGCAAACGAAAAGCAGCAGCTGGTAGCGGAGCAAAACGAAGAGCCCCAGCCAAGAAAGGCGGAGCAAAACG
>Ga0114993_10000739_pt1 | contig 37726 bp, 32 predicted proteins | sample ArcticOcean_MG_C_FD_87042 | JGI IMG/M metagenome (GOLD analysis project Ga0114993, IMG submission 87042) | Marine microbial communities from western Arctic Ocean - ArcticOcean_MG_CB2_150 | ecosystem: Environmental > Aquatic > Marine > Oceanic | place: Arctic Ocean: Canada Basin | collected...
CGTAGAGGGCCTGGAGGTCGGCCTCGGCGATCTTGGCGAAGGACGTGTAGGGGAAGGCCGGATAGAGATGCCGGCCGTCGCGGGAGATGCCTTCGCGCATTGCCCTCGCGAAGGCTGGATAGGACCAGCCGCCGATACCGGTCTCGGCATCCGGCGTGATGTTACTGGAATAGAAGTTGCCGTAAGGCGAGACAAGGGCGCGTCCGCCGGCCAGAAATTCTCCCTTGCCGTCTTTCTCAGTGTGGCAGCTGATGCAGCCGGCGGCGCGCACGATATATTCGCCCCGCTCCGCATCGGCCGCATCGGCAACGGTTTCTCCTGGAGAAGCAGCGAGCAGCGCAATCAGGACGAGCGCAAAATAGGCCGAACGCATCTTAACTTGCCTAAGGTTCATCACTCAGGCAGGCGCTAAATCGACGGCGGCGGGAGAAATCCGTCTATTTCTTTTTGCGAAACGGCTCGTGACAGCCTCCGCAAGCCTTGCCGACCGCGCCCGCGGCGGCGCCGATAGCTGCCATGTCGCCGGTTCCGGCGACGCTCGCCAGATCGTCGGCGGCCGTTTTCAGAGCCTTCGCCGCGGACTCGAACTTGGGCCAATCCTGCCAGATCGAGGGCAGCGCGCGGGTATCACCGTCGCCGCTTCCCTGCGGGAATATGTCCAGCATCATCACCGCGCCGTCGGAAATGGCGCGGGCATTGGCGGCGATGTGCCCGCCGTAAGATGTCTCGCCTTTGAGGACGCTAAATATGTTTGTTATGTGATGGGCGTTGGCCTCCATCACCAGCTTGCGATATTTGATGACATTTGCTGGATCGTCAGCTGCGGTCACAGGTGACGATAGCGACATGATGCCGACAACTCCGGCCACCAGGACTGCCAATGTTAGTCCATATACGCGAAACATATTCGTCCTCCCAATTTTGCTCGATACTCGAACGCTAACCGCGGCCATGGGCAGGGTAAAGCGGCTTTGCCCCCTGCCATGATCATCTTATCGTGAACGGCGGCAGCAACCAATTTTTTATGCCGCTGACTGGCGTCTCGCGCTGCCGCGATGTATGACCGGCGCATGAAACAGATCAAAGCGCTCTGCGTCTATTGCGGCTCCAGCAAAGGCAAGGATCCGCGCCACGCCGCCCTGGCGCGTGCGCTCGGCGGCGAAATTGCGGCGCGCGGCATTTCCCTCATCTATGGCGCCGGCGGCATCGGCCTAATGACTGAGGTTGCCGATGCGGTGCTGGCGGCCAACGGCCATGTCGTCGGCGTTATTCCAAATCATTTGGCAAGCGATGAAGTGCAGCATGGCGGGCTGAGCGAGACCATCTTGGTGGACAGCATGCACCAGCGCAAAGAGATCATGTTCAAACGCGCCGACGCCTTTGCCGTTTTGCCGGGCGGGCTCGGCACACTCGATGAATTTTTTGAGATTCTGACTTGGCGGCAGATCGGCCTGCACGGCAAACCAGTGGTTATTCTCGAATCGGGCGGCTACTGGGCGCCGCTCCGGGCGCTCTTGGATGCGGTGGTGGCCGAAGGTTTTGCCCCACCTTCAGCACATGGTTTGTATCATGTCGCCGAAAGCGTGGCACAGCTGTTCAATATCTTGGAGGCCGCGCCGGCATCTGAAATCTCTGAGGTGTCGGAGCGATTTTAAGGTTCTCGCACGGCGGGGCCTTGACCGAAAAAACGCCGATGCTATGGTGCCGCCGCCGCCTCAATGCGGTCAGGTTTTACGCTCCACACACCCCATCCTTCCGGAGAGCCATTCATGGACAAGATCAAGGTCGCGAACCCCGTTGTGGAACTCGATGGCGACGAGATGACACGCATTATATGGCAGTGGATCAAGGACCGTTTGATCCTCCCCTATCTCGACATCGATCTGGCCTATTACGATCTTGGCATGGAATATCGCGACCAGACGGATGATCAGGTCACGATCGACGCGGCTGAGGCGATCAAAAAACATGGCGTCGGTGTCAAATGCGCCACCATCACGCCCGACGAAGCGCGGGTCGAGGAATTCGGCCTCAAGAAGATGTGGCGCTCGCCGAATGGCACAATTCGTAACATTCTCGACGGTACGGTGTTCCGTGAGCCCATCCTGTGCAGCAATGTTCCGCGCCTTGTGCCGGGCTGGACCAAACCAATCGTCATAGGCCGTCATGCGTTCGGCGATCAATACCGTGCCACTGATTTCGTCGTTCCGGGTGCGGGCAAGCTGACCGTTCGGTTCGAGCCGGAAGGCGGTGGCGACGTGATCGAGCACGAAGTGTTTAATTTCCCCGACAGCGGCATCGCAATGACAATGTACAATCTCGATGCATCGATCCGTGATTTCGCCCGCGCCTGCATGAAGTTTGCGCTCGAACGTGGCTGGCCACTCTATATGTCAACCAAGAATACCATCCTCAAGGCCTATGACGGACGCTTCAAAGACCTTTTCCAGGAAATCTTCGATGCCGAATATAAGGCCGAGTTCGACGCTGCCGGCCTCACCTATGAGCACCGCCTGATCGACGATATGGTGGCGGCAGCGATGAAATGGGAAGGCGGCTATGTCTGGGCTTGTAAGAATTATGACGGCGATGTGCAGTCCGATACCGTTGCCCAGGGCTTCGGTTCGCTCGGTCTGATGACGTCGGTGCTGCTGGCGCCGGACGGCAACACGGTCGAAGCAGAAGCGGCGCATGGCACAGTCACGCGGCATTACCGCGCATACCAGCGCGGCGAGGAAACCTCGACCAACCCGATCGCGTCAATATTTGCCTGGACGCGCGGGCTCAGCCACCGCGCCAAGCTCGATGAAAACGACGCGTTGGCGGGCTTCGCAGAGACATTGGAGCAGGTTTGCGTCGCGACCGTCGAGGGCGGCGAGATGACCAAGGATCTGGCGCTGCTCGTACCGGGTGACACCAAGTGGCTAAATTCCAAGGATTTTCTTGAGGCAATTGCGCGCAACCTCGAAGCCAAGATGAGCTGAGGTCTAGCCCAACTCTTTCAAAGCTGATTCGATAGCTTCTAAGGCGGCGTCCGCCTTGTCACCATCGGGGCCACCGGCCTGCGCCATGTCGGGCCGCCCGCCGCCGCCTGAACCGCCGAGAATGGCGGCGCCGGTGCGCACCAAGTCGACGGCACTAATACGGGCCGTCAAATCATCGCTGACACCGACCACCAGGGCGGCCTTGCCGTCAGTGACGGTGACGATGGCGCACACACAGGAACCGAGTTTCTTTTTCAGCCCATCCACCATGGGGCGCAATTCGCGCGGCGGCGCGCCGTCGAGGCGCTGGGGAAGAAAAGCGATGCCGCCGATATCACGGGTTTCAAGCGCCTTCTCGCTGCCGCCGAGCGCCGCTTGTTTGCGCAAATCACGGAGCTCGCGCTCTAGCTGGCGGCGTTCTTCGAGAAGCGCTTCAATGCGCGGCGCCAGATTGCCGGCGGTCGATTTAACCAGGCCGCTAGCTTCGGTCAGGTATGTCTCCTGAGCGCGCGCATGGCGGCGCGCTGCTTCACCCGTGAGCGCCTCAATGCGGCGCACGCCTGCGGCCACTGCAGCCTCGGAAAGGATCGTAAACATGCCGATATCGCCGGCGCGCCGGACATGAGTACCGCCGCACAACTCGACAGAATAAGCGGTATCGCCATTTTCCCCCACGGAAACGACGCGCACTTCTTCGCCATATTTTTCGCCGAACAGCGCCAGGGCACCATTCTCCACCGCTTCATCCGGAGTCATTAGGCGCGTGACCAACGGCGAGTTTTCACGAATGCGCGCATTCACTTCGGCTTCCACTGCGTCGCGCTCCTCAGCGCTGATCGCTTTGGGATGGCTGATATCGAAGCGCAAACGCTCGGGCGCGACAAGCGAGCCCTTCTGGGTGACGTGATCGCCAAGGTGGCGGCGCAATGCGGCGTGCAGAATATGTGTGGCGGAATGATTCGCTCGAAGGGCGGCGCGGCGCGGCACATCGATAGCCAATGTCAGGGCGTCTCCGACGCTAAGAACGCCGTTTTCCATCGTACCCAAATGGACGATTAAATCTCCGGCGCGCTTCTGCGTGTCGGTGACTATAAAGCGCCCGCCCTCGGCGGAGGTGATCACGCCGATGTCACCCATCTGACCACCGGATTCGCCGTAGAACGGTGTCTGATTTAGCACCAACACGGCCTTCGTACCGGCCCCCACTTCGGTGACCTGGGCACCGTCTTTCACCAGGGCCAAGACGACACCCTCTGCACTTTCCATCTCATAGCCGAGAAATTCGCTCGCACCGGTCTGTTCGCAGATTTCAAACCAAACCCGTTCCGTCGCGGCATCGCCGGAGCCGGTCCAAGCCTTGCGCGCTTCGGCGCGTTGGCGATCCATGGCGCTCTCGAAACCAGCCGTGTCGACATCGCGCCCGTCGCGGCGCAATGCGTCCTGGGTCAGGTCGAGGGGAAAGCCAAACGTATCGTAGAGTTGGAAGGCTACCTCGCCCGGCAGGGTTTCGCCGTTGCCGAGCCGCGCGATCGCCTCACCCAACAGTTTCAGGCCGCGCGCCAGTGTCTGCTTGAAACGGGATTCTTCCAGTTTTAGGGTTTCGCCGATCAGCGGCTCGGCGCGCGCCAATTCGGGAAAAGCCTGGCCCATTTCGCCGACCAATGTCGGCACCAGGCGCCACATCAAGGGCTCGGTACAACCCATCTGATGGGCATAGCGCATGGCGCGGCGCATGATGCGGCGCAGCACATAGCCGCGGCCCTCGTTTGACGGCATCACACCATCGGAGATGAGAAACGCGCTGGCGCGCAAATGGTCTGCCACGACGCGGTGCGACACCGCATGTTCGCCGGTGGCCGGCATGCCGGAGAATTCAACGCTGGCGGCGATCAAATTTCGAAACAGATCGGTTTCATAATTGTCGTGCTGACCCTGGAGTATCGCGGCGACACGCTCCAGCCCCATGCCGGTATCGATGCTCGGCTTGGGCAGGTCGATGCGCTCCGCCGTGGTGACCTGCTCATACTGCATGAACACCAGATTCCAGATTTCGACGAAGCGGTCGCCCTCCTGGTCGGCGCTGCCCGGCGGGCCACCGGCGATATAGGGCCCGTGATCATAGAATATTTCGGAGCACGGGCCGCACGGGCCGGTATCGCCCATCGCCCAAAAATTGTCCGATGTGGGAATGCGGATGATGCGGCTGTCCGGTAGACCCGCGACTTTGCCCCATAGGTCAAACGCGTCGTCATCCTCGGCATAGACGGTGACCAGCAAGCGCTCGGCATCCAACCCGAACTCCTTGGTCACCAGATTCCAGGCCAGCTCGATCGCGCGTTCCTTGAAATAATCGCCAAACGAAAAATTGCCCAGCATCTCGAAGAAGGTGTGGTGGCGCGCGGTGTAACCGACATTGTCGAGATCGTTATGCTTGCCACCGGCGCGCACGCATTTCTGCGACGTCACGGCGCGCTGATAGGTGCGCGTCTCGGCCCCGGTGAAGACGTTCTTGAATTGCACCATGCCGGCATTGGTAAACATCAGGGTCGGGTCGTTGTGCGGCACCAGCGGGCTGGACGCCACGACCTCGTGATCGTGGGTGCGGAAATATTCCAGAAAATGGCTGCGAATATCATTGACGCTTAGCATGACAAATCCGATTTAGAGCCGCTTAGCCCGCCAGGGGGCGCCTGCTATTTAAAGCGCCAGAGATAGCCTGTCCAGCGCGCTGCGCCGATGGCGGCTTCAAACAGAGAGAAGGCCGCACGGCGTTTCGTACCGCGCGGCCTTCAAATCACTGTCTCATCACTGTCTCAATGCGTGCGGCACCACCGCACGCCGGGGCGTATCGCCGTCAGATGTTACTCGCCGACCGCTTCGGCAGTCGCGATCTCGGTTGCCTCATCCGGCGCGCCGTCGCCGCCTTCCAAGACCTCTACCTTGGTCTTGCCGCCGAGGCCAGCAGCCTCGCGGATCGCGGCTTCGATGGCGTCCGCCATCTCCGGATTATCGGCCAGGAAATGTTTGGCGTTCTCGCGCCCCTGGCCGATGCGCTGGCTGTCATAGGAATACCAAGAGCCCGATTTCTCGACGAGGCCGGCCTTCAAGCCGTGATCGATCAACTCGCCGGTGCGTGAAATGCCGACGCCATACATGATGTCGAATTCCACCACCTTGAAAGGCGGCGCCATCTTGTTCTTGACCACTTTGACCCGGGTCTGGTTGCCGACCACTTCGTCACGGTCCTTGATGGCGCCGATGCGGCGGATATCGAGGCGGACGGAAGCGTAGAATTTAAGCGCGTTGCCGCCCGACGTGGTCTCCGGGCTGCCGAACATGACGCCGATCTTCATGCGGATCTGGTTGATGAAGATGACCATACAGCGCGAACGCGAAATCGAGGACGTCAGTTTGCGCAGCGCCTGGCTCATCAGGCGCGCCTGAAGTCCGACATGGACATCGCCCATCTCGCCTTCCAACTCGGCGCGCGGCACAAGTGCCGCGACGCTATCCACCACCACAATATCGATAGCACCGGAGCGCACCAGCGTATCGGTAATCTCGAGCGCCTGTTCGCCGGCATCAGGCTGGGAGATCAGCAATTCATCGACATCCACGCCGAGCTTGCCGGCATAGGTCGGATCGAGCGCATGTTCGGCATAGACGAAGGCGCAGATGCCGCCGAGCTTTTGCGCACTGGCGATGGCATGGAGCGCCAAGGTTGTTTTACCGGAACTTTCGGGGCCGTAAACCTCGACAACACGGCCGCGCGGCAAACCGCCGATGCCGAGCCCGATATCGAGCCCGATCGAACCGGTGGAAATAGACTCGTGAACCGCCGTGTCGCTTTGGCCGAGCTTCATCACCGAGCCCTTGCCAAAATTGCGTTCGATCTGGCTCAAGGCAGCGTCTAACGCTTTCTGCTTGTCCATGTCGTTCCTTTCAACGAGCCGCAATGCCGAGTCTGCCATCTGAACCTCCCTTATTTCATAGCTGGAGTGGGGATGCAACGCGGCCAATGTACATGTTTTGTTCTCAAAGGCAAGAGTAGTTGGGAACAAAATAGTTAATTAACTGAATTAACTATTTAAAATACCGTTCGTTCAGGTCTTGTTCTAGCCAAAAATGAGATTTTAATAACGCAGTATGTGCTGCAATTAGGCACCTCAAGCGAACTGGTTGTTAAGCCGGTGGCGGCGCGTTACGTCGCGGAAACCGTGCCGTCCATCGAACCTTAGACCGGAATAACACTCTTCGCATCGGCATTGTTAAGCAGCACCTCAACCGCGCCATTGAGAACGATTCGGCCGATTTCCAAAACATAGCCATAAGCTGCATAGCAAAGACCGATGTTAGTGCTTTGTTCCGGCAGCATTATGATTCTCTTTCCTTCTCGCCGAGACGCCATACTGTCTCGATGATCCGCTCCACGGAATCCAGACGCGCCAAATACCAAAGGAATTCTCCTGCATGGAATCGCCGCGCGCGAGCAGGCTGGCGTTTCGTGTGAGAAATTGGAAAGGTGTCTCAGGGCCCGATGACGCCAAACCTCCCGGCAAGGCATTGCCCGCATCCCCTAGCCATGCATTTGCAGCCGGCAAACAAACTCGGCTTAACCTCCTCTGGAGAGATCCTCGGCTCTGCTCGCGGAACCCTGACCGATGGAGAAATCTTTTAAATTGCTAGTCTTCTCATGCGGGAGAAGCGCGCAGAACAGGATCGGCAAACCGGTACCAGTTGCGCGGCGCGTATTTCCTGTGCTTGATATTGAGACCATACGGGAAGGCGCCATCCCGCCCCCTGGGGCATAATATTAGAGGCGCAGTGGAGACCTCATGATTGAGACCAAACATCTCTTTACCATGCCTGTCGAAGTTGAAATGCCGTTGCAGATGGTCGGCGCCACGCCGATTGGCGATCGCCGCATTGCCAAAGTCACGGGCGGCAGCTTCGCTGGCCCCGAGATGGCGGGAACGATCCTGCCGGGTGGCGGAGATTGGCTGCTGCTACGCGCCGACGGCACGCTGCAATTGGATGTCCGCGTGACACTGAGGACCGACGACGATGCGCTGATCTACATGACCTATCGCGGCTTTCGCCATGGGCCGCCAGAGGTCATGGAACGCCTGAACAAGGGCGAGGAAGTCGATCCTTCGGAATATTATTTCCGCATCGCTCCGTTTTTCGAAACCGGAGCAGAAAAATATGATTGGCTCAACCGCGTGGTAACTGTTGGCACCGGACACCGCTTGGCGTCGGGTCCAGTTTACGAAATTTATCAAATATTGTAGCGCGGTATTCCGGCGTTGGACTGATGTGGCGGCGTGTGGGCCGCGCCAGGCTTAGTTTGCGGCGTTTTCGCCGCGCACCGCGACCTGGGCGCGCAATTCATCGAGAAAACTATCCATGCCCCTGCGCTTGATCACGGAGGCGAACTCAACCCGATGGGTGTGCAGCATGCTGATGCCTTCAACGGTCACGTCTACCACTTTGTAGCTGCCTTCGATCAGGCGGACGCGGAAATCTACGCCGATCGGCGCGGCGCCTGACGGTCTCAGTATTTGTGTCCGCACGATGCTGTCGCCCCCAGCGACCGAAGTGATGATCTCTTTGATTCCGAAATTTTCGCCATTGTATGAATCTAAGCGGCTGGCATAGACGCGAACGATAAAATCGACGAACACATCGTTGTAGGCGCGCCGCTGCGCCGAGGTGGCGCTCCGCCAATGCCGCCCAATAACGAAGCGGCCGATGGTATGCATGTGAAAGCCTTCGACGAGGATTCGGCGGAATGCAAATTCGCGCTCAGCGAAAGTCGTGTTCTCTTTGTCGCGTAATGCGCTTACGGCGCGTTCACCAAGCGAGAGAATAAACTTACCGGCTTCGCCATCATTCGCACTCGCTGGCACGCTGGCCATAGAAAAGGAGAACAATAACACGGCCAGCGAGGCGATTATCTGACGCCGCCCGGCCAAGCCGCCGCGCGTCACGATCGCCATTAATTTCATTCTTCGCTCGCTTGGCCGTTGGCCGACACCTGGTCGAACTCCTCGTCCGAATATTCTTCCAGCGTGATGCTGGGGATCGGCAAGGGCGGCGGCAACTCGCCGTTACGGATTTCGTTCGACCGATGCTGACGGTAGAGCTCCCGCAAGGTCGAATAGAAATCAATCGAGGTCTCTTCCAGAGTCTCCAGATCGTCGATATGACGGGAGCGTTGATCAATGCCGCTGGCGGCAAAACGCTGAAACCGCTCATGGCTGCGCAAGGCACGGGTAAACGGGTCCATGAGCCAACCCACGCCAATCCCCACCGCGTCGCGCGGGTTGGATGGGCCAAACAGGGGCAGCACCAGATATGGCCCCTCGCCAACGCCCCAAATCGCCAGTGTCTGCCCGAAATCCTCGTCCGCTCTGCTCAGTCCGATATCTTCGGCAATTTCGAAGAATCCGCCCAATCCGATGGTCGAGTTGAAGGCGAAGCGCAGCATCGATGTTACGGCGCGCTCGAGTTCCCACTGCAACATGGCATTGGCGAAATTGCCCGGCTCGCCCAAGTTATTGAGTATGTCATTGACCCGGTCACGGCCCCATTGAGGCACGACGCCAACATAAATCTCGGCCAGCGGCTTCAACAAAACGCCATCGACCGTTTGGTTGAATGCAAAGGTTACTCGGTTGATGTCTTCATAGGGATCGTTGGCGGAATAATTTTCGTCTGCGTAATCCTCCGGCGGCGGTGTCGACGAGCAATTGGCCAGGATGCCGACCACCACGAGCACAGCCAACACGCGCCCTAGATATTTCAGTTTTCCTGATGCCGCCGCGAAGGTCACATGCTCGTCCTCGAATTCACGCTGCCTATCCTCTCCAATGCCTGTCCCCGTTTATCCGCTATGATTTTTGCCGGCATCAGCGGAGGCGCGGATATTGGTCAGGTGATTGATTAGTACCAAGTCCGTGATTTTAGCAACAGTTTAGCCACAGTTTAGCCACAGTTGAGAGTTGCGTGTTCAGCGCTAAAGCCCAAGTCGATCTTCTGTTCCCAGGCTCGCACAATTCCCCAATTTAGTCCGTAAACCCGTCAGCTAATTAACATATCCCCATTCAAGACACCAGCGCTGCAAAGCGCAAATGCGGCCCACAGCCGCTCGGACGCACCCGATTGTAACATTTTTGCTACAGAGAAGGTGTGCGCGGCATCAAGTTTCTAGGACAATACCGTAAAGACCCGCTTAATTCCCGCAATCCAAAATATAAGCCATTGAATAATAAAGGCATTACCCTTGATGCAATAACACCTTCGGGTTCGCCCCGAATAATTGGCGATTCGAATCGAAAAGTGCCCGGCATCATGCTCAGCAACGGATCTCGTGCCGAGTGCCGCGACCGGGCGTTTGAACACCAATAAACTGCCGGGGCCGGCGCGAATCGTCAGGCAACCCGAGCAACGCCTATTCTTCGCTGCTTTTCGTTGCCGCAAGCACGTCTTCCGCAAGGCGTCCGGTCAATTCCTGTAAATGATCAAATTCGAATTCAAAGCTGCCAACACCGAGGCTCAGCGAGCGCAATTCGATTATCAGGTCATGCATCTCGGCCTGAGGCATTTGGAAAGAGGTCTCGTCCCAGCCGGTCCAGCCCTCTTTGGCGGAAAATCCCAACACCTGGCCCCGGCGTCCAGTAATCAGCCTCTGCACATTGGGCGTAAAATCACTCGGCACCGAAATCTTCACTTCGTAAATCGGCTCCAACAGCACCGGACCGCATTTCGGCATGCCTTCCGACATGGCCAATCGGCCAGCCGTCTTGAATGCTTGCTCAGAACTATCGACGGGATGATGTTTCCCATCCGTTAAGGTTACGGACACATCGACCACTTGAAAGCCAAGCGGCCCTTTGTGCAAAAATTCCTGCACCCCGCTTTGCACCGCCGGTATATATTGTTTGGGCACTGAGCCGCCGACCACGGTGCTTTCGAACTCAAAGCCCGAACCTCGCGGCAGCGGTTTGATGTCGATACTCACGTCACCGAACTGACCGTGGCCGCCAGACTGCTTCTTAAAACGCGAATGCTGGGTTACCGGTTTGCGGATAGCTTCTTTGTAGGCCACCTTCGGTATCTCTGTGACCAGCGCGACGCCGTACTTTTCCTTAAGGCGGTCAAGCGCGACGCGCAAATGCATCTCGCCCTGCCCCCAAAGAACACTGTCATTGGTATCCGGAACAAGTTGAAAGACCACGGAAGGGTCTTCCTGGCGCAATTTGGCGATCGCCGTGGAAAGTTTGACTTCGTCCTCACGTTTGCTGGCGTGAACCGCGAAGGCATAGACCGGCGGTAATTCAGGAGCAAACGCCAACGGCTCCGCTGCCGGCGAATCCTGCGATGAAATTGTCGTACCGGTGGACGTCTCGCTAAGCCGCCCGAAGCCGACAATCTCACCGGGTCCGGCCTTGGCGAGCTTGTTCTGCTGCTGACCCAGTAGAGAAAACACACCGGCGACGCGCTCTCCGCTCTGCAGAACCGTGCCGTCAGCAAACTCACCGCGCCAGATCCGGGCCAGTGAAATTTTTCCGCCATGGGGTGAGATATAAGTCTTGATAATTTGCCCGAGCGGCTGCTCGGTCGCCATGTCGATACCCCTAAGACGGGCGGCTGATAGGTGATCGGGACCGATGTTGATAATCGCCTGCAGCAATCGGCGCACACCCCAATCTTTTTCCGCCGCACCCATGAATACGGGCGTCACATTCGCCTGCGCCAAGGTTGTGCGGAGAAAATTGGAGACCTCTTCCTCGCTCGGAATCTTGTCCTCCAACAGATTCTCCAACAGTGAATCGTCAAAGTCGGCCAAACTTTCGAGCAATTGCGTGCGCGCTTCTTCCTGGCGCGACGTGACGCTATCGGGCGCACTGATCTGGCCAGAGGCTTGATTGTCAGCATATTGATACGCATTGCCGCTAATCAGGTCGACATAGCCGCCAACGGAATCGCCGTCCCGTATCGCCACCTGGCAGGGCACCAAGGGCGTTTCCGAAACTCTACTGAGAGCTTCGATGAGTTGTGCCACCCGCACCGTCGATTCATCGATCTTATTGGCGAACACCGCATACGGAATTTTGTTTTGGTCGAGAAATTTGAACAACCGGCCCATGGTCCAAATACGCCCGATATCCGGCTCGCACACGACCACGGCAAGATCGACTCCCATCAGCGCATTGAACGTTTCTTGGGAAAACTCGACAGAACCGGGGCAATCCAGCACCGTCAATTGCGTGCCGGCATGATCGAATGTGGCGGTATTGACCTCAACACCGGATTGGCGCACCCGCGCTTCCGGCGATGCGTCTCCGACGCTGTTGCCGTCGCGCACGCTGCCGCGCCGGTTAATGGCGCCAGAAATAAACAGCATGCTTTCAAGAAGTGTCGTTTTACCGCTCGTATAGGGACCCACGAGAGCCACACTGCGCGGCCCGCCAGCTTTATCGCTCATGATATCTCCCATTATGGACGCCCATTTTTTTAAGGCGTTTTGGCTCGCACCGCTGGTTACTCCGTCGCGTAATGATACCGGACCCAGCACCCTCACATTTCGCGACGAATGGTTCCAACGCTCTTCGCTTATTGCAACAGAGAATTCCGTATCTCGCAATTCCGGCTTTTGCGCCATCTGGCCCGGCTCGACACTGGCGCGAAGCGAGACGGCGGACTATCTTGCTCCGATCTCAGCGAGGGGATTGTCGATGAGCATTTGGGGTAAGATTATTGGAGGCGCCGCAGGCTTTGCGCTGGGCGGGCCAATCGGCGCATTGGTCGGCGTCGCAGCCGGGCATTTCGTCGACCGGGCAAGCACACGCGGTCGCCTTGCGCAGGGATCGGCGGCTTCCAAAGTCGAGACCAAGCGCCAAGTCTTCGCTATCGCTCTGATCGTACTATGCGCCAAGATGGCCAAAGCTGACGGTCAGGTTACCCGCGACGAAATCGAAGCGTTCAAGCGCATTTTCCGGGTGCCCGAGAATGAAATGGTCCAGGTCGGCCAGATATTTAACGAGGCGCGACAGGAATCGACCGGCTTCGAACCCTATGCCGAACAGGTCATGGAGATATTTCCGCACAATCGCCAGGTCCGCGAAGAATTGCTGGCGGCGCTCTTTCACATCGCCCAGGCCGACGGCGTAATTCACGCGGCCGAACTCGCTTATCTAAAAAAAGTGGCGCGCATATTCGAATTCGACGAGCGCGATTTCGATCGTATTTTCTCAAGCCATCTCGGTTCCGACGATGCCGACCCATACGAGATTCTAGGTGTCGAACGCGATGCCGACGATGAAGAGATTAAACGTGCCTATCGCGAACTCATCCGCCAGAACCATCCCGACCTTCTGATGGCGGAAGGCTTGCCGCAAGAGATGATCGATGTGGCCAATGAGAAGGTGGCGCATATCAATGACGCCTATGACCGCATCGAAAAGTTACGCGGCATGAAATGAACCGAGCCGTGCCGGGCCCTTCAAGACCAAACACCGTATGACGCCGCTCCATATCCTGCTCGCCATCGCCATGGCGATACTGTGGGGCTTCGGATTCGTGACCAGCAAATATGCGGCCGTCCACATGGAGCCGCTGTTTTTCCTGGCCCTTCGCTTCATCGCAGTTTCCTTGATGCTGGTATGGTTCGTACGTGTGCCGCGCGGTCAGTTAATAGCGGTCATTTTGTTCGCTTGCAGCATGGGCGCGGGCCATTTTGGTCTGTTTTATATAGCCCTTGAGATGGGCGTCGAAGCTTCGACCGCCTCCATCATCTGGCAATCTCAAGTTCCTCTCACCGTGATCCTCGCTGCATTCATGCTCGGCGACCGGCCGGGCTGGGTCGGCATTCTCGGCATCGCCATCGCATTCGGCGGCGTACTGCTGCTGGTCGGCGAGCCGCGGCATTTCGACAACGGCCTGGCCATCGGCCTCATGTTTGCTTCATGCATCATGTGGGCGATCGCCAATATCCAGGCCAAAAAACTGACCACCGTCGAGCCGCTGGCTTTGAACGCTTGGATGTCGGTGTTCTCGGCGATCATACTGCTGGCTTGTTCGCTCATTTTCGAAACCGGACAATTGGAGAGTTTTCTGGTTGCCGACTGGCGCCTGCACGGCTCGCTTGTCTATCAAGTGGTGTGCTCGACCGTGCTGGCCTATTGGATTTGGTATTTTCTGCTCGCCAGGTATCCGGTGTCTCGGGTCACCGGTTTCATGCTGTTGGTGCCGTTTTCCGGCGTGCTATCAGGAATCTTTGCACTCGGAGAGCCAATGACATGGCCGACTGCGCTCGGTGGTGTCGTCACCCTGGTCGGGGTCACTCTGATCGTCCGCTCCCGCCGACCGGCCGGCGGAGAAACTGAAACCAACCCGCGCGCGCCGGCGCGATAGCTGGGTTAAACTGCTTTTCATGGCGCAATCTTATAGAGACTGGCCGACTCCCAATCAGGACGCGCGCCCGGATGGGGCTGAACAGATCGACGTTTTGGTGCTGCACTATACCGGCATGCAAAGCGTTGCCGCCGCGCTCGACCGCATGCGTGACCCCGCGGCCAAAGTCAGCACGCATTGGTGCATCGATGAAGACGGTCAACTCTATCGCCTGGTGCCGGAGACGATGCGCGCCTGGCATGCCGGGCTGAGTTATTGGCGTCAGCGCCAGCTGGTGAACGACACGTCGATCGGCATCGAGCTGGTAAATCCAGGCCACGAATTCGGCTATCGTCCCTTTCCCCGCGCGCAAATGGACGCCTTGATCGCGCTCGCCAGCGATGTTCTTTCGCGCCACCAAATTCCCGCCGCCAATGTGGTCGGCCATTCCGATATCGCGCCGCTCAGAAAGCAGGACCCCGGCGAACTATTTGATTGGGCTCGACTTGCGCGTCATGGCATAGGCCTGTGGCCGCAACCGACCGGCGAGCCGGAGCCTCAATTGACAGCGCTCGAACTCGGCGCTTCCAGTGCGGAAGTGCGGGCGCTGCAGGAAGACCTCTTCGATCTCGGTTATGGCCTGACGATCGATGGAGATTATGGCGAGGAAAGCGAAGCCATCGTGCGAGCGTTTCAACGCCATTTCCGCCAGGCCCGTGTGGATGGCGTCGCCGATGGCGCCACCCAGGCGATTCTCCAGCACCTGTTGACTCAAAGCGGGCGCACCGCTTGACGGCGCCACCTTGCGGTATAGTCTGAGCCTCGCCAGACGGCCGGATGACCGCGGCCTGATTCGCTGAGCGGATAGGGTCGAGGAAAGTCCGGGCTCCACGGGAAGACGGAGCCGGGTAACACCCGGCGGGGGCGACCCCAGGGAAAGTGCCACAGAAAGTAAACCGCCTGTTCGGCATTCGCGCTTGCGTGGATTCGGCGGGTAAGGGTGAAAGGGTGCGGTAAGAGCGCACCGCGCGGCCGGCAACGGTGGCGGCATGGTAAACCCCTCCGGGAGCAAGACCAAATAGGGGTGGCAAGCTCGATTGCTTGCAATCGGCAGATGTTTCCCGCGTCGCCGCCCGGGTCGGTCGCTAGAGGCGCTCGGCGACGAGCGTCCCAGAGGAATGGTCATCACCCGCAAATGCTAGCCATTCGCGGCGCACAGAACCCGGCTTACAGGCCGTCTGGCACTTTACTCTCCAACAAACCCGGCTATTACCCAGTGTTACTAAGAAATTGAAGATACTTGCTTGAATTTTCTACATATGGTGCCTGAGGTTATTGACATAACAATATATAGAGGACATCTGAACGCCAGCGTGATTGTGTGTTTCAACTCAAAAAAGAACATAATAGGAACAATATTCATATTTGGTTATTTGAAGTTCCGCTCGAGGAGGCAGGTAACCAATCCCTTCAGAAGTTGTTTCGCCAATAATCTTCGTTTGCTTTGCATTAATACATGCCGCCAAAGACTTGTTTTTATTTGAAATCGTTTGACGCCCAAACTTTCCCATGATATACCATGATGTCCCAAATGCTTGGTTGGGCGTCGTAATTACGCCGTCCACGGGTTTTAGGCAACACGTGTGGGGCACGGTTTTATTTGGGGAGTACGGACTTGGCTTTATTTACCGGCCATGTCGTCAACAAGGTGGACCGCAAGGGACGGGTTTCCATTCCGGCGTCTTTCCGCAATGAGCTCGCCAAACTGAGTTTTCCCGGCATCGTCGTTTTTCCCTCTCCCGAGGGCCTGCCCGCCATCGATGGCGCCGGCATCGACTGGTTGGAGAATCTCAGCGCCAATTTCGGCACCGCCAATCCCTTCGCACCAAAATTACCCAAATCCCGGATGGCGTTGTTCGGCCAGGTCGAACGGTTGGGGTTCGACCCGGAAGGCCGCGTCATCTTGACGCGCGGTCTCATGGAGCATGCCGGAATCAGCGACACCGCGGTCTTCATCGGCATGGGCGATACGTTTCAGATATGGCAGCCCGAGGCCGGCGCAGCCGTCCTCGGCGAGGCCATTGCCGGCGCGTCAGCCGAGTTTGATGGCGTTGCGCAGAACGGCACGCCGGAGGGTGAGCGCTGATGGCCGGCGATTCTTCATCGCGTCCGAGTGTGGGTGCCATCGGCGCCGAGAGCGGCCATACCCCGGTCATGCTGGCCGAGGTATTGGATACTCTTGCGCCCCGCGACGGTGCGATTTATGTCGATTCTACCCTCGGCGCCGGCGGCTACAGCCGCGGCCTTCTGGAAGCGGCGGCGTGCCGCGTTTGCGCCATCGACCGCGACCCCGCCGCGATCGCGAGAGGCGCGGCACTGGCGGCGCTATACCCCGGGCGCCTCACCCTGATCCAGGGCCGGTTCGGTGAGATGCAACAATTACTGGCGCCGCACGGCATTCGCGAAGTCGACGGCATCGCCTTCGATCTCGGCGTTTCCTCGATGCAGCTCGACGATGCGGCGCGCGGATTTTCCTTCCGCTACGACGCCGCTCTCGATATGCGCATGGGCAGCGGCGGGCCAACCGCGGAACAAGTCATCAACAGCGCCTCGCAGGAGATGCTGGCCGATCTCATTTATGATTATGGCGAGGAGCGCCGCGCCCGCGCCGTTGCCCGCGCAATTGTGGCGGCACGCGCCGAGGCGCCGATCACCCGCACCAGCCAACTCGCCGACATCGTGCGCTCCGTTGTGCGCCGCGGCGCTGGCGGAATCGACCCGGCCACGCGCACCTTTCAGGCGCTCCGTATCTACGTCAATGACGAGCTTGGCGAGCTCGATTTGGGTCTCGCCGCGAGCGAGCAGATGCTCAGCCCCGGCGGCCGCCTGGCTGTGGTGTCTTTCCATTCGCTTGAGGATCGCCGCGTTAAGACATTTCTGAATCAGCGTGCCGGCGCGCTGCCCCGGCCGAGCCGCCATCTTCCTGAATCTACTAGCGACGCCACAAAAAAACCGCAACCCAGTTTTAACTTGTTGGGCAAACGGGCGCGCAAGCCCGCCGATATCGAACGCGGCGCCAACCCGCGGGCGCGATCGGCAAGAATGCGCGCGGCGGAACGCACCGCGGCGCCGGCCTGGCCCAAGAAAGCCGCGCCATGATTCGCCCCGCTCTCATTCTGTGGATCGGCTTGCCGGCCATCGTGACGATCGCGCTGATCCTCGTCAGCTATCAGGTTCAGAGCCTCGAAAACGAGTTGGAAACACTGGAGCACGCAGCGATCGCGCAACAGGAGGAAATTCATGTGCTGAAGGCAGAGTGGAGCTTTCTGAACCGCCCCGAGCGACTGGCCCGTTTGGCGGGGCGCCATTTGGAATTGGCGCCCGTCACACCGGCACAGATGAGTTCCTTCACTCTCGTACCCCCGTTTAAAGGGTTGGACCAATGAGCGAACTTTCCGTCCGTACCTGGCGCGATGCCGCCGGCGAAATGAGCGACGCCAACGGTGTCGAGAGACTCAGCGCCCGAGAGGCGCGCCGGCCGCTGGAGGTGGCGCGCACCCGCCTGCTCGTCGCCGGCGTCATTTTCACGGTTTGTTTTGTCATATTGGGCGCCCGTCTGGTTCAGCTCTCGCTGTTTGGCGGCGGACACTACGCCGCGCAAATCGCCCAACATGAAGGCACCCGGTTGACGCTTCAGCGCGCCGACATCGTCGATCGCAACGGCGTCCTTTTGGCCACCAACCTGCCCTCGCAATCGCTCTATGTGGATCCGACCCAGGTACTCGATGCCACTGAGGCGGCGGATAAGATCACCAGCGTTCTGCCTAAACTGACGCGCGACGAAATATTGCGCAAAGCCAGCGCCAAAGGGAGTTTCCGTTGGATCCAGCGCAATCTCACGCCCGAACAATATTATGCCGTTAACCGTCTTGGCCTGCCGGGCTTCGGTTTCAAGCGCGAGGAACGGCGCGTTTATCCACATGGCTCGTTGTTTGTCCATACACTCGGGTTCGCCGGCGTTGATAATGGTGGCCTCGCCGGGTTGGAAGCCGCACGTGACGCCTATCTGAAAAACCTAGCGGAGAACCATAGCGGCGCCCTGGTCACGTCGCTGGACAGCCGCGTTCAACATATCGTTAATGCCGAGTTGGCTGCCGCAATGGCAGAATTCGACGCCAAAGGCGGCGCCGGCATTGTGCTCGATGTGCATAGCGGCGAAATTCTGGCGCTTTCGAGCCTGCCCGATTTCAATCCCTACGATCTCAAATCCAGTGGCCCGAACCAGCGCTTCAACCGCGCGACGCTCGGTGTGTACGAACTCGGCTCTACTTTCAAGGCGTTCACTACGGCCATGGCGCTCGACTATGGTGTGGTCAATCTCAACGACCGTTATGACGCCACCAAGCCGCTCCGGGTGGCGCGCTTTATGATCCGCGACGACCACCCGCAAAACCGCTGGCTCGATGTTCCGGAGATCTTCGTTCACTCGTCGAATATCGGTGCCGCACAGATGGCGCGCGATGTCGGCGCCGAGCGCCAAAAGGAATTTCTCGGCCGCCTCGGCATGCTCGCGCCTCTACCGCTTGAGTTGAGCGAAAACGGCAGCCCACTGTCGCCACGCCACTGGCGTGAAATCAATACCATGACCATCGGCTACGGCCATGGCATCGCGGTCACGCCGCTGCATTTGATCAGCGGCTTCGCCACCTTGGTGAACGGCGGCATCACCCGCCCGCCAACCTTGCTACGGCGCAATGGCGAAGTCAGCGGCACCCGCGTGGTAACGCGCGAGACCTCGGACACGATGCGCCTTCTGATGCGAATGGTGGTCGAAGACGGCACCGGCAAGAAAGCTGAAGCCGAAGGCTATCTGGTCGGCGGCAAGACCGGCACGGCGGAAAAGGCGGTGGCCGGCGGCTACAAGAAAAACGCCCTGATCACCACCTTCGTCGGCGCCTTTCCCATGGATGCGCCGCGCTACGCGGTCCTGGTGATGCTGGACGAGCCGCACGGCACCAAATCGACGCATGGCTACGCTGGCGCCGGCTGGAACGCCGCGCCGACGGTCGGCCGAATTATTTCACAGATCGCACCAATGCTGGGCGTCATGGCGATCCGGCCGTCGGGCGAAGATGAAGAAGAAACAGAACGTTTGTTGGTGCGGGCCGATGGAGAGGGCCGCCGAATTGCGTCTTTTTGAACTGACAGGACAGGGCCGCAGGGCACATGAGGGCAAGGATGTGGAGATAACGGGCCTGACCTCGGATTCGCGCGAAGTCCGGCCGGGCTTTCTGTTTGCGGCGCTCGACGGCAGCCGCGCCCGCGGCGCCGAGTTTATCCCCGAAGCATTGCGGAACGGCGCCGCCGCCATTTTAGCGCCGCCCGGAACCGGTCTCGACGACGCGGCACCAACCGCCGCATGTTTGATTTCGGACGACAACCCGCGCCGCCGTTTTGCTGAGATGGCGGCGCGCTATTTTGCCCGCCAGCCGCGCACCATCGCCGCCGTCACCGGCACCAACGGCAAAACCTCGACCGCTACATTTCTCCGAGAACTGTGGCAGGGGCGCGGACATAAAGCCGCCAGTCTCGGCAGTCTCGGCGTTGAGGGCGACGGCCCGATATCGGCGGCGGCTTTGACCACACCCGACCCAGTAACGCTGCATCACACCTTGGCGGCGCTCGCCGATGCCGGCGTGGCGCATTGCGCGCTCGAAGCCTCAAGCCACGGCCTCGATCAATACCGCCTTGAAGGCGTCCGCCTGACGGCCGCCGCGTTCCTCAATCTCACCCGCGACCATCTCGATTATCATCGCGACTTGGAAAGTTATTTGGCCGCCAAGGCGCGCTTATTTGACGACGTGATGGCGCCGGGCAGTCATGCCGTGCTGAACGCGGACTCGCCGCACTACGAGTACATCGCAGAGATCTGCCGCACCCGCAGCCACACCATCATAGGTTTTGGCGGCACGGCGGGCGAAATCCGCTTGCTGTCGCGGACCGATGAGAATTTTGGACAGCGCATCGCGCTGGAGCTCTTCGGCAAGGTCTACGATTTGTCGATCTCTCTTCCCGGCGAATTTCAGGTGCAAAACATGATGGCCGCGGCCGGATTGGCCATCGCCACCGGCATGACCGGAGACGAAGTGGCGGCCGGTCTGCCGCTGCTGACCGGCGTGCGCGGCCGTTTGGAATTGGTCGCCCGGATGCCGGGCGGCGCGCCGATCTATATCGATTACGCCCATACGCCTGACGCCTTGGAAGCAGCGCTTGTGGCACTGCGGCCTCATATCCGCGGGCGCCTTATTGTGTTGTTTGGCTGTGGCGGCGACCGCGACACTGGCAAGCGCCCACAGATGGGCGAAATCGCCGCCCGGTTGGCGGACAGAGTATTCGTGAGCGACGACAATCCGCGCTCCGAGGACCCAGCGGCGATCCGCCGCGAAATCATCGCCAACTGCCGCGGCGCCGTCGAAATTGACGGGCGCGGCGAGGCGATTGCCGCAGCGATTGCTGAATTGCGCGACGATGACCTGCTGCTAATTGCCGGGAAGGGGCATGAGCAGGGCCAGAGCATCGCCGGTCGGATGATCCCCTTCAATGACGGCGAGGTAGCGCGCCAGGCCGTGTTGGCTCAATCGCGCGCGCCGTCGCGGATATCGTCATGACGAACGCGGCAAAAATGGCAGCGCCCCTGTGGAGCGCGGCACAAGCCGCCCAGGCAACCGGTGGCGAATCGCACGGCGATTGGCGCGCGAACGGCGTTTCCATCGATAGCCGTACCCTGGTGCCGGGCGATTTGTTCGTCGCCCTCAAGGGACCCAATCATGACGGCCACGACCATATACACCAGGCTCTCGATGCCCGCGCCGCAGCGGCGATGGTGGAGCGTGCGGCGGATTTCGCCAGCGCGCAAGCGCCGCTGTTGATCGTGCCGGACAGCCTCGAGGGACTCACCGCCTTGGCCAAGGCCGCGCGGGCGCGAAGTGCGGCACGTATTGTCGCCGTCACCGGCAGCGTCGGTAAGACCGGCAGCAAAGAGTTGATCGCGCGCGCGCTTGCCGTGGCGGGCAGCGTGTCCCTCAGCGCCGGCAATCTGAACAATTATATCGGCGCCCCGTTGAGCTTGGCGCGCCTACCGGCGGAAGCCGCGTTCGGCGTATTTGAGCTGGGCATGAACCAGCCGGGTGAAATCGCCCCGCTTTCCCGCCTCGCGCGCCCACATGTCTTGCTTGTCACCAATGTTGAGGCGGTCCATACCGAATTTTTTGACCATGTCGATGGCGTGGCGGAGGCCAAAGCGGAAATTTTCGCCGGCCTAGAGCCCGGCGCCGTGGCGGTGCTCAACCGCGACAACAAATATTTCGATTTCCTCGCGGCGCGGGCGCGCGAGGCCGGCGCGGCGCAGATCATCGCCTTCGGCAGTGGCGACGATTCCGAGGCGCGCCTGCTCGCTTGGGCACCTGACCGCGAAGGCGGGCTAGTTGAGGCAGAGATTTGTGGTGAGCGCTGTTCCTATCGTCTGGCCCTGAGCGGCGAACATTGGGCGCTTAACAGTGTGGCGGCCTTGGCCACTGCTGTTGCTGCCGGCGCGCCGCTGAAGGAGGCCGCGGCCGCCCTCGTCCTGCACCGGGCGTCACCTGGCCGCGGTGCGCGCCACCGCCTCGCCGTGCCGGGCGGCGAATATGAATTGATCGATGAATCTTATAACGCGAGCCCGGTTGCCGTTGGCGCAGCCATCCGCACCTTAAATAACATCCAACCCGCTCCCGGCGCGCGCCGCATCGCCGTGCTTGGCGACATGCTTGAGCTTGGCGCAAGTGCGGTCGAAGCCCATATCGCCCTGGCGCCGGTGTTGGAAGACGCCGGGATCGACTTCGTCTTTACCGTCGGCTCGCTGATGTCCCATCTCCATGCCGCTTTGCCCAACGGCATACGGGCGGGTCAGGCAGAGACCTCCTCAGATTTGCTGCCGGCACTTCGCGCGGCGATTAAACCGGGCGATGTGGTGCTCATCAAAGGCTCGCTCGGCGTCAAGATGCGATCTCTGGTCGATTCCCTGAAACATGCCGCGGAAGCGGTTCCCGCAACGGCGCCCGGAGCGGCGCGGATAAAGGGATAGGGGAACCGATGCTTTATAATCTGCTGTTCCCGCTTTCCGATTCCGTTGGCATTTTCAATATATTTCAGTATCTGACGTTTCGTGCCGGCGCCGCGATCGTCACGGCTATGTTGGTGAGTTTTCTCGTCGGTCCAATGTTGATTCGGACCCTCCGTGCCCGGCAGGGCGGCGGCCAGCCGATCCGCGAGGACGGACCGGAATCCCATCTAAGGACCAAAAAGGGCACGCCCACAATGGGTGGCTTTCTTATTCTTCTCGGCGTTCTTTCCGGCACTCTGCTGTGGGCCGATCTCACCAATTCCTATGTCTGGGTAATCTTATTTGTGACCATCGGTTTCGGCGCGGTCGGTTTCGTCGATGATTTTATCAAGCTGCGCAATCGCTCGAGCCGAGGATTCCCAACGAAGATTAAATTTCTCGTCGAAATTGCTCTCGCTCTGGCGGCTGGTTTCTGGGTCATCTCGATCTCAGATGATTCGCTGTCGCACGGACTGGCGCTGCCCTTTGTGAAAACAGTTCTCGTCGATCTCGGCTGGTTCTTCCTGCCGTTCGCTGCATTGGTCATGGTCGGAGCGTCCAATTCAGTAAATCTTACCGACGGCTTGGACGGCTTGGCGATCGTACCTATCATGATCGCGGCGATCAGTTTTGCACTGATCTGCTATGTGGTCGGCAACTCCGTTTTCAGCGAATATCTCCAAATTCACTATGTCGCCGGCGTCGGCGAACTGGCGGTATTTTGCGCCGCGATGGTCGGCGCCGGGCTCGGGTTTCTTTGGTTCAACGCCCCGCCCGCCATGGTCTTCATGGGCGATACCGGCTCGCTCTCGTTGGGCGCCGCGCTCGGCGCAGTGGCGGTCATGACCAAGCACGAATTGGTTCTAGTGATCGTCGGCGGCTTGTTCGTGCTGGAGACCGTTTCGGTCATCGTCCAGGTGGCGTCGTTCAAACTGACCGGCAACCGGGTGTTTCAGATGGCGCCGCTCCATCACCACTATGAAAAAAAGGGCTACGCCGAATCGACCATTGTCATCCGCTTTTGGATCGTCGCCGTGATCCTGGCACTCGCCGGTTTGGCGACTCTCAAATTGAGGTAACGGGGTGATCGTAGGAACATCGCATTTCGACGGCAGCATCGCGATTCTCGGCCTCGCCCGGAGCGGCATGGCAACAGCTCGTGCGCTGATGGCGGGCGGCAACCAGGTCCTCGCCTGGGACGATTCACCGGAGCGCGTGAAGGCGGCGGCCCAGGCCGGTATTCCGATTCAAAAAGGCCCCGACTTTGATTGGCGCGGCATCGCCGCCCTGGTACCGAGCCCCGGCATTCCGCTCAACCACCCAACGATGGTCGCGGCGCGGGCCACGGGTGTCGACATTCTCGGTGATGTCGAAATTTTGTGGCGCGCCATGTCGGAGCGCCAATTCGTCGGCATCACCGGCACCAACGGCAAATCCACTACCACGGCATTGATCGGCCACATCCTCGAGCATGCCCGCCAAACCGTTCAGATAGGCGGCAATCTCGGAACACCGGCGCTTAGCCTGGACGCGCTATGGGCGGAAGGGACCTACGTGCTGGAGATGTCTTCCTTCCAGCTCGATTTGACCCCGGCCATGTCGTTCGACATCGCGGTTCTACTCAATATCACGCCGGACCACCTCGACCGCCATGGCAGCATGAACGCCTACATCACCGCCAAGCGCAATATCTTCCGGCCGGGCAGATTGAAGACCGCCGTGGTCGGCATCGACGGGCCGGATACGCTTCGCATTTACAGAGAATTACGTCTGCGAGATGACCTCGATGTCATACCGGTGGCCACCGGCCGGCGGCTGTTGGACGGGGTCGCGACGAATGGTGGTCTGCTCGAAGATCGCGGGCGGGCGATTTGCGATTTGCAAGCCGCGATCGCTCTGACCGGCCGGCACAATTGGCAAAATGCCGCCGCGGCCTATGCCGCCACGCGCGCGCTTGGCGTTGATCCGGAAACCATCGCTCGCGCCATACTTAATTTCCCGGGCTTGGCACATCGGATGGAACATATTACCGCCATCGACGGCGTCCAATTCATCAATGACAGCAAAGCGACGAACGGCGAAGCCGCGGCCCGCGCGCTGGCTTGCTTCAACCCGATTTATTGGATTGTCGGGGGGCGCGCCAAATCGGATGGACTGCGTGCCGCGCAGCCTTATTTTCAGCGCATCGCGCATGCTTTTCTCATCGGTGAGGCCGAGCAAAACCTGGCCACCGAACTCGACGGGCGCGTTGATCATAGTTTTTGCGGAACCCTAGACACTGCGCTCGATGCGGCGGCGGCACAGGCCCGTGCTGACGGCCGGCCGGGTGCCGTTGTCCTATTTTCACCGGCCTGTGCGTCGTTCGATCAATACACAGATTTCGAATCCCGCGGCGAAGCGTTCCGAGAACGCGTCTGTATTTTGGAACAGCGCCAGTCCGAGCAGGCGCTCAGGGTCTGTGCCTGATGACCAGCTTCTCACGCACCGATCCCTCGATTCTAGGCCGCTGGTGGTGGACCCTGGACCGCTGGACTTTGCTGGTGCTCACACTATTGTTTGCGGTCGGCGCCATTCTTACTGTTGCGGCCAGCCCCGGCGCCGCCGCGCGCATCGGGTTGGAGCCGTTCTTCTTCGTCCGTCACCAATTCGCGTTCATGGTCCCGGCGCTGCTGATCCTGTTGGCGGTTTCCATGTTTTCGCCACGCGGCGTGCGGCGCATGTCGGTTGTGATTCTGGGCGCCGGCATCATCCTCGTCACGGCGACCAATTTTTCCGGGATCGAGATCAAAGGCGCCAGCCGCTGGCTCTCGCTCGGCGGCTTCACGTTTCAGCCGTCCGAATTCGTGAAGCCCTGCTTTGCCGTCGTCGCCGCTTGGATGTTCGCCGAATATCGCCAGTCGGAAAATTTTCCGGGGCGCGCCATCGCCAGCGCGCTACTGCTGATCGTCGTCGCACTGTTGTTGCTGCAACCAGATTTCGGCATGGCCGTGACCGTGGCCGCTGTTTGGTTCGTGCAGTTTTTCCTCGCCGGTCTGTCGCTGTGGTGGGTTGGGTTGTCGCTGGCGGCAACGCTCGGGCTGGTGACGGCAGCGTACAGCATCTTTCCCCATGTGGCGAAGCGCATCGATCTTTTCATCGATCCCCTGTCCGGCGATTCCTATCAGGTAACGACCTCTCTCAAAGCCTTCCAACAGGGCGGGTTGTTGGGCAAGGGTCCTGGCGAAGGCGTCGTCAAAGGCTATCTGCCGGACGCCCACACCGATTTCATATTTGCCGTCGCGGCCGAGGAATTCGGGGGACTCGCGGCGCTGGCCATCGTCGGCTTGTTTTCCTTCATCGTCTTGCGCGGTCTCACCCGAGTCGTGCGCGAGGCCGATTTGTTTGTGTTGCTGGCTGTTGCCGGTTTGCTCACCCAGTTTGGCCTGCAGGCGCTCATCAACATGGGAGTCACCGTGCAATTGCTGCCGGCCAAGGGAATGACACTGCCTTTCGTCAGTTATGGCGGCTCGTCTCTGATCGCCAGCGCTCTCGGCATGGGCATGGTGCTAGCGCTCACCCGGAGTGGCTACCGCGACAAGGTCTCGGCGGCATGAACGGGCGCACCTTACGGGCACCGATCGTGCTGGCTGCCGGCGGCACCGGCGGGCATGTGTTCCCGGCGCAAGCGGTCGCCATGGAACTTCAAGCGCGCGGCCGTCGCCTGGTCCTCATCACCGATCGCCGCGGCGTCGGATTTGGCGGCGCACTGGCCGATATCGAAAGCCACCATATTTCGGCCGGCACGCCGTTGGCGCGCGGCCCAATCGCGCGCGGCCTCGGCATCGTCAAATTGCTGTTGGGCGTGAGAGAGGCAACCCGCCTGTTGCGCCGTCTCCAGCCCGCCGCCGTCATTGGCTTCGGCGGCTATCCTTCGGTGCCGACCATGATCGCCGCCAGTCGTGCCCATGTGGCGACTGCCATTCACGAACAAAACGCCGTACTCGGGCGCGCCAATCGATTGCTGGCATCGCGTGTACTGCGCGTCGCAACTTCTTTCGAGCACACACGCGGCATTGCCAACGCCAGCCGGGTCAAAATTGCCATGACCGGCAATCCAGTTCGTCCCGCCATCGCCGAACTGGCCACCAGAGCCTATCCAATTCTCGAGCGCGATGGCCCGCTTCGCCTTCTCATCATCGGCGGCAGCCAAGGTGCCCGTGTGTTTGCTGAGCTGGTTCCGGCCGCCCTTGCCTTGTTGCCGCCGCAAATCCGCGCACGCCTCAGCGTCGTCCAGCAGTGTCGCCCCGAGGACCTGCAGCAAGTGCGCGCGCGCCATGAAGCGGACGGCATCCAAGCGGAGTGTGCGGCATTTTTCGATGACTTGCCGGCCCACCTCGAAAGCGCCCATTTGGTTATCAGTCGCGCCGGTGCATCGACCGTGGCCGAACTCGCGGCGGCCGGCCGGCCGGCCATTCTCGTACCATTCCCGTTCGCTACCGACGATCACCAAAGCGCTAACGCCCGCGCACTCGAAGCCGCCGGCGGCGCCATCCTGCTGGCCGAATCGGAGGCGACGGCTGGGCGCCTGGCGGAATGTCTAAACGAATTTTTCGTCTCATCCGAAGCCCTCACGCAGGCCGCCCGTGCCGCCCTCGACATCGGCCGACCAGCCGCCGGCCAGGCGCTCGCCGACCTCGTCGAAAGCTTAATTCCGGCCAATGGCAATCCGCATCGAACGATCGCGAGGAAAGCGGCATGAAGGCGCTGCCCCTCTCCATCGGCGTCATTCATTTCGTCGGCATCGGCGGCATCGGCATGAGCGGTATCGCCGAGGTAATGCACAATCTCGGTTACATCGTGCAAGGCAGCGATCTGTCGGAGAATGCCAATGTCCGCCGCCTCCGGGTGCTCGGCATCGAGGTCGCCATCGGTCATGACGCGGCAGCTCTGGGAGACGCCCAAGTGGTGGTGATTTCCTCCGCCGTAAAACAGGAAAATGCCGAGGCGGCGGCGGCGCGGCAGCGTTTCATTCCGGTGGTGCGACGCGCCGAAATGCTGGCCGAGTTGATGCGCCTCAAATGGTCCATCGCCGTTGCCGGCACGCATGGCAAGACCACCACGACTTCCATGGTCGCCGCCGTGCTGGATAGCGCCGGCCTCGACCCGACCGTGGTCAATGGTGGAATTATCAATGCCTACGGCACCAACGCGCGGCTCGGCGCCGGGGATTGGATGGTGGTCGAGGCCGATGAGTCAGATGGCAGTTTCGTCAAATTGCCTGCCACCGTCGCCGTGGTGACCAACATCGACCCCGAACATATGGAATTTTATGGCAATTTCGAGGCCGTGCGCGACGCCTATCGCACATTCCTAGAGAATCTGCCGTTTTACGGTTTTGCTGCGCTCTGTCTCGATCACGCGGAAGTGCAGGCACTGGTGGGGCGCGTTTCAGACCGCCGCATTGTCACTTACGGCATGAGCCCACAAGCCGAGATTCGCGCGTTCGACGTGCGTTCGGACGCGCTCGGCTCGGTGTTCAACGTCGACATCTCCGATCGCCGAAGCGGCGCCAGCCACACGCTCGAGAATCTGCGACTGCCGATGCTGGGCGCGCATAATGTGCAAAATGCGCTGGCCGCCATCGCCATCGCCCGCGAGATGAAGCTTCCGGAACAAACCATTCGCGCTGCGCTAAGCGGGTTCAAGGGCGTCAAACGGCGATTCACCAAGACCGGCGTCATCGACGGCATCACCATCATCGACGATTACGGCCACCACCCGGTGTAAATTACAGCCGTGCTCAAATCCGGGCGCGACGCCTATACCGGGCGGATCATCGCGGTGTTGCAGCCCCATCGCTACACCCGCCTACGAGATCTGTTCGAAGAATTCTGCTCGTGCTTCAACGATGCCGACGCGGTGATCGTCGCGCCGGTTCATGCCGCCGGCGAAGAACCTATCGAAGGCTATGACCGCGACAGCTTGGTTGACGGTCTGCGCACGCGCGGCCATCGCCAGGTCACGCCCCTCGAGGCACCGGAGCAGCTCGCCGATATCATCGGCGCGCTGGCAGAGCCGGGCGACCTGGTGGTCTTCCTCGGCGCCGGCACCATTACAAATTGGGCAAACGCCCTGCCCGAGGAACTTGCCGCCTGGCGCCAAGCGACTGAGCGGCCCACCAATAACCAGCACACCGGCGGGGGAGCGTCATGATGGCTGCGGCACGTCATGGTCTCCTCCAACGCCTGCCCAAAGTCGCCGGCGAGTACACCGAAAACGCGGCGCTGGCGCCGGCGGCCTGGTTCCGTGTCGGCGGTCCGGCGGAAATATTGTACCGACCGGTGGATGCCGAGGATTTGGCACGCTTTCTCGCCGCCAAGCCGCGTGACATCCCAGTCACCTTGTTCGGTTCCGGCTCCAACATTTTGGTTCGTGACGGCGGCATTCCGGGCGTTGTTATCCGCCTCGGCAGCGCCTTCCGTGATTGCCGCGTCGAGTGGCGCGACGACGGCGCGCAAGTACATGTTGGCGCCGGTGCAATCGATATCAGCGTGGCACGGTTTTGCCGCGATTCAAGCGTCGCCGGTCTCGAATTTTTGGTCGGCGTCCCGGGCACCATCGGTGGGGCGCTGCGTATGAATGCCGGAGCTTACGGTCAAGAGATGGCAAATGTGACCGTGACTGCCGACGCCCTCGATGCCAACGGCGTCCGCCAGCACCTAACGCTCAGCGATTTGGGCTATTCCTATCGCCATTCGGCGGTGCCCGAGGATTTGATTTTTGTCTCCGCCACGCTGCGCGGCAAGCGCGGCGCGCCGCCGGCGATCGCCGCGCGTATGGTGGAAATTGAGACCAGCCGCGAAGACAGTCAACCGCTGCGCACGCGCACCGGCGGTAGCACCTTCGTCAATCCGCCAGGCGAAAAGGCGTGGCAACTTATCGACCGCGCCGGCTGCCGCGGCCTCAAACGCGGCGGCGCGATGGTGTCGGAAAAACATTGCAACTTCCTGATCAATTCCGGCGGCGCCAGCGCTGCCGACATCGAAGGTCTAGGCGAGGAAATTCGCCGCCGGGTCAAGCAGCACAGCGGAATTACGCTGGAATGGGAAATTCGTCGCGTCGGCCGCCACGCGACCGGCCAAACTGCCCTGGCCGGCGGGCACGAAGGCGGTGCGCCATGAGCCAGCATATCGCGGTGATCATGGGCGGCCCATCAGTCGAGCGCGAAGTCTCGCTAGTATCGGGCAGCGCCGTCGAGCGCGCCCTGATCGGGCTCGGCCACCGGGTCACCATGATCGACGCCGACAGCACGCTGCCGGCGCAGATTATGGAATGCGAACCCGATGTCGTTTTCAACGCCCTGCATGGCCGTCTTGGCGAGGACGGTTGCGTCCAGGGACTGCTGGAAGTACTCGCCATCCCCTACACCCATTCGGGCGTGCTGGCTTCGGCCTTGGCGATGAACAAACCCGCCGCCAAGAAGCTCTTCGCCGATGCCGGGCTCAGCTGCCCGGAAGGCCGGGTAATGAACTTCAAGGCGGTGATGGCCGGCGAAGGGCTGGCGCCACCCTATGTAATCAAGCCGATCAACGAGGGCTCCAGCGTCGGCGTTTATGTCATTCTGAACGGCGATAATCATCGGCGCCTCGAAGACGAACCTTGGCCGTTCGGCGATGACGTGCTGGTGGAAAAATACATTCCCGGCCGCGAAATCCAGGTCGCCGTCATGGGCGAGCGCGCCTTGGGCGCCATTGAAATCCGACCGCGCGGCCGCTTCTACGACTATGAGACCAAATACACGGAGGGAAAGGCCGAGCATTTCATGCCTGCGCCGATCCACCCCAAATCCTATGCCGAGGCGCTCGATATCGCACTCTGCGCGCACCGCACCCTAGGCTGCCGCGGAGTCAGCAGGGCGGATTTGCGTTATGACGATGAGGCCGGCGAGCCGGGCACGTTTTACCTACTTGAAATCAACACTCAGCCCGGCATGACGCCGCTCTCGCTGGTGCCGGAAATTGCCGCCGACTCCGGCATGACATTCTCAAATTTGGTTGCCTGGATGGTGGAGAACGCATCATGCGACAACTGAGTTTCAATGATCGATTGGCGCCACAGCGCGCCGCCGCCGGCAACCGGGCGGGCGGGCGCCCGAACATACGCACCAGATTGCTTCGGCTACTGCGCCGCCGCGGGCGCCTTATTGGCGTGTCGGCGGCCAGTGTCGCCGTCCTATCCGCGGCAAGTTGGTGGTTCGTTCAGCCCGGTAATGCGGCAGAGATCGGCGCCAGCGTTCGCCAGGCGTTCATGAGCACCACCGCCGGTATCGGCATGACGGTCGAGAATGTCTACAGCACCGGCCACCGCGAAGCCGATCCGACAGCGATATTGATCGCTCTTGACGTTGCGCGCGGCGATCCAATTCTTGCGTTTGCGCCAGAGCGGGCCCGGACTCGCCTCCTCGCCCTCGATTGGGTCGAAAGCGCCACGATTGAGCGGCGCCTGCCCGACACCATCCGCATCCAAATCGTCGAGCGTCAGTCGTTCGCGCTGTGGCAGCATGAGCAGCGCCTTCAATTGGTCGATCGGAAGGGCAGCATCATTAATGCCAAAGACGTTCCGAGATTTGGCCATCTGCCGCTGATTGTCGGCGACGGCGCCCCGCAACACGCGCCCGCCCTGTTCTACACCATGAGCAGTGCGCCCTCCGTTTTGCGCGGCCTGGTCTCCGCTGTGCGGGTCGGGTCGCGGCGCTGGGATTTGCACTTTGAAAGCGGGCTCACCGTTCATCTTCCCGAATCCAGCACCGCCCAGGCGTGGCAGAGGCTGGTGCGCCTGCTCGGTACTTACGACACGCAAGAAGAACGCATCGTCTCGATCGACCTTCGCTTGCCCGACCGCGTCGTCCTCGGCAAGCGGCCGGAAGAGACGATCGACGGCAGCTCGACATGACCAAAGCAAAAGGACACTGATATCGTGATTGCGGCACTTGATGTTGGCACCTCCAAGGTGACCTGCTTCATCGCGGAGCGGAACGGCCAAGGAGAGCTCGCCATTGTCGGCATTGGTCAGGATACGGCCGAGGGGCTGAAGGCCGGCACCGTCACCGATATGGCCGCGGCTGTGAAATCCATCGGCACCGCCGTTCACCGCGCTGAGGTGATGGCCGACACGCGCGTTCGCGAGCTATTTGTCAGTGTCTCGGGCGGCGCGCCACGATCCACCTACGCCGATATATCTCTCGATGTTTCGGGGCGGCAAATCGGCAATACCGATATTCAGGCCGCGTTCGATACCGCCCGCGCCGATGGCGCCATCGAGGGCTGCGAAATTGTTCATGCAGTCTCGACAGCCTATGATCTCGATGGCAGTCGCGGCATCCGTGACCCCAAAGGGATGTACGGCGACCAACTGCGCATGCAGTTGCATATGGTCAGTGTCGCGCATGGCGCCTTTCGCAATCTTTTAAGTTGTTTGTCGCGCTGCGATTTGGACCTCGAAGGGCCAGTGATCTCGGCCTATGCCTCGGGTCTCGCCTGTCTGGTAGAAGACGAAAAAGACCTCGGTGTCACGATTATCGACATGGGCTGCGGCGGCACCGGGTTGGCATCCTTTTCCGGTGGGGAATTTAACTGGACGGCAACGGTGCCGCTGGGTGGCGCCCATGTCACCAACGATATCGCACTCGGCCTCACGACGCCGCTCGCCAACGCCGAACATATGAAGCGGCTGTACGCCAGCGCCATTGGCGGGCCGGCAGATAATCGCGAGATGATCGAGGTGCCGCAATTGGGCGAGCCGGAACTTCATTCGGCGCGGCAAATTCCGCGCTCCCTTTTGACCGGCATCGTGCGCCCGCGGCTCGAGGAAACGTTCGAGCTGGTGCGCGACTTTCTTGATTCATCGGGCACCGCCGGCGCTTCGGCGCGCCGCATCGTGTTGACCGGCGGCGCCAGTCAACTGCAGGGAGTCGGCGAGCTCGCCTCGGAGATTTTGGAAAAACAAGTCCGCCTCGCGCGGCCGCTTCCCATCCAGGGGCTGGCCGAAGCTGTCGCCGGGCCCAATTGCGCGACTTGCGCCGGACTTCTGATTTATGCCGCGGAACGCCATGACGATTCCCAGGCTCGTCGGCAAGCGCGGGAACACACATCCCCACAACCCGCCGAGAGCGCGTTGGGGCGCATCGGCCAATGGTTACGAGCGAACTTTTAGTGCATAGCCGGCCCGGCGCCCATGTCCCAGGCGCACCGGGTCGAAACCAAGAGACGTAAGGGATTGACGCGAAACAACGAGTTGTTCTGGAGGACCACATGAGCATCGAATTTGCACCGCAGCAATGGGAAGAGACCAAGCCCCGCATTACCGTGATCGGCGTTGGCGGCGCTGGCGGCAACGCGGTTAACAATATGATTAACGGCGGATTGGAGGGCGTCGAATTCGTAGTCGCGAACACCGATGCGCAATCGCTTCAGCAATCGCTTGCGGAGCAACGCATTCAGCTTGGCGTCACCGTTACGCACGGCCTGGGTGCCGGCGCACGGCCCGATATCGGACGTGTCGCCGCTGAAGAGGCGCTCGACGATATTCTGCAATATCTCGAAGCCAACAATATGGTGTTCATTGCCGCTGGCATGGGCGGCGGCACCGGCACCGGTGCCGCGCCGGTAATCGCCCGCGCCGCTCGCGAGCGGGGAATCCTGACCGTCGGCGTGGTTACCAAACCATTCCAGTTCGAAGGCATTCAGCGTATGCGCCTGGCGGAAGCGGGGCTGCAGGAGTTGCAGCAATATGTCGATACGCTGATCGTCATTCCCAATCAAAACCTGTTCCGTGTGGCCAATGAGCAGACAACGTTCGCGGCAGCTTTCAACTTGGCCGATGAAGTGCTCCATGCCGGCGTGCGTGGCGTCACCGACCTGATGGTGAGCCCCGGACTGATCAATCTCGATTTTGCCGATATTCGTACCGTGATGGGCGAAATGGGCAAGGCGATGATGGGTACCGGCGAAGCAAAGGGCGAAAATCGCGCTATCGAGGCGGCAGAGGCGGCGATCAACAATCCGCTCCTGGACAACGCTTCTATCGAAGGGGCGCGTGGCGTCCTCATCAACGTGACCGGCGGTTCCGACGTCACCCTGATGGAAGTCGACGAAGCGGCCTCACGCATCTGCCAGGAAGTGGACGAAGATGCCAACATCATTTTCGGCACGTCCTTATCGACCGAACTAGAAGGGCAAATGCGGGTTGCCGTCATCGCCACGGGGATCGAAGCGGATTTGGCACGCGAGCCTGTGCCTGAGCCGTCGGACAAGGTGCATGTCCTCGGTATTAGCCAGCGCAAAGGCGGCGACCGTTCTTCCGCGGGTGCCGTCGGCGCAGCCGACCATGAGGCGCCGCAGGCCGTGATTGGGGAGAGCAAAACGCCTGAACAGGAGGCACCGGCCGCCATCACTAGCGAGACAATCGACATCGAGAAGGAGGCCGTGGATTCTGCGGATGCCGGTCTCAATATAGCGCTCAACAGCGTCGAGCAAAGCTTCGAAAACTCCGAGGCGGAGGTCGAACCGGACACGCCGGCAGAAGTCTCCGAACCAGTAATGGTCGAGAATTCACCACCCCTGCGCAGGATGGTGGCGGCCTCTTCGGCTGGCGCCATACGGGCCGGTGTCGTCATGCGGAGAGATCGGCCGGAAGTAGTTTCGTCTGACTCTGGCGAGCCCAACACAGCCTCTCAGCCGGGGGTCGTGGAAGCGGCAGAGAGTACCGCATCCACGCCGACTGCCAAATCGGATAAGGGGCGTTTTGGGTTCATCCCAGCGCCAGCCGTTACGCCCGGCCAAACGGCTTCCACCTCACTTGAAAAGACGGCGGATGCTTTCAGAGTGGCTAGCATGGAAAACGCCGGGGGCAGCGGCAAGAAACGCGGGCCCTCTCTGTTCGAACGGATGACCGGAAGCGGTAGAGCCCGGCGGGAAACGCCGCAAGTGAAATCGGCGAATGCGGAATCGGCGCCACAACGGCCGGCCAAGGTGGCAGCGGAAAAGCCCACTGGCGAAGCTAAGGGCAAAGAGCCGACGTTCGAAACCGCTCCGCAAATCGCGCAACCGGCGGCGGACTTGCAACCCATCGAAGAAGATCCGCTGGAAATTCCGGCATTTCTCCGGCGCCAGGCGAACTAGCCGCCAATGTGCCAAAAAACGCCAGAAAACTCCGGTTATCGGCCGTAACATTTTGTAACAAAGAGTGATTTGAGTGCTTTGGAGGGGGCTGTTACAACTCCTCCAAAGTGGTTCATGGTAGGCGATTCGCATTCATTATGATCGTCAGCTGGGTCGCTCGGCGGCACGAGAATAGAAAGATCAGTTTTTGACCAAACAATTGCAACGCACCCTGAAAGCACCGATACACTGCACCGGTACCGGCCTTCACAGCAATGCCAAGGTATTGATGGTCCTGCTCCCGGCAGCTCAGGACACGGGTGTGTTGTTCCGTCGCACGGACTTAGGGTCGAACGCCGAAGTCAGGGCGCATCGCGATAATGTCGTCGATTCCCGGCTGTGCACAACGATTGGCAACGGCAACGGATTGTCGGTCGGGACGATTGAACACTTGATGGCGGCTTTCGCCGGTTGTGGCGTGGAAAATGTCATCGTCGAATTGAACGGCGCCGAAGTTCCTATCATGGACGGCAGTTCGCGTTCTTTCGTGTTTTTGATCGAATGCGCCGGCATCGTCGAGCAAAATGCACCTCGCCGCGCCATCCAGGTACTCAGGGAAATTGCCGTCGGCAATGAAAGCCGCTGGGCCTCGATTTCGCCGTCGGACCATTTCTCGCTGCATTGCGAAATTGCCTTCGATCACGACGCCATAGGTGTGCAGTATTTTGATTATGATTCGCTGCAATCCTCGTTCGAGGACGAGCTGAGCAGTGCGCGCACCTTTTGCCTGGCTTCTGATGTCGAGAAAATGCGCGCTGCTGGGTTGGCATTGGGCGGCTCGCTGGACAACGCCGTCGTGATCGGTGAGCACGGCCTGTTGAATGAGGAAGGCCTGCGCTACGACACCGAATTTGCCCGCCACAAGGCGCTAGATTGCATCGGCGACCTGAGTTTGGCGGGCGCGACGCTGTTGGCCCATGTTGAAAGCTATTGTGCCGGGCACGCGATGAACCACGAATTGCTCAACGCACTGCTCGACGATGAAACAGCGTGGTGCTGGACAGACATGGACGTGCCAGGCGTCGAGCGGATAGATGCCGCGCCACAAGTACGTCACGCCGCAGTGGCCGCCAGCGCCTAAAAATAATTTTTCGGCGCAAGATCTCTCAGAACGTGCTAATTCGGGTCTCAATCGGCCCGCCAAAGATGATTTAGCGCGACATGGCTCCCCTCATCCGTCGACCATGATATAATCCCGCCGATTCAATCATCGAGTCCGGGACCAACATGACCTTTGTCATTCGAAAGCGCCCATCTTCCATCCTTCGTGGATTCGCTGGCGCCCTCGCCGCGCTACTGATTCTCGCCGCCTGCGCAGAAGATGACTATGAGTACCAAGAGCGGCCCGTGGAAGAACTTTATAACAGCGCTATGGACGAACTGCTGGACGGATCCTATGTCGAAGCGGCCAACGGGTTTGACGAGGTTGAACGCCAGCATCCCTACTCCGTTTGGGCGACCCGGGCGCAGATCATGTCGGCCTACGCCTACTATAAAAACAACGACTATGACGAATCGATCATCTCCGCCGGCCGCTTTATCCAACTGCATCCCGGACACCGCGATGTCGCCTATGCCTATTACCTGAACGCCGTGTCTTATTATGAGCAGATTTCGGATGTGGGGCGGGATCAAGAATTAACCGAGCGGGCGCTGGCTTCCCTCGAAGAGTTGGTGCGCCGTTTTCCGGACTCCTCCTATGCCCGGGACGCGAGTCTCAAGATAGATCTCACGCGCGACCATCTGGCCGGCAAAGAAATGGATATCGGGCGCTATTATTTGACCCGTTCCAACTACATTGCCTCTGTTAATCGTTTTCGTCGTGTCATCGAGCGTTTTCAAACTACCAGCCACGTAGCGGAGGCACTGCACAGATTGACGGAGGCCTACCTCGCGCTGGGTGTGCCGCGGGAAGCCCAGACCGCGGCGGCAGTGCTGGGCTACAATTTCCCCGGCAGTGAGTGGTATCTCGACAGCTACGCTCTCTTGGAAGGGGTCGACCTGCGCCCAGAAGCTGACGAAGAATCCTGGATCAGCCGGGCCTTCAATTCGATTTTCTGATTGGCCGTCGCATGCTTCGCAGTCTATCGGTCCGCAACCTGGTTCTTATCGATAGCTTAGACCTCGAGTTTGGACCCGGCCTTTGCGTGCTGACCGGCGAAACCGGCGCTGGCAAGTCGATCCTGCTCGATGCCTTGGGATTGGCGCTGGGCGCCCGCGGCGACGCCCAATTGGTGCGTCATGGCGCCGAATCGGCCAGCGTCAGCGCCAGCTTCGAGCTGGCCGCCGGTCACCCGGCTTGGGCCATGCTCGAAGCGCAGGGATTCGAACCGACCGATGAGTTGATTGTGCGCCGCGTTCTCGGCGCCGATGGTCGCAGCCGCGCTTTCGCCAACGGCCAACCAGCCGGCGTTGCCTGGCTGCGCGAACTGGGCAGCTCCCTGGTGGAAATCGAAGGACAGTCAGCTTCCGGCGGCTTGCTCGATCCAAAAAATCATCGCGCCCTACTGGATTCTTTTGCCGGCAATGACAAGCAACGCGCCCATACAGCAGCGACTTGCGCCTCCTGGCGCGAATCGGTAGTCGCTTTAGAGCAGGTTGAAGCGGAACTCGCCGAAGCGCGCCGCGACGAAGAATATTTGCGCCATGTCAGCGCCGAATTGGAGGCACTCGCCCCCCAGGTAGGTGAAGAAGAGAATCTTGCGACCGAGCGGCGACGCTTGATGAACGGACAAAAGCTGTCAAAAGCGATGGCCGATGCCAGAGAGATGATCGCCGGCGAACATCCGGCGGCGGCAAGCCTGCGCTCGGCCACCCGAACGCTCGAACATGTGCAGGAAGAGGCCGGCGGACATATGGATGCGGCGATCGCAGCGCTCGGGCAGGCAGCGATCGAAGCAGCGGAGGCTGAGGCGGCGCTGGCCGAGGCGGAGCGCGGTCTCGATCTAGACCCACGTCGCCTGGACGCGGCTGAAGAGCGCCTGTTCGCGCTTCGCGCAGCCGCGCGC